>Ga0335077_10004920_pt1 | contig 16325 bp, 15 predicted proteins | sample Lox_Sample_31_FD_207151 | JGI IMG/M metagenome (GOLD analysis project Ga0335077, IMG submission 207151) | Soil microbial communities from Loxahatchee National Wildlife Refuge, Florida, United States - Lox_Sample_3.1 | ecosystem: Environmental > Terrestrial > Soil > Wetlands | place: USA...
GGGCGAGGAACGGTCAGCGCATTGACGACGAACCCGAGCGGGACGGGAACCATGTGCGCGAATCCCGCATCGGACGCTACCGAATCGATGAGGAACAGATTGGTCCCGACCAAGGTGCACGGTTGGTCGGGAGCGTCTGGACAACGGACTTCTTTCAGCGACGGGATGCGAACGAGGCGGGCGAGCGGTTGCCAATTGCCTCTGGCGCCGCGGGCGCTCACGGGCCGGAAGCGAAGTGCGCCAAAAGCGGACGGCCCGAAACTCTTCAACGGGTCCAGAACGGCCAGGATGGTCTGCTCGTCCTGAAGAACGAGGCTTCCGTCAGCGACGGTGAGCATCACGTCGGATGAACCGTCTTCCGTGGCGACTTCGATTTTCTCCGTGCGCGGAAACTTGTCGGGTATCTCGGTCTTCAGGAAGAAGGATATCCGGCCGTCCTGCGGAAGCTGATCCTGGTTGGCGAAATGAATGGCGGAGGGCGTGGGGCCAGCCTCGATCGTCTTACCGAATAAAGAAACCTTCGGCCGGGGAGGCGCCAAGGTGGTTTCGAGGTCGAGGACACGTCCGTCCTTGAGCGCGACGTAAGCAACAAGCTTTTCGTCCGGTTTGGTGAGACCGGCAGGAGGATCGTTTGAAGCGAGCAGAGGCAGTTCGTCCTTCTGATCCTCGCGCGAGAGCTTCCCAGGAACAAACTTCACTCCATCGAGCTTGACGCTTTCGACCTCGTCAAGCCGCGTTCCGATCAAGATGCCTTCGCCGTCGCCTGTATTGATCGCGAACTGGTCGAGGTGGGCGGCCTCCGCATAGGCGAGGAGAGGAAGGTTGTCCGGCTTTGCCAGATCGAATTGCTTGACCTTCAAGGTCACGGGGCCGCTAGTCTCGTCCTTCAGCGGCACTTTCACTTCCAGCTCATCCGGCTTCAGCAACTTCCAGGTGGCTGCGACGTCCTTGCCTCGACCATCGTGGAGCACTACCGACTCGGCGCAGACGGCGCACTCCGATTCGAGATGAAATGTGTCCTCGCGCCCGATGATCAAAGCGTCCTGATCCGCTGCCGGAACAGTCCACTTCACCTCATGCGCACTCCGGAGGTTGAAGCTCGGCCCCTCGTAACGCTCGAATCCCCAGTAGCCGCGAAGCGTTCCCTTCACTTGAGAATCGAGCGCAGCGGCAGGGAGCGCGCGCGCGTCGATAAGGAATCCGCCGCTCGCGGCGTCCACAGCGGCAGGCAGGTCGATTGCCTTCCCCAACTTGGTGGAGAGATGGAGGACAAAGTCATGCGCGAGGCTCGTTGAGAAGACCAGCGGCGCTCCCTCCGCGGGAAGAATCAGCGGGGTCTTCTGGAGGCACAAGACTCCGTCAGGGCTCACCGCCCGCAGAGGCGGTAGTTGCGCCGCTTCCACGGCCGGAAGGCCCACGACCAGAACCGACTTCGGGTTGTTGAAGGACGGTGGGCTATTCAGGCGAAGGCGAATTTCGTCCTGCCGGGAGAGGACGAGCGCCGGAATATATTGATACTCAGCGGTGTGGAGATTCCCCAGGATGCGCGCCAAGTCCACGACGGACCCGACGTAAGGGCTAAAATAGCCGCCGCGGGCGAGCGGCGTCGCGCTCACCGCGCCGATCAGATCGGACGAGGGACCCGAGGTGAGCGCATCGACCATCGATTGAGTGTGGCCGTCGTCCAGCACAAGCTGATCCGTGTTTTGCGCCAAGCACGGAGCTTGCTGTTCGGTGGGCTTGTCGAAGCATTCCTGATCGAGCTTGATGCTCAAGGTCCGCGCGAGCGTTTCGGAGCGCTCGTGAAGGGCTTTCGGGTTAGCGTCCGAAGTCTGCTTGACGTCGTCGAGGTATTTGTCGAGCCGCGACCGGTCGAGACTCGCCTGATTCAAGTCCTGCGAGGCCCGCACGAAAACTCCGGGCCTGGCGCGGACGGCGCCTCGGAGCGTGCTGAAGTCCCCGCCTGTCTCCGGAGCAAAGAACAGTAGCGCCTGCTGCGCGCCCGCAGGGACGGTGACGACGATTCCTTCCTCGCTCACTTTCTTGGTCCAAGTCTCTGCTCGCGTGAACCAGCTCTCGGGCGGCGGGTTCGTGGAGCCGCGAAGAAAACTGACGATCATCAGGTAGTGGACGGATTGGCTCTCGGGAAACTCCGGATGAATCCAGAGCCGGTCGCCCGGCTGAAGATTCGCGACCTCAGATATCGGCAGCGTCTTGCCCGCGCGAGTGACGGTCATTTCCAGGTGTGGTCCGGCGAGATCAAAGGCTGCAGAGCCCGCGCGCGCGGCCTGTGTTCCCAGGATTACGAGGGCAGCCAGAATGAGAAAGCGAAATCGATGCAGGTCCCGATGCGCCAACATTATGATTTCACTCCTTTGGACTGTGTATGGTCGCGCCGATTCCGAATGAAGATCCGCCTCGGGAATTCGAGCGCTCTAGGTCGAACAAAAGGAGGCTGCGGACAACCCATTCTAAACGGGAGGCAGCCCGCCCGCCGTCAAATTTTTTTGATGCGTTGTCTTTCCGGTTTGCTGCCAAGACTGGCCAAGACGGTGCGTTTGGGAGTAGCTTTCTATCCGCGCCGCTCGAGTCCACCGGCAACGCGATCGGACGAAGGCGACGGGGGAGGATGAAGCACATGCTCAGCCGACTTGCGGTTTTCTATGTGTGCTGGACGTTGTGTGCTCCGGCGTTTGCGCAGGATACGATCATCGTTTCGAGTTGTCCGCGCGAGCCGACGCTGCCAGTGACGTTCCAGGTCGACTGCTCTCATGTGGCAGATCCCGCGACCAAACAACTTTGCAAGCCTTTCGCGGAAAATCAGGCGTGCAAGGTTTTCTTTGCCTACAGAAAGATTACGGGGATCAACCTCGAAGAGTCCTGCCCCACAGTCACCTATACGATCTACGACAAAGACAAATGGCCGCATCAGGCTGGTGAGGCAGGCGGTGATTCCGTTGGATGCGGCGCGGAACTGATGACGGATTATTCCGTGCTGCTCAAATCGCAGATCGGACCGTATGACGTCCACGAAATGCTGCATGTATACCAGACGCCTCTCGGAGCTCTGCCCTACGCGCACATCCTTTTCGGGCCCTCGATGACCGAAGCGCGGCGGGAAATTGGGGACAACAAGGGGTACTGGGATGCGATGACGCGGCTGAAGGTCGACCAGAAGAATACTGAAATGGAGTTTCAGAAAAGGACTGTCCGCCCTGAGGACCAGTGCCGCGACGCTGAACTGTATACCGAGACGAGTCTTTACCTGAAAGATCCGAGGAACGTCGAGTTGTTCTATCGAAAGCTGGTGCGCGGCCGCCAGAGAGACATGGCCGACCGCCAAGCGCGCTTCAATCGAATGTACGACTTGGTGTCCGGCGGCACGGCGAGGGATTTCCTGGTGTCACACGGATGCGCGCCGTTTTAGAGGAGAGCCTTCCTTCGGCGTTCTTCGAGCCATTTCACGATCTTGCCGACGTCTTGCGATCTCTCGCGCGAGCAGAGCAGAACGGCGTCGTCCGTTTCGACCAGCACGAGATCGCGCACGCCGATCGCCCCCACGAATTTCTTCGGCGACCAGAAGTAATTGCCGTTCGCGTCCAGCGTGAACGACGGCCCCGCCGATACGTTTGTTTCCGTCGCGTCCGCGAGCAATTCGTAGACGGCAGCCCACGAACCGATGTCGCTCCAGCCAACGCTGGCGGGGATCACGGCGACGCGGGGACCGTCTGCCGCGGTCCCGCCCTGCGAGGGAAGGCCGGACTGCGAGCGCGTGGCCGATTCCATCACGGCATAATCGACGGAGATATTCTGAAGCTTCGGATAAATTCGCCGCAATTCGGAAGTGTAGCGTCTGGTTCCAATTGCTTTGCTCAGGTCGGACAATCGCGAGTGCGTGGCCGGCAGGTAGCGCTTCAAGTTGTCGAGGAAGGTCGAAACGCGCCAGAAGAACATCCCCGCGTTCCAGAGATATTTTCCGGACGAGACGTATTCTTGCGCCGCGGCTCGCTCGGGTTTCTCGGTGAACCGCTTCACCGCGTGGGCCCTGGCGCCGGCTAGACGATCGAACACCTCTCCCTTTTCTATGTAGCCGTATCCCGTGTCCGGGCGCGTGGGCCGGATTCCCAATACGACGAGGCGTCCCGGCGCACGCGCGACAAGGAGCGCGGCGCGCACGGCATCCCGGTACCGGACGGGATTGGCGACGTAGCTGTCCGATGGAAGAACCGCCATCAGGGCGTCGCCTTGCTCATGCGCGAGATGGATTGCAGCAAGGCCGATCGCGGCGGCAGTGTTGCGTCCGACCGGTTCCGTCAAAACGTGTGAAGGATCGACTCCTCGGAGTTCGCGCCGAACGGCGGCGGCTTGCGCATCATTCGTCACCGCCCAGAAATTGTGCGCTCCGAAGACCGGCATGAGACGGTCCAAGGTCGCGCGCAGCATGGTTGTCCGGCCGACGATATTCAGGAGCTGCTTCGGCGTGCGAATGCGGCTGCGCGGCCAGAAGCGAGTTCCGCGGCCGCCGGCAAGCAGCACGGCGCACGACGCGAGTCTTTCTTGCTCGGCGCTCATGGGTACACCAGCCGCGACCAAGCCGCCCGGGCGACGCCGCGCTCCGCGAGCCGCCGGACGAACTCATTCATGTCGGTGGGCACGTAGGTGCGCAGCAGGGAAGTGCGCGAGCGGGGCGAGAATTGATAGGCTCCAAGCGCCGCCGGGATCAGCCAGAGTTGCGCCGGGGCGTACTCGGCGCGCTCATCACCCCATTCAATGTTTCCGTAGCCTTCGAGAAAGATCACGAGATCGAAATGCTCGTGCGACGTTGCCGCTACGATTCGTTCGGCGAACTCCCACTTTTCGGTCGCGAAGTAGCGGCAAGCAACGAAGTAGGTTTCGGTTACGGCTCCGCGCTCGATCCGCAGCGGCTCGAGCTTTCCGCCGCTCTGCGCGCCGAACTGCATCACCTCGAGCGCCTTCTTGATGTGGAGCTCGCGTGGCTTGCCGGACGCATCGCGCCGATTGTAGTCGTAAACGCGATAGGTCAAATCCGAATATTCCTGAATCTCGCAGAGCACAAGCCCCGCGCCGATCGTGTGAGCCGTTCCCGCGGGCACGAAGACGGCGTCGCCGGGTTGCACGGGCACGCTCTCCAGGCAATCCTCCGCCGTGCCGTCGGCGATCGCGCGCTTGAAACGATCGCGCGTCACGTGGGACTTCAGTCCGACGAGAACTTCCGCGCCCGGCCGCGCGCGAAGCGCGTACCACATTTCGGTCTTTCCGCGGCCTCCGGCGGCCGCTTCGTGGCGCGAGGCGTAGGCGTCGTCCGGATGGACCTGCACGGAGAGTTTGTCCTCCGTGAACAGGAATTTAACAAGAAGCGGAAAGGGCGCATCGTGCCCGATGGCCGTGCCCTTCCATTCGGCGGACATTTCGGTCCATGCCTCTCCGAGCTTTCTGTCCGCGAAGGGGCCCGCGGCAAACCGGCAATCGACGGCGCTCATCCAGGCTTCGCCGATGGGTTCCGTCAGGTTCGACTTCTCAGGAAAGAACGGCGCCAGCGAAACCGCGCCCCAGGGACGCAAACTGAAGACCGGCTCCAGGCGCGCCGGACAGGGCTTCACGTTCCTCGACCGAAGAAGCGGCTCAGGCGGTGAAGGCCTTCCTCGATTCGCTCCATCGACGTCGCGTAGGAGAGGCGCATGTGTCCCGGCGCGCCGAACGCTTCGCCCGGCACGACGGCGACGTGCTCGCGTTCGAGGAGTTGCTTCGCGACGGCCGTGTCGTCCGGGACGTCCTTGCCCATGTGCGCGGAAACATTCGGGAAGACGTAAAACGCGCCGTCCGGAGCCGTGCACGTGACTCCGGGGATCGCGCGAAGCCCCAGGAGAATCCGCTCGCGCCGTCGCGCGTACTCGGCGAGCATCACGGCCACGGAATCCATCGGGCCGCGCATGGCCTCGAGCGCGGCGTACTGCGCGATCGAAGTGGGATTCGACGTCGATTGGCTCTGCAGCTTGGTGATCGCTCCGATGAGCGGCGCCGGCGCAAGCGCATAGCCGATGCGCCAGCCGGTCATCGCAAACGTCTTCGAGCACGAGCCCACGATGATCAGCCGCTCCTTCGAGTTCGGTACGCTCGCGATGGAATACGGCCGCGCGCCGCCGTACACGAAATGCGAATAGCATTCGTCGGACATCAGCCACACGCCGCGGTGCTGGCAGACCTCGAGAATCCGCACGAACTCATCCTGCGGGACCACCGCGCCCGTCGGATTGCTCGGCGAATTGATGATCACGACGCGCGTGCGCGGCGTGATGGCGGCCTCGATCTGGTCGGGCCGCGGGCAGAATCCGTCCCGCTCGTGCGTCGCGACGAACACGGGCGTCCCGCCTGCGTATTTCACGATGTCCGGATAGCTCACCCAGTACGGCGCGGGGATGACGACCTCGTCGCCCGCGTTCACCAGCGAGCAAATCGAATTGAAAATCGCGTGCTTGCCGCCCACGTTGACGACGCATTCCGACGCCTCGTACGACGACCCGAGATTCGCCGCATGCCATTCGCAGATCGCTTGTCGCAGCGCGCCGATTCCGGCCGCGGGCGTGTACTTCGTGCGATTTTCTCCGAGCGCCTTGATCGCGCCGCGCTTGATGTGCTCCGGGGTGGGAAAATCCGGCTCACCCGGGCCGAAGTCGACCACGTCGGCGCCGCGCGCCTTAAACCGCTCCGCTTCCTGCATCACCGCCAGCGTCGGCGAGACCGTGATTCGATTCACGCGGTCCGCGAACTGGATTGCTTCTTCGAGCTTCATTCCTGTCGCCGGTTCCATTCTGTTGCCTTTCTCCCCGGATTCCTCAACTCACCTTCGCGCGCAGCCGTTCTTCGACGATCGGCGGCACCAGGCCCTTAATGGGCCCGTGCAGCCGCGCCAATTCTCGTACGAGCCTCGAGCTGACATAGCTGTACGCCTCGCCGGGCATCATGAAGACGGTTTCGATCTCAGGTTCGATGTTCCGGTTCATCATTGCCATTTGCAGCTCGTACTCGTAGTCCGAGACAGCGCGGATACCGCGCAAAATCACGCGCGCGCCCTTCGACCGCGCGTACTCCATCAACAATCCTTCGAAGACGTCCACTTCCACGTTCTTCCATTCGTACGTGACGGCCTCGAGCATTTCGATGCGCTCGCGCACGGCAAAGAGCGGATCCTTATCCAGGTTGCGCGCTACCGCGACGATCAGGCGATCGAAAATCTTCGCTCCGCGCGCGATCAGATCGAGGTGCCCGTTCGTCACGGGGTCGAACGAGCCCGGGTAGACCGCAGTCACGCGATTGGCGGCCGCCGATTCCATCGCGTGGATTCTAACCTAGATATTCGGGTAGCGTGCCGACAAAAATCCGCTCGCTCCGGCCAAGTTGGGACGCTTTCGAGATGCGTTCTCTTGCGTCCCTGCGCCGGGCTCGGGCCGGTGCGATTCGATGAAACCTCCGCGCTCCGCGGGCCGTCCGAGTAACGTCCGAAGAAGTCCCGCAAGATACGCACTACAACACTTGGTGTTTGCGAAAGGAGCAGGGGGATGAAATTGAATCATGCGCTTGGTCTCGGACTCGCCGTTTTGGTCGCCACCGCTGGGGCGTCGGCGCAGGGGAACCCGCAGCGTCCGGGGCGCGGTGAAATGCCGCAGGAACGGTCGCAGGCAGAGGGCGCGAAAGGCCAGGAGCAGAAGCACCTGCCCGCGCCCGAAGAGAAGACTTCGGTGACGCACCACAGCGCGCGCATCGGCGGCCAGGAAATCAACTACACGGCGACGGCGGGAACCTACGTCATCAAGGCCGACGACGGCACGCCGAAGGCGGTCTTCTTCTACGTCGCGTACACGAAGGACGGCGTGCCTGACGCTGCGAAGCGTCCCGTTTCGTTTGTTTATAACGGCGGCCCGGGTTCGGCCTCGCTCTTCACGCACATGGGAATGGGTCCGAAGCGCGTGGTTCTCACGCCTGATGGCCACGGAATGCCCGCGCCGTACACAATCACGGATAACGAGGATTCGTTCCTCGACGCCACCGATCTCGTCTTCATCGACGCCGTGTCGACCGGCTACAGCCGTCCGGCACCGGGAGAAGAGACGAAGCAGTTCTACGGCATCGTCGAAGACGCCAATTGGTTCGCCGACTTCATCTACCAGTACATCACGCGTAACGAGCGCTGGGATTCGCCGAAGTTCCTGATCGGCGAAAGCTACGGCACCACGCGTTCCGCCGAGCTTTCCGGCGTCCTGCAGGAGCACCATCAAATCTATCTGAACGGGATCGTGCTCGTATCCGCTGTCGCGTTTTCGAGCTGGGGCGCCGATGACCGCTTCGAATTCTTCCTTCCGACTTACTCGACTTCGGCGTGGTATCACCACCTTCTGCCGCCCGACATGCAGGCGAAGAGCGTCGACCAGGTGGCGCAGGAGGCGCGCGAGTTTGCGCACGGCGAGTATGCGGCCGCGCTGCAGAAGGGTGACCAGTTGTCGCCCGGGGAGCAGCAGAAGATCGTCCAGGACCTCGCCCACTTTACGGGGCTTTCGCCGAAGTTCATTGAGGAGTGCAATCTTCGCGTGAGTCCTTTCCGCTGGTTCAAGGAGCTTGAGCGCGATAAGCGCCGCACCGTCGGCCGCCTCGATTCCCGCTTCGAGGGCATTGACGCGGATGCGGCCGGCGAGCGGCCCGAGTACGATCCGAGCGAAGCCTCCTACGAAGGCGCGTTTGTGGCTACGTTCCAGGATTACATTCGCCGCGATCTGAAGTGGGAGAGCGACCAATACTACACGGTCTCGGCCAACGTTCGCCCGTGGGACCGCGAAGGCGATACGAGGGTCGCGGAAGTCCTGCGCGGCGCCATGACACAGCAGACGCACCTGAAGCTGCTCGTCGTGTGCGGCTACTATGATCTGGCCACTCCGTTCGACGGCATCGAGGAAACCGTGAGCCACATGGGCCTCGACCCGGCGATCCGGAAGAACGCGAGCTTCGACTATTACGAATCGGGGCACATGGTTTATATCGACGACCACGCGCGGGACAAGCTGCACAAGGATATCGACGGCTTCATCAACGCAAGCTATCAGCATTGATCGGTGGCGGAAACCGCGGGGGCGGGGTGTCTGCTGGAGCCAAGGGCGCCTCGCCACCCGATCTGCGCCGTTCCCCGTTCAGCCCCCGAATCTTGCAGTTGAGACCCCAAACTGGCCCGTTGGCTGAGCCCGATTTGACATCCCGGACTAAAATAGTCGTGTTTTAAGACGTTGCTGGTGTTCGGGTTGGCTGCTCCTAGCCGGCTTGACACCGGGGGCACGGCGGCCGTAGAATTAAAGTGCGACTGATTCAGTCGTATATGCATCTATGATGAAGCTGTCCAAGAAGGCGGACTACGGACTCATTGCCCTCAAGCACCTGGCGATGCACAGCGGCGCGTCTTGCAGCGCCTCGGACATTGCCGAGGTTTACCGGATTTCGACGCCCTTGATGGCGAAGGTCCTGCAGAAGCTGGCCAAAGGTGGAATTGTAGTGGCGCGCTACGGCTCGAGCGGGGGCTACACGCTGGCGCGCGATCCTTCGCGGATCACGGCGCTGGACGCCATCAAGGCCATCGATGGGCCGCTATTCATCACTTCCTGTGTGACGTCCCACGGGGAGTGCGATCTGACCACCACATGCTCGATCCGGGAACCGCTCCGCCGCGTGAACGAGAGCATCCTGGAAGTGCTTGGGAAAGTGACAATTTCACAGATGACCGACGAGGCGCCGCTGTCCGAGGTCGTCGAACTAAGGGTTTGATATCAGCTGAGGAGAAACGAATGGCAATCAAGCTTCCAATTTATATGGACAATCACGCGACGACCCCTGTCGACCCGCGCGTGCTCGAGGCCATGCTGCCGTATTTCACCGACAAGTTCGGAAACGCGGCGAGCCGCAACCATGAATTCGGCTGGCAGGCGGAAGAAGCCGTCGAAAACGCCCGGGGACAGATCGCGCGCCTGATCAATGCCACGCCCAAGGAGATCATCTTTACGAGCGGCGCCACCGAGTCGACGAACCTGGCGATCAAGGGCGCCGCGGAGATGTACCGCGAAAAGGGCAATCACATCATCACGCAAGTCACCGAGCACAAGGCGACGCTCGATACCTGCAAGCGCCTGGAAAAGTACGGATACGAAGTCACGTACCTGCCGGTCGAGAAGGATGGACGCATCAATCTGGACGACCTGCGCCGCGCGATCACTCCGAAGACGATCCTGATTTCGATCATGTACGCGAACAACGAAATCGGCGTCATCCAGCCGATCGCGGAAATCGGCAAGATCGCCAAGGAAAAGGGCGTTTTGTTCCATGTCGACGCGGTGCAGGCCGTGGGGAAGGTCCCGGTCGACGTGCAGAAGGACGGCATCGACATCATGTCGATTTCCGGGCACAAGATTTACGGCCCGAAGGGCGTCGGCGCGCTCTACGTTCGCCGCAAGAACCCGCGCGTCCAGCTCGCTTCCCAGATCGACGGCGGCGGCCACGAGCGCGGGATGCGTTCCGGCACGCTGAACGTGACGGGCATCGTCGGCCTGGGCAAGGCTTGCGCGATTTGTCAGGAGGAGATGGCGGCCGAATCGCAGAAGCTGAGCAAGCTGCGCGACCGGCTGAAGGATTCGATCATGACGCGGCTCGACGAGGTCTACATCAATGGCTCGATGGAGCATCGCCTGCCGCACAACATCAATATCAGCTTCGCGTACGTCGAAGGCGAGTCGCTGCTGATGGGTATCAACGACATCGCCGTGTCGAGCGGTTCGGCCTGCACGTCGGCGACGCTCGAGCCCAGCTACGTCCTGAAGGCGCTCGGCGTGGGCGAGGACCTGGCTCACACGTCGATTCGCTTCGGAATCGGCCGGTTCAATACCGCGGAGGAAGTGGACTACGTGGCCGATCGCGTGGTGGATACGGTGAAGCGTCTGCGCGAGCTTTCGCCGCTTTACGAAATGGCGAAAGAAGGCGTCGATATCAGCAAGATGAAGTGGGTGGCTGCTTCGGATTCGCACTAAGGGTGGCACGAGTTTCGAACTAAAGGAGCAAATGAACCATGGCTTATTCGGACAAGGTGGTGGATCACTACAAGAATCCGCGCAACGTCGGTTCGCTCGACAAGAGCGATCCGAACGTGGGCACCGGGCTCGTGGGCGCACCCGAGTGCGGCGACGTGATGAAGCTGCAGATGAAGGTGAACCCCGAAACGCACGTGATCGAGGAAGCGAAGTTCAAGACGTTCGGCTGCGGCTCGGCGATCGCCAGCTCTTCGCTCGCCACGGAGTGGGTGAAGGGCAAAACCGTGGAGGAAGCCCTCGCCATCAAGAACACGGACATCGTTCGGGAGCTCGCGCTTCCGCCGGTGAAAATCCACTGTTCGGTGCTGGCCGAGGACGCGATCAAGGCGGCGCTTGGCGATTGGAAGAAGAAGCAGGGCCAAGCCGACGCAAAGACCGCCGAACCCGCCACGGCGAGCAATTGACGCGAGACGCGGCCCGACCGGCTTTAGGGCGCGGAGCCAAAACCCTGGTCGTGGAAACGTCGGCCGCGAATCGCGGGTTGCGGATTTTCTATGATTCACGTTACTGAAAAAGCGGCAAACAAAATTCGGCAGTTGCTCGTCAAGGAAGGCGTTCCGGCCGAATCGGGCGGGCTGCGCGTGGGCGTCCAGGGGGGCGGCTGTTCGGGGTTGAGCTACGCCATGCGGCTCGAAACCGAGGCGCGCAACCGCGACAAGGTGTTCGAGGAAAATGGTGCGCGCATCTTCGTCGATCCGAAGAGCTATCTCTACCTCAACGACACCACGCTCGACTATCAGGAAGACCTGATGCGGCAGGGCTTCGTCTTCCAGAATCCGCAGGCAGCGCGGAGTTGCGGTTGCGGGAGTTCTTTCACGGCGTAGGAATCCTCCGGAATGGCGTGCGCCGAGCCGGGCTTGAAACCGCAGGAACGTGAAATGCTATGAGTGTGACGCAAACAAAAGCGGAGTCGAAGGCCGCGGCGAAGTGCTGGAGCTGTCACGCGCCGGTGGACGGCCAGCATTTCTGCCCGGCATGCGGCAAAGTTCAGCCGCTAGCCGCAGACACGGACCACTTCGCGTTTCTCGGCCTGCCGAAGAAAGTGACGCTCGATCCCGCGTCGCTCGAGGAGCAGTTTCACAAGCTGAGCTGGAAGCTGCATCCCGACAATTTCGTGCGGTCGAGCGAATACGAGCGCGATCTCTCGCTCGAGCGTTCGTCGCAGCTGAATGATGCGTACCGCACGCTGCGCGAGCCGGTTGCCCGCATCGAATACCTGTTGTTGCATCTCGGCTTGCGCAAAGAGGGGACCAAGAAGCAGCAGGCGCCGCCGGAGCTGCTCGAGGAAGTGTTCGAGCTGAATGAGTCGCTCGATGAATTGCGCGAAGCGCGCGCCGGAGGCGGCGACCTATCGAGCCTTCGCGAACGGCTGGGCGCCGCGCAGAAACATTTTCAGCAGAAGCTTGCGGAACTGGATGGCGAGCTCGCGGCCGTCGGCCGCGAATGGGACGCGGCGCTCGACGCGAATGCGGATGAATCGAAGCGCGCGGCGCTGCTGGCACGCATGAACGAGATTCTCAATCGCCGCAGCTACATCCGCAATCTGGTGGCGAGCGTGGCGAACGAGCTTGCGGAAGTCTAGCGCGCAGAAGGACAGCATGGGACGCGTAGTCGGAATCGATCTTGGAACAACGTTTAGCCTGGTCGCGTACATCGACGTGCAAACGGGCGCGCCGAAGTGCATCCCGGGGCCGTACGGCTCCACGCTTTGCCCGTCCGTGGTCAGCGTGGACGATGACGGAAAAATCATCGTCGGCGAACCGGCGCGGCAGCGCCTGCTCACGCAGCCCGACCGCACGATCTATTCCGTCAAACGGCTGATGGGCCGCGGCGTCGAGGACGTGCAAGACGAGCTGAAAATCTTTCCGTTCCGCATCGACGCCAAGAGCCGCAACGTGATTCGCGTGCGCCTGGGCGAAAAGGCGTTCACGCCGCCGGAGATTTCGTCGTTCATTCTTCGCGAGCTGAAATCATGGGCGGAGAATTATTTCAAGGAGCCGGTGGACCGCGCGGTCATCACCGTGCCGGCATATTTCAATGACGCGCAGCGGCAAGCCACGAAGGACGCCGGGCGGCTTGCGGGGCTCGAAGTGCTGCGCCTGGTCAACGAGCCGACGGCGGCGGCGCTGGCGTACGGCTTGCACAAGCAGAAACGCGGCCGCGTGGCCGTGTACGATTTCGGCGGCGGGACGTTCGACATTTCGGTTTTGAAACTCATCTCGACGACTGAGGGCGACATTTATCAGGTGCTGTCGACGAACGGTGACACGCACCTCGGCGGCGACGACATCGACAACGCAATGATGGACCTCGCGCGAAAGGGGATTAAGAGCGGCCTTGGCGTTGATCTCGATCCGCGCGGCGAGGCCATCCAGGGATTGCGCAAGGACTTAATCCGCGCGAAGCACGACCTCTCGACGGTGGGGAAGGCAGAAGTCCAGTACATCGCCAAGGGAAAGACATGCGTTCTCGAATTCACGCGACAGGGGTTCGAGGAGCTGATCCAGCCGATCGTGCAGCGGACCATGGGGCCTGTGAAGCATGCTCTGGCCGACGCGAAACTCGCTCCAAGCGAGATCGACGAAGTCGTCCTTGTCGGCGGCTCGACGCGCATCCCGCTGGTCCGCAAGACGGTGGGCGACTATTTCCAGCGCGCGCCGCACTGCGAGCTGAACCCCGACGAAGTGGTCGCGCTGGGCGCCGCGGTGCAGGCGGACATTCTCGAGGCCGGCGTGAAGAACATGCTGCTGCTCGACGTGACGCCGCTTTCGCTCGGCATCGAGACGATGGGCGGCGTGATCGCGAAAATTATTCCGCGCAATTCCACGATTCCGGCGAGCGCGCAGGAGCTGTTCACCACGGGCGTCGACAACCAGACCGCGATCGACGTGCATGTCCTTCAGGGCGAACGCGAACTCGCGAAGGATTGCCGATCGCTGGCGCGCTTCCAATTGAAGGTCGTGCCGGGTCCGGCGGGGCTTGCGCGCATCGAAGTGAAATTCCTGATCGACGCGAACGGCATCCTGCAGGTGGCGGCGCGCGATTTGAGGTCGGGACAGCAGCAGAGCATCGAAGTGCAGCCGAGCTACGGCCTCTCCGACAATGAGATCGAACGGATGCTCGAGGAGTCGATCGATTTCGCCGAGCAGGATTTCGCCGAGCGGCAGACGATTGAGGCGCGCAACGAAGCCGAAACCATCCTGCACGCCACCGCGAAGACGCTGTCCGATCCGCGAGCCGAGGAACTCTCCGCGGAGGAGCGCCGCACGATCACCGAGGCGGAGGCGCGTCTGCGGGACGCCGTGGCCAGCACGGATTACAAGCTGATTCGCCAGCGCATCGACGAGTTGAACCAGGCCACCACGCACTTCGCCGAGATATTGATGAACGGTGCAGTGCAGACGGCGCTCCAGGGCAAGCGCCTCGAGGAAGTTTAGGCGCCGGTTTCTAATCGATACAGTGAAGATTAGAAATTTACGTAAGTTATTGAAAACAAGGCTTTAGCGATTTTCTAATCTATACAAAACGCCGTTTTCGCGCGGCGGCTGCGTTCAGGTTCCGGTCGGGGTTTTCGGAAGGAGCGTCACAATGGGCGGAATCAATCCATACATCGAAGAAACCAAATACACGCCCGCGACGAAGAAGTACAAGGTAACTTTCGTCAAGGAAGGCAAGACGATCGAGGTCGATCCGGAAAAGCTTCCGTACGGGCACGACGGTTTGCCGGGAAGCATCCTCGATATTTCGCAGGGCTTTCACATGGGTCTCGATCATGCGTGCGGCGGCGTGTGCGCCTGCTCCACCTGCCACGTCATCGTCCACGAAGGGCTGGAGTCGTGCAACGAAGCGACCGACGCGGAGCTCGACCAGCTTGACGAAGCGCCCGGCGTGACGCCGAAGTCGCGCCTCGGCTGCCAGTGCGTGCCCGACGGCACCAAGGACATCGTGGTCGAGATTCCCGAGTGGAACAAGAACTACGCCAAGGAAGCAGAACACTGAGTCCGGCCAAGCGAGGGCGCGATGCCGCAAACATTCGATTGGGATAACGCCGAAGAGATCGGAATCCAGCTCGTGGAGAAATTTCCGGACACGGATCCGCTGACCGTTCGTTTCACGGACCTCCACAAGTGGGTGGTCGAGCTGCCGGGCTTTTCCGGCGATCCGAAGATGTCCAATGAAGGAAAGCTCGAAGCCATTCAGATGGCCTGGCACGAAGAGTTTCAGGACCGCCAGAGTTGAGCTTGTCCGCCGATCCATGGGGCAGCCCAAATTGTCCCTGTTTTTTCCGCCGGATTCCTGATCACGCACTTGCGGATCGCGGCTGCGCGTGAATAATGTCCCGCTGAGGGGCGAACTCGAGATTCAAGCTACCTAGAAGGAGCCATGATGGAAGCGGATCTGCGGTACCCGGTTGGGAAATTCCAGCGCGTTGAGAACGTCACCGATGTGCAGCGCCGAGCGTTCATCGACGCCATTGCCGAAACACCGGCAAGACTGAAGGCCGCAATCGCGGGGCTGAACGAGCAGCAGCTTGATACTCCGTACCGTCCGGGCGGCTGGACGGTGCGCCAGGTGATCCATCACCTTCCAGACAGCCACATGAATTCGTTCGTGCGCTTCAAGCTCGCGCTTACGGAAGAGGAGCCGACTATTAAGCCGTACGACGAAGCGCGCTGGGCCGAATTGCCCGACGCGAAATCCGCGATCGAGCCTTCGCTCGCGCTGCTCGAGAGCCTGCACAAGCGCTGGATCGTTCTCCTGAACTCGCTTGGGCCGGCGGACTGGCAGCGGAAGTTTCGGCACCCGGAACGCGGGCTGATGACCCTGTCCGATAATCTGCAGCTCTATGCGTGGCATGGCCGGCACCACGTCGCGCATATCACCGCGCTGCGCGAACGCAACGGCTGGCGCTGAGGCCGTCCTTCCTGAGCTCGAACAAGGCTTCCGCGTGATAGAATTCAGCGGCAGGCCGAGCCGCAATCCCCAGGTAAGTCCGGTGTGGCGCTATGGTGCAACGGTTAGCACGCGGCCCTTTCAAGGCCGAAATACGGGTTCGATTCCCGTTAGCGCTACCATGTTTTCAACACCTACAACCAGATCCAGCCTGATTCCCGTTAGCTGAGCCAGTTTCCAAGCATCTTGCCCACAAGCGGCAGCCGTCGCCCGGGGGCCCCTTCCTTAAATATGCCT
>Ga0335077_10004921_pt1 | contig 16325 bp, 12 predicted proteins | sample Lox_Sample_31_FD_207151 | JGI IMG/M metagenome (GOLD analysis project Ga0335077, IMG submission 207151) | Soil microbial communities from Loxahatchee National Wildlife Refuge, Florida, United States - Lox_Sample_3.1 | ecosystem: Environmental > Terrestrial > Soil > Wetlands | place: USA...
GAGCGCTCCCACCAGCAGGCTGCTGGCCGAGCCGGCGAACGCGCGCTCGAGCAGATCGCCCGCCAGTTGCCGCTGCGTCCACTCGCGCGGCCGGCTGGCGGAATAAACGTGCGCCCGCTGCTTTTCATCGCGCTTCACCAGCCCCTTTTCCGCCATGATCTGCATCAGCTTCAGGACCGTGGTGTAATGCGCCGGGCGGCGGCTCGAAATCGTCGAGTGAACGTCGCGAACGGTGGCCGGCCCGCGGCTCCAGAGGACGGTCAGGATTTCCAGTTCGGCATCGGTAGGCCGCGGCAGGTCGTGCGATTTGCTCATCTACGAAGACATTACTACGAAACTCTTCGTTGGTCAAGAAAAATTTGACGCAAAGTCGCCAGCGCCGCTGGAGCACCCAAATCAGATAGCGATCACCGATCAGCTTTCAGCCGCCGGCCGAACCGGGCTGGCTGATTGCCGGCCGCTGAAAGCTTGCCTTCAACGCGGGGCGCGCGGGTGCATCCTCTTATAATCGAAGGATGCCCTTCGCCCGCGCAGCGCTGGCTGCTCTGCGCATCGTGCTGCTGGCCTGGATCGTCGTCCTCTGGGCGCCGCGCGGCCCGGAGCATACGCTTCCGAATCGCACAGGCAACCTGGCCGCCAACCCATCGTTTGAAATCCTCGAGGAGCGCGACGCGGCCGGCAGCGTGTTCGCGGGCTGGGGCGCTTCGACATCGGCGGATGGCTGCACGCTCGCGGTTGGCATGGTGGCGCACGGCGGCAGAACCTCCGCGCTGCTCGATTGCGAATCGGCGGGAGAAATCCGACTTGCCCAGCAGCAGGAGCTGGCGCCGGGCCGCTACGCGATCGGCGCTTACCTGCGCGGGCTCGATATCGGCGCGGGCGATCCCGCCATCGAGTTCGGCTTCAATGGCAGCCCGGTCGATCTCGCCAGGGCCGGCACTTTCGGCTGGACCCGGTTCACGTACGTCACCGAGCTGACGAAGCGCACCCGCGCCGGACTTTCATTCGCGCTGCTCACGCCGGGCTTGCTGTGGATTGACGACGTCTCGGTCGAACGCGTGGCCGACACGGTGCCGCTGACCGGCACCGCGGTGTGGGGCGGCGAGGAAGCTCCCATCGCGCCGCCCGGCCCATTGGCCGATGGAGCGGTGCGCTGCCCGAAATGCCGCTACCGGAACATGCCCGCCTGGCAGCGGTGCTACGCCTGCGGCACGACGCTTTCCGACGGCCCGGCAGCAAACGCCGGTCCGCCGGTACGGCTCATCACTTCCTTCGAGCAGGACAACCCGTTCACCGGCGGCACGGTGGTCGAAGAGCACGCGACCGAGGGCCGCAAGGCGCTGCGCATTGACAAGCGATACGCCGCGATGCGCCGGCCGCAGGACTGGTCGGGCTACGACCTGTTCCGGATGGACACCTACACGGACGCACCGGAGCCAGTGCCGCTGAAGCTCGAATTCTGGGACCGCGCGACGACCGGCTATTGGACCAGGGTGAATTACAACGCCATTGCGCCGCCGGGCGAGAGCACGTTGGCGATTCCCCTGCGCGGGTTGGCCACGGGCGAGCGGAACCGGCCCGGCCGCAGCCTGATGCTCGGCGCCATCACGCGCGTGGTGATCGCACCGGCGGCGCCGCTGTTCATCGATAACCTTCGCCTGGAGCGCGACACGGCCGGCCGGCCGGCGGAGTTCGAGGGCCTGCTGGCGTTCGCGCTTGGCAACGGCCCGGCGATGGACGGCTTCCTTCCGGTTACGTCCGCCACGCTGTACAATCCGGGCCGCGGCTACGGCCTGGAGGCCGCGCGGATCTGGCGCGCGATCGACACGCAGGCGCCGGATCCGCTCTACCGCCGTTCGCTCGCCATCGAATCGGGCGGCCTCGCGGTGGACCTGCCGAACGGGAGGTACCGCGTCTTCGTCAATATCGACAGCCCCGCGGGGTTCTGGGGCGAATACCAGATTTACCGCGACCGCTCCATCCGCGCGCAGGGCAAGGTTGTGGTTGCCGAGCAGCAGAACTTCGCGTCCTTCCTGAAAAGGTATCTGGAGTTTTGGGACCGGGACGATCTACCCTCCGACAACACTTTCGACAAGTACGACCACGCGCACTTTCACGAGAAGACCTTCGATGTGACGGTGAACAACGGCCGGCTCGATCTCGAATTCACGGGCGAGCAGGCAGCCTGCAGCGTCTCAGCCGTGGTCATCTATCCCGTGGCCAAGGCCGCGGAGGGCGCGCGCTTCCTCGACTTCGTGCGCGAGAAGCGGCGTTTCTATTTCGACAACGCGTACCGGCGCGTGTTGCACCGGCCCACCGGCGACGCGCTGGGGCCCGGCGCGGAAGACGCCGCGCGCGGCTACGTCGCGTTCCATCGCGATTTCATGCAGGACGTTTACTACAACGACACGCCCCGGCGCGGCGAGCCCGCCTGCGCGCTAGCCGCGGAGGCTTTCGCGGGCCAGGACGCGCCGGTAACGCTCTCGATTGCTCCGCTCGAGGACTTGGGCGCGGGCGCCGTCACGGCCGGCGCGCTCAGCGGCCCCGCGGGTGCCATTCCCGCCGCGGCGATCGAGGTCGGCTACGTGTCGTACCGGCTCAGCCGCGTGACGATGGATGGCGCGGTTTACACGATTACGCCGCGGCTCATCCTGCCGCGATCGAGCGTCGACATGCCGAGTTCGCTCACCCGCACGTTCTGGCTCACGGTGCACACGCCGGCCGCCGCTCGCCCGGGCGTCTACGCGGGCGAGGTGACCTTCACGCCGCGCAGGGGCGCGCCGCTGCGCATTCCTCTCCGGTTCACCGTCCGCAGGGGCGCGCTGGACGCCGCGGATATACCGGTGGGCCCATGGGGCGGCGCGATCGGCACACCCTGGTTCGCCCACGACCCGGCCGCCATCGCTTTCCGCGAGCAAATGACGGCCGGCAGCCTGCGCTCGCTCCGCGCGCGCGGCTTCACCATGTTCTCCGGCATCCCGCACGTGATCTATCGGGGCTTCGCGAACGGCCAGCCGATGCTCGATTTCAGAGCGGCGGATGAGGAAATGCGCACGGCGAAGGACTACGGCTTCCTGGCCGTGAATTCTTACGGAGCCGGCGTGATCGGCCTCGGCGCCTACCGGCAGGACACGCTGAAAATGCTCGAAGCGGGTTTCACCGAGTACAGCGATTTCATCCAGGCCGTCTACAGCGCCATCGAACGGCACGCGCGCGAGGCCGGCTGGCTTCCCGTTTACTGGAACCTCGGCGACGAGCCGGCGGGCGACGCCATACAAGAATCGATCGATAATGCCAAGGCCTACCGGCGCGCTTTCCCGGCGGGACCTCCGTTCTTCACGGCGGCTCTGAGCCTGACCGGCCGCGGTGAAAGCGATCCCGATTTCATCCTCGCGCGGGCGCTGCACGTTCCCGCGCTATCGTCCTACACGGAGCGGGAGCTGGAGCAATTGCGCCGGCGCGGGGGCCAGTGGGCGTTTTATAACGACGGCAACCGCTGGACCTACGGCATTCATCTGTACAAAGCCACCAGGGAATTCGGGCTGCGGTTCCGGCTGGCCTGGCACTGGGACGCAGCGGCGGGGGACCCCTACTATGCGCTCGATTGCCGCGAGGACGATTACGCGTGGGCCAATGCGTCGCCCGACGGCCGGCTGGTCCCTTCGGTGGAATACGCGCGCATCAGCGCGGGCCTCGACGACTACCGCGCGCTGATCACCCTGGCCCGGCTGGCCGCGGCCAAAGCCGGCACGCCGGCCGCCAAAGCTGCGCAGCGCCTGATCGCCGCGCGGATGGCGGCATTTCATCTCGAAGACCGCGATCACGATCGCCTGTTCGGCGCCGAAGACTGGGCCGTGTTTCGCGGGCAGGTGGCGGATGCGATTGAGCAACTGCAATGAGTGGTGGGGCGCGTTCTTGGAGGCTGCTGGAAAGTTCGCTGGGCAAGCCGAAGCATGCCCCACCGACGCCGCATTGTGCTCTACGCGCCGCGAATGCAATCAGTGATTTCATGAAAGGACTCCATTCTCCAAACCAATGACCAATGCACTCGCAGACGACCGGCGCCCGATATGGGAACGCTATGCCGACCAGTTTCCGATTCGCCGGAATCTGGTCTATCTCAACCATGCCGCGGTGGCGCCGCTGGTGAAACCGGCCGCGGAAGCGATGCGGAACCTTGCCGACGATTGTTCCCACTTCGGCAGCATGCACTACGACGAATGGCTCGCGGCATACGAAGGCCTGCGCGCCGCGGCCGCGCGGCTGATCCATGCCGACCGCTCCGAGATCGCGCTGGTGAAAAATACTTCGGAGGGAATCGCGACCGTGGCGCTCGGTCTCGATTGGAAGCCGGGCGACCGCATGGTCGGCTTCCGCGAGGAGTTTCCCGCCAACTATTACCCCTGGAAGCGGCTGGAAGCCCGCGGCGTCAGCGTCACGTGGCTGAGCGTCGCCGATCCCCTGGAACAAATCGAGGCCGCCTGCCGCGGCGCGCGCCTGCTGGCCGTCAGCTTCGTGCAGTTCCTGACGGGCTATCGCGCTCCGCTCGAAGCCATCGGCGGGATCTGCCGCCGCAGCGGCTGCATCTTCATGGTCGATGCCATCCAGGGACTGGGCGCGTTTCCGATCGACGTTCGCGCCTGCCATATCGGTGCGCTCGCCGCCGACGGGCACAAGTGGCTTCTCGGCCCGGAGGGCTGCGGCATTCTCTACGTCGCGCAAGAGCTGCAGGACCGCATCGAGCCGGTGGAATTCGGCTGGACCAACGTCGCCGGCTACGCCGATTACGCTTCCCGCGACATGACGCTGCGCAAGGACGCCGGCCGCTACGAGTGCGGCACGCTGAACACGATCGGGTGCTTCGGGTTGCGCGCGGCGATCGAGTTTTTACTCGCGGTCGGGATGGCGGAGATCGCGCCGGCCGTGCAGGGTCTCGGCGACCGCATCGCCGCCGGCGTCGAGGCTCTCGGCTATGAGCTGGCGTGCCGACGAACGCCCGCTACCGGCGCCGGAATCGTCAGCTTTCGCAAACCCGGTGTGGAAGCCGGCGCCATTGTGCGCCGCCTGCGCGAAGCCGGAATTTCCTGCGCCCCGCGCGCCGGATGGGTGCGCACGTCGCCCCACTTTTACATCAGCCCGGCCGATATCGACCGCATGCTCGGTGAATTGCCCTAGCGCGCCGGCGCGGGCAATCCAAAGTGTTCGCTGCAACGGGACGCCGGTGGGGCAGGCTACCGAAAACGTCGCGGGCAAACCAAAGCCATGCCCCGCCAAAAGTAAGGAACAAGATGCCGGGGCGCTGCGTACCACCTTCACCATGAAGAACTCTCCGATTTGGGTCGCCTGGTGCTCGTTGGCGGTGTTGGTGGCGCTCTACGTAGTCGGCGCGGTCAGCCACGGGTCTTTGCGCCACGTAGTGCAGACGCTCCCTCTCTGGTTTCCGATTGTGCTAGGGTTTCGGCGGCGGGAGCTAGCTAAATGGTCGGCACTCCCCTGTTTCGTCTTCTGGCTGGCGGTGATGGTCGCCATCTGGCTTTTCCTGTTGGGGTGGGCACGCGTCCTGAGCGGCCACTTTTCCCCGGTCGAGATAGCCATGACCGTGGTGATTGGGATCGCAAGCCTGTGCGGGATTGCCGCCTCCTTGCGCTGGCGCACCGCCGTGCGGCCGCTGACTGCAGCGGGCGTGGCCCTCCTCTTCGCGGTGCTTCAGTTGGCCGCATTCCGGCTAAGCACGATCCCGGAGATAGCCAACCGGTAGCCGTGGCGCGGGCGGACAGGCTGTCTCCCCATGGGCCGCTGGCCCGGTCGAAGTGCCTTGCCCGCTAGCCGAGCGCCTGCTCCAGGTCGGCGATGATGTCCTCGGCGGCTTCGATGCCGACCGAAAGCCGCACCAGGTTGTCGCGGATGCCGGCGCGCTCGCGGTGCTTGGGCGCCAGGTCGCGGTGCGAACTCATCGCCGGGTACAGGATCATGGTGTGCACGTCGCCGAGCGACGTGGCGCGCACCACGAGTTTCAGCCGGTCGAGAAAGCGGAAGATTTCGGCGCGGCCGGCACCGCGGATTTCGAAGGCGACCATCGCGCCATAGAGGCCGGCCGGGAAGAGGCGGCGAATGGCGGCGGCATCCGGATGCGCGGCATCGCCGGGAAAGTGCACCCGCTCCACGCTGGCCCGGCTGGCGAGCCACGAAGCCACGCGGCAGGCATTGGCGCACTGGCGCTCCATGCGCAGGGGGAAGGTCTTGATGCCGCGCATGGAAAGATAGCTTTCAAACGGCCCCAGCCCGGGACCGACCACGCGCGCCAGCGCGCGCAGGGCATCGAAATGCTCGTCGTCCGGGACCACCACGCCGCCCATCACATCGCCGTGCCCGGCCAGGTACTTGGTAAGGCTGTGCACGGAGAAGCTGGCGCCCAGTTCGAGCGGGCGCGCGATGAGCGGCGTGGCAAACGTGTTATCGACCACCAGTGCCGCGCCGGCCGCGCGCGCGATTTCGGCGATTTTGTCGATCTCGCCCACCCGCAGCAGCGGATTCGAAATGGTCTCCATCAGGATGCAGCCCGGCCTGGCTTCGCCGACCGCGGCGCGCAGCGCATCCAGATTGCAGACGTCGGCGAAACGCACTTCCACGCCGCGCGGCGCCAGCACGTCGAGCGCGAGCTTGGTGGACGCGCCATAGAGCGCTTCGGCCGCCAGCAGGGATGGCCGCCGGTCGGCCAGCGCCGTCTCGACCGCCATCCGTACCGCCGCCATGCCCGACGCGCAGGCCAGCGCCCCGCGCCCGCCTTCGAGCGCCGCCACCAGTTCCTCCAGCGCCGCCGCCGTCGGATTGTCGTAGCGGGAATACGAGTAGCCCGGCTGCTCCATGCCGATCACGCGGTCCAACTCCGCGGTCGTCTCATAGATGAAGCTCGACGCCGTGCAAATGGGCGTCGTCACCGGAACCGCGCCGGAAGGTTTGCGCCGGTCGCCCGCATGAACTGCCTGGGTGTGAATCTTCACTGCTATTTCCTTTTCCAGCGCACGCCGGATTTGGTGTCTTCGAGAATGATGCCTTGAGCCAACAACCGGTCGCGGATCTGATCGGCCCGCTTGAAGTCGCGCGCTTTCTTCGCGGCGTCGCGTTCGGCGATCAGCGCTTCGACCGCGGTGTCCGATACGCCGGTGCCGGCGCCGCTCGGCTTCAGCACGTCGAAGACGGCGTCGAATCGATCGAAGAACTGGAGCGCCGCCGCCCGGTTGCCGGCGCCGAACTGGCCCGCATCCATGGCGCTGTTGGCGTCGCGCGCGTATTCGAAGGCCGCCGCCAAGGCCTCCGCAGTGTTCAGGTCGTCATCCATGCTGTTGATGAAAGCCTGCGCCGCGGCCGCGGTGCGCTCCGCCATGCGGTCGCTGGCGCCTTCCGGCAGTTGCTCGGTATCGAGGCGCAGCTTGAAATTGCGCAGCCGCTCGATGGCCATCTGCGCCCCCTGCAGGCCGTCGAACGTGAAGTTCAGCGATTTGCGGTACGGCGCCGACGCCAGCAGGTAACGGATGGCCTCCGGCCGGTACCCGCGCCCGATGAGGTCGCGCAGCGTGAAATAGTTGCCGAGCGACTTGGCCATCTTCTGCCCTTCCACCATCAGAAACTCGGCGTGCAGCCAGAAACGCGAGAACGGCTTGCCGGTGAGCGACTCCGACTGCGCGATCTCGTTTTCGTGATGCGGAAAGATCAGGTCGACGCCGCCGGCGTGTATATCCAGCGTCTCGCCCAGGTACTTGATCGCCATCACGGAGCATTCGATGTGCCAGCCGGGCCGGCCGGGGCCGACCTTCGTATTCCAGCTTGTCTCGCCTTCCTTGGGCGCTTTCCACAGCGCGAAATCGCGCGCGTCGGCCTTCTCGTATTCGTCCACGTCCACGCGCGCGCCGGCCAGGTTGCCGCTGAAATCGTTGTGCGAGAGCTTGCCGTAGCCGGGAAAGGTGGCGATGCGAAAATAAACCGAGCCGTCGCTGGTGTAGGTGTGTTGGCCTTCGGCGAGGCGTGCAATCGCATCCGCCATGTCGTCGATGTGGTCGGTGGCCCTGACCAGGTGTTCAGCCGCCTCCAGCCGCAAGATGTCGCAATCCTCCCGGAATGCCTGCGTGTAAACAGCGGTGTATTCCTCGAGGCTCTTCTTTTCGGCCGCGGCGTTGCGAATGATCTTGTCGTCCACGTCGGTGATGTTCATCACGTGGTCCAGGCGGTAACCGCTGGCGCGCAGCCACCGGCGCAGGATGTCGACGAAGGTGAAGGTGCGGAAATTGCCGATGTGGGCGTAGCTGTAGACCGTCGGACCGCACGTGTACAGGCGTACCGTGTTGTCGCGCGCCGGGTGGAACTCCTCGACGCGCTGCGAGAGGGTGTTGTAGAAGCGCAGCGCCATAATTGCGGGGGAATATTCATCCTAGCAGAGCAGGACGCTCGGAGCCGGGCGTCGAGCCGGACTCGCGGAGCCGCGACCGGAGGGAGCGGTTTGGCCGACGTGGCTCCAGCAGCCTCGACAGGCTGCGCCACGCTATCGCAGCGGGAAATCGACGAACTTGCCGGCGCAGGCGTTCTTCCCGCCGACGCCGGCGGCGCCGGACACGGTGACGTCGGGACCCGACACGGGAAGATTGAACGCGCCGGGTCCAGTGGCGATCTCGGCGTGCATGGCCAAGACCTTGATCTGCGCCGGATCGTCGAACACCACGCAATCGAAACGGATGCTGAGGCGGTGCGCGCTGTCGAGGCCATCGAGCGTCACTTTGCCGCCGCCGGCCACGCGGACATCGCGCAGCACGATGTTGCGGAAGACGGGCAGCCGGTTGTCGGCGGCGCTCGCGCCCGCGCTGTAATGGGTGTCTATCAGCACCGGGTTGGCGGTGTCGCGGATGCACACATCTTCGAACACCACGTCCTCGACCAGGCCGCCGCGGGTGATGTTGGATTTGATGCGCAGCCCGTTATCGGCGCCGTCGATCGACAAATCCGCCACGCGAATGGCGCTGGCGCCGCCTGCGGTCTCGCTGCCGATCGACATGCCGTGCCCCGTATAGAAGTGGTTGTGGAAGATGCTCATGTGGGTGGTTGGCGCGCCCTGGGGAGCTTTGATGGCCACCTGGTCGTCGCCGGTGTGGATGTAACAGTGCGTGATGGTCACGTTGGTCGAGTTGCCGGGATCGATGCCGTCGGTGTTGCGCGCGCGCTCAGGCGACCAGATCCTGACGCCCCAGGCCGTGAATCCATTGCCGCCGTAATAGGCGACGTGGAAGTTCGGCGAATTCATGAGCGTGATCCGGTAGAGCGTGAAATTGTCGCAATGATCGACCTCGACCAGGCGCGGATTGTTCTGGCTGCCGCCGGCGCGCGCGCGGTCGGCCAGGTTCCACCAGGTGATGTCCTGGCCGAGGATGGTCTCGCCGCCGCGGCCGTCGATGACGCCATCGCCCATCACGGCCGCACCGGCCACGCCCGCGCCGTGGATGAGGGGCTTGCAGCCGTGGCCCTCCCTGGTGATGGTGCCGCAGACGCCGGGCTTCCGGTCGTAATCGCGCGGATTCCGCGAGGCGAACAGGTACGCGCCGCGGGCGACCACCAGCGCCACGCCGCGGCGCAACTCGAGCGGGCCGGAGAGAAACGCGTCGTCGCGCGCCGAGGCCGGCGCGAGCGCCACGGCCTGTCCCGCCGGGCAGGCATCGAGCGCGGCCTGGATGCGCGCGGTATCCGGCTTGCTTTCGTCTTGCGGATCGATCGAGCTTCCGGCGCGGGCGAGCTTCGCCTGCAGAGTCGCGCAGGACGGCGGAATCGCGGGCTCGAGCACTTTCCGCGCGTCCTGGGCAAACGCCGCGCCGGTGAACCAGGCCGCCGCCAGCGCGGCCGCAGATGCTCTCGCGAGACTGTTCGTCGTCATGGACTCGAATTTACCACCAGGCCGGGATTCCATCGCGCCTGACCCGGCGCCTGCCGGCGCACGGGCAATTGACAATAAAGGTCCCGAAACTCCGAATCAGTGTAAACTGTGTACATGAGTTTATTTCATCGGAGCGGCGGCTACACGATCTTCATTTCGGAGATCGACGCCGAACACAGGATGTTGTTCCGTTTGGTTGACGAGCTGGAAACGGCGTTTGCCTCTCGCACGCGCAAGGGGCGCGACGAGCTTCTCGATTCGCTGATGTCCCATGCGCAGTCGCACTTCGCCCACGAAGAGCGGCTGATGCGGGAGAGCCGTTACAGCGCGTTGGCCTGGCACAAGCAACAGCACGATGGCGCACGGCGCCAGCTTAAACGGTTCATGAAGCGCATCGAGGGCGGCGACCATGAGGCCGGAACCGAACTGGTCCAGCACCTGGCTGGATGGCTGAGGAACCATGTGGCGGTGACCGACCGGATGATGGCCGCATATTTGCGCAATTTCGAGCGCCGGCGGGCGGCGTAAATCGGTCGAACGAGCCCGGGCCCCGGCGGCCCTATGGTGATCTCTGCTCAATCGAGCCTGGTGGCGACGAAGAAGGTGCGGCCTTCGCCCAATTCGCCGGCCATGCCCAGGTCGGCGGCGTCGTAGCACAGCACCTCGCCGAAGCCGGCGGCATCGAGGGCGCCCGAAATCTCGTCGGGCGAGTAGCAACGCTCTTCGATGGCGACGTCGGAGCGGCGCCACACGCCTTCGAGCAGGCGGAACATGGTGACGGTAATGCGGGCGATGCGCGAGTGGGCGTCGAAGGCGGCTCCGGTGATCGTGAGCAGGTGATCGTCGCGCACCAGCGCGAAGGATTCGCCCCAGCGCGTCTGGTACGCCTCGTCGAGCAGCATATCGAAGGCCACCAGGCCGCCCGGCCGAACGGCGGCCGCGATATTGCGGAACGCGGCTTCGAGGGCGGCCGGATCGAGCAGGTGGTTGAGCGAGTCGAAGGTGGAGGCCGCGGCGTCGTAAGTTCGGCCGAGGTGGAAGTTGGCGGCATCGGCCGCGAAGAAATCCGCCGCGGGCGCGTTCAGGCGGGCGTAGGCCAGCATTTCGCGCGAGATGTCGAGACCGGTGACGCGGAATCCCCGCGCCGCAAGTAACGCCGCCAGGTAGCCGGTGCCGCAGCAGACGTCGAGGATGCGCGCGCCCGCCGGCTGGCGGTCCAGCCAGATCCGCTCCAGGATCGGGAACGCGGCGGAGTGAAACTCCTCGCTCCAGTAGCGGTTGTAGAACCAGGCGAAATCGTCGTAACAAGCCACCATTCCCGGACCCCCTTCAGCATGGCATACTGAAAGATCGATGCGAATCTCACTGTGGATTGCCATGTGCGTGGCCGGCGCGGCGGCGCTGACCGGATGCTCTTCGTCGAGCGAGCCCCCGAAGGAACAGCCCGCTGCGGACACCTCGGCGGCCAAGCCAGCCCCGGCGGCGCAGGAGTCAGCGCCGGCTTCGTTTCAGGTGCACGCGCCCGCCACGTTCAACGTCACCTTCGACACCACCAAAGGCCCGGTTGTGGTGGAGGTGCACCGCGATTGGGCGCCCATCGGCGCCGATCATTTCTATGAGCTGGTTAAGGCCGGCTACTTCGACGGCTGCCGCTTCTTCCGCGTGGTGCCGAACTTCATCGTGCAATTCGGCATTGCCGCCGATCCGGCGGTGACGCGCAAGTGGAAGGAGCAGAACCTGACCGACGATCCGGTTTTGCGCCACAATGTGCGCGGCACGCTGGTGTACGCCACGGCGGGGCCGAACACGCGCACCACTCAGTTGTTTATCAACCTGGTGGACAACACGCGATCACTCGATCCGCAGGGCTTCGCGCCGTTCGGCACGGTGACTTCGGGGATGGATGCGGTGGACGCGATTTACCCCGGCTATGGCGAAGCACCGCAGCAGCCGCTGATCGAGAGCCAGGGCAACGCCTACCTGCAGCCGCAGTTCCCCAAGCTGGACTTTATACGCAAGGCGACCATTCAGTGATATAGTGGTCGGTGCCCCGATAAGAAGGGGACCAGGAAGTTACTAATACAGGGTCAAATTTGAACGACGCGGCCCGGCGGGAGCAACCCTCCCGCCGGGTTTTTTTGTCGGCGGGGCCGCGCCGCGCGCTGGCGCGGGTCGGCACTTCGCCGGGCGGTTCTCTTCCGCACCGGCGTGCGCGGCCGTTATTGGCGGAGCCTGGCCGCGATTGCGGCGCCGCGGGAGAACTCCTGCTCGACCTGGCGCGTGCGCAGGTTCTCGCGCAGGTGTTCCAGTTCCTGGATGTAGAAGCCGAGGGCGGTATCGATGTGCCCGGTGTTGGTAGCCAGTATGTCGCGCCATAAGTCGTAGGAGCTGAGCGCGAGGCGCGTCATGTCGAGCAGGCCGGGCCCGGCGACTTCGAGCTTCGCCCCGGCCGGGAGCCGCTCGGCGAGCAGGGCTGCCAGCGCGGTCGAAGCCAACTGCGGCACGTGCGAAGTCATCGCCACCAGGCGGTCGTGCTCATCGCAATCGAGCGTCACGAGCCGCGCGCCGAAGCGGCGCAGCCACGCCGTGAAATCCCGCGCGGCGGGTGTTTCCAACTCCGCCGGATCGTCCGGCGTGAGCACCCAGGTGCGGCTGCGGAACAGTTCGCCATCGGCCGCCGCAGCGCCGCGCTTTTCCTTGCCGGCCATCGGATGGCCGCCCAAAAACTGGCCCCGCGTGATCGCCTGGCGCGCCAGATCGACGATCTCGCACTTGGTGCTGCCGGCATCGGTCACCAGCGCGCCCGGCTGCAGCAGGCCGTCGATATGGCGGATGGTATCGAGAATGCGCCCGATGGCCTGCGAAAGGAAGACCAGGTCCGCACCGGCGACGGCCTCGGCCAGCGGCGCGCCGCGATCGATGGCGCCGGCGGCGAGCGCCTCGGCGACAGCGCGCGGCGAACTCGCACCCACGATGGCGCCGTCGAACCCGGCGCGGCGGAGCGCGAGGCCGAACGACGCACCGATCAGACCGGTTCCGACAATGGCTACTTGTTTCATGAAACGTTCAGTGTAGCGCCAGCCCGGCCGGTCACGGGCGTGGCCGACGGCAGGCGGGCGGGACCGCGCCGGGCCGGCGCCGGAAGCCTTCGCCGCACCCGCGCCGCCCGGGCGAAGTGTGCTAAATTGCACAGCGTAAGCTCAGGGCTGTCCGGTGAAACGATACCCCTTTCTCGATTGGATGCGCGGGCTGGCGGTCGTCATCATGATCGAGTGCCACGTCTTCAACGCCTTCGCGCGCATGGATACGCGCGACGGCGGCCCGTACGTGCTCTCGCAGTTCATCGGCGGCATGGCGGCGCCGCTGTTCCTGTTCATGGCGGGAATGACGACCGCGTTCCAGATGGAGAGCCTGGCGCGGCGCGAGGCGAGCCCCTGGCGGCGCTGGATTACGGCGCTGCGCCGCGCCGGCTACATCATGGCGATCGCTCTGCTGTTCCGCTTCACCAACTGGTTGGGCGGCTATCCCAACAGCAGCCTGCAGGAACTCACTAAGGTGGACATCCTCAACTGCATGGCGGTGGGGCTGGCGGTGTTCTCGGCGGCGGCCGCGTTCGGAGCTGCGGGGCGCCTGCGCTTCGCCGCGCTCGGCGCCGTGGCCATCGCCGCGCTCTCGCCGGTGATGGCGAACCTGCCCTGGGATGGCGTGCCGCCGCTGGTGCGCGAATATCTCGTGCCCGGCGCCGGGCGCGGCCACTTCCCCTTCTTCCCGTGCGCGTCTTATGTCGGCTTCGGCATCGCGGCCGGCCTGGCGGTGAAGCGCACCGCGGAGGACCGCATGGACCGGTTGATGCAATGGTCCGCCGTGGTCGGTTTTGCGCTGATCTTCACCGCGCAATATTTCTCCAACATCCCGTTCTCGATTTACCCGGTCTCCAATTTCTGGACCGACAGCCCCGCGCTGATCCTGATCCGCACCGGCACCATCCTGGCGTTTCTCGCCGGTTCCTATCTTTGGACCGAATACGGCGCGCGCCCGGCCTGGAGCTGGATGCAGACGCTGGGCAAGACCTCGCTGATGGTCTATTGGGTGCACGTGGTGATCGTCTACGGCGGCTGGGTGAGGTATCTGCGCCGCACGTTCACCATTCCGCAGACCGCGCTCGCCACGATCCTGATGACGGCTGCCATGGTCGGATTGGCCGCCGCCAAGCTGTGGTGGACCGCGCGCCGCGCACAGCGCCGCCCGAAGCCCGTGCCCGCTCCCGCGCAAGCATAGGGAGGGACAGACTCGTTGAGGCATCCTGCGGACCTGGGGTCTGCCCCACTGTTTGCCCGAATTCCGCCAGGCGAAAACTGCATACTGTTGGCCTGGACGGGCTGCGCCACGTCGGCTGCCGGCCGCCTTTCGTCGGCGTTTTCCACCCTTCATACAGATGACCGGAATAGGGCGCGGGCTTCGTGCCGTACTCTGCCGTGTGGGAGGAAACACGGATGGAGCAACTGGCCAGTATCGAGCGCGTCAGCAAGCAATACCTGCTGGATCACAGTTCGGTGACAGCGCTCGATGACGTATCCCTGCGCATCGGCCGCGGGGAGTTTCTCGCCATCGCCGGGCCGAGCGGGAGCGGAAAATCGACGCTGCTGAATTTGATCGGTTGCATCGACAGCCCGTCGCGCGGGCGGATTCTGATCGACGGCGCCGATACCACCGCATTGCGGCCGGCCGCGGCGGCGTCGCTGCGGCGCGAGAAAATCGGCTTCGTATTTCAAACATTCAACCTGATTCCGGTGTTCACCGCGGCGGAGAACGTCGAGTATCCGCTGTTGCTGCGGCGAATGAGCGGGAGCGAGCGACGGCGGCGGGTGGCGGAGGCTTTGGCCGGCGTCGGCCTGAGTGAGCGCGCGCAGCACCGGCCGGATCTGCTTTCGGGCGGGGAACGGCAGCGCGTGGCCGTGGCGCGGGCGATCGTCGACAGGCCGGCGCTGATTCTGGCGGACGAGCCGACGGCCAACCTGGACACGCACACCGCGACACAACTGATCGACCTGATGCGGAGTCTGAACCGGAAACTCGGCCTGACATTTCTGTTTTCGACGCACGACCAGCGGCTGCTCGAGCGTTCGGACCGCGTGGTGCGGCTGTGCGACGGCAAGGTGGTGGAAGACACGGGCGGGCAGCGGCCGGGGTTGACAGGCGAAAGCGCCTGTCCCACATTGCATGCGGCGCCTGGGAGGTGAGCGATGCGGAAATTCCTGTTGCTGGCATTTCGAAACGTGTTTCGCAACCGGCGGCGCACGGTGATGACGCTGCTGGTGGTCTCCGGCGGCGTGGCGGGGCTGCTGCTGGTGGGCGGTTTCTTTTCCTTCATGTTCTGGGGATTGCGCGAGAGCACGATCCGCAACGGGCTGGGGCATTTGCAGATTTACAACGCCGAGTATTTCCGGCACGACGAGGCGCACGCGCTCGATAACGGGCTCGACGATTACCAGGGCGTCACGGCGCTGGCCGCGCGCAACCGGCACGTGCGCGGTGTGACGGCGCGGATCGAGTTCTACGGCATGCTGTCGAACGGACTGAAATCGGCGGTGTTCCTGGGAACGGGCGTGGACCCGGGCAAGGAAAAAAGCATGGGTTTCGAGCCCACCGTTACTGCCGGCCGCTACCTGGACGCGAACGCTACGGATGCCAACCAGGCGCTGCTGGGCGCGGGGCTGGCGCGCTCGATGGGCGCCAAGCCGGGCGACAGCCTGACGCTGCTTTCGGTCACGTCGGACGGCGCGCTGAACGGGATCGACATCGATGTGACGGGAATCGTGACCACGGGCTTCAAGGAAATGGACGACCGGCTGCTGACGATTCCGCTCGCGTCGGCGCAGCGGCTTTTGCAGAGCGAGCGCGTGACGAAACTGGTGGTCGGCCTGGACAAGACGGAGAACACCGATGCGGTCTACGCCGCGATTCTGCCTGCACTCGGCGCATGGCACCAGCAGCTTGCAGTGCGGAAATGGATCGACCTGGCCGGCTATTACAAGCAGGTGCGGCTGATGATGAGCGGGATTTTCGTTTTCCTGGGAGTGATCGTCTTTTTCATGGTCGTGATGTCGAGCGCGAACACGATGATGATGGCGATGTTCGAGCGCACGCGCGAGATCGGAACCATGCTGGCGATGGGCACGCCGCGGTCGTGGCTGATGGGGCTTTTCGTGGGCGAGGCGGTGTTCACCGGCGCGCTGTCCGCGGCGCTCGGGGTGGCCGCCGGCACGGGGCTGGGCGCGTTGCTGAACCGATCGGGGCTGGTGATGCCGCCGCCGCCGGGGACCACGGCCGGGCTGCCGCTGCGGGTGATTCACGAACCGGCGCTGATGGCCGGCGCGGCGGTGCTGGTGCTAATCACGCTGGCGGCGGCGTC
>Ga0335077_10004925_pt1 | contig 16322 bp, 14 predicted proteins | sample Lox_Sample_31_FD_207151 | JGI IMG/M metagenome (GOLD analysis project Ga0335077, IMG submission 207151) | Soil microbial communities from Loxahatchee National Wildlife Refuge, Florida, United States - Lox_Sample_3.1 | ecosystem: Environmental > Terrestrial > Soil > Wetlands | place: USA...
AAATATCTCGATTCGGCCGTTCTTGTTCTCCCTGGCAGACCACCCCACTGGCCATAGACGCCCCCTCCGCCGGAGGGTAAGCAGAGTTCCACGCACCAGAACGGGTGAATCGAGCGATTTCAGGCTAAAATGTTTCTCAAGCGTGGGGCCCGTAGCTCAGCGGTTAGAGCAGCGGACTCATAATCCGTTGGTCCTAGGTTCAAATCCTAGCGGGCCCACCAGACGAGCTCACTCAAGTCCAGCGTAGATACGTGGTTATATAATGCACCCGCTACATGGGTAGCACCTGAAGCCTATCCGTGGGCCGCTCGGCCTTTCAGATCCTGTGGCGAATCTGGGTGTGAGCCTTCCTGGTGCCAGGCCATGGCCATGTCGACCTTGTTTCGGGCCTCGGCCAAGATGGTCTCGAACGTGGAAGAGTGCAGGGTTTCTGCTGCGCTCTTGAGAGCCTTCAAGGGATCTCCGATCGGCCGCGCGCTGACTCCCAGTCCGGCGGTTTCCAGGCCTGCTATATGCGCTTTTTCGACGGCGGTCTCCACAAGAGACTTCAAATCCAAAAGTGCTTGATAGGCGTCACGGGTAATGAGCGTGCCTTTGTACATGCTTCGAGTAAGCAAGGTAATTCCTCCTCGTTGGAGCGGGGAGCAACAGGCTACCGGAAGGCACGGTCCGGGGCAATACCCTGTTTCAGCTACGCAAGGCCGGTTGGCAATCACTCCATAGGCGTGATAAGTGACCAGGTTTGGGTTTCAGGCGGACGTTTGTGGGGCTCAGCTATCCGCAAATTTGCGCAGCGACGCGATGTCCTGAATCAGGACGCTGGAACCTTTCACCTGCAAAAGCTGCCTTTTCTTGAAATCGGAGAAGAGCCGCGTGACCGTCTCGCGCGAGGAACCAATCATCTGCGCAATTTCCTCGTGGGTCAGCGTCAGCGTAAGGCGCACTTCGCCCTCGTCCTTCCGCCCTTCGGAAGCCTGCTCGATCAGGAAGCGGGCAAATTTCTCGGCAGCGGAATGCGAAAGTCCAATCGTCCGCATTTCGTTGATGGCCAGGTGGTAGTTCTCGCTCAACTGCTCGGCGACGCGCAGAGCGGCTTCTCCATACGTCTTCAAAAACTCCAAAAAGTCGTTTCGCGCGATGAAGTTGGCCTGCGCCGGCTCCAAAACTTCCGCGGAAGCCTGATACGGCTGCCCGGAAACGGTGGCTGCCAAGCCGAGGATTTCGCCCTTTTCCGGCACGCGCAAAATCAAAGTCTTGCCATCTGCGGAGGAAGTGGACAATTTCACGCGTCCGTTGCACAAGATGAATACGCCACGTGGCTTTTGCCCTTCGACGAACAACGTCGCGCCTTTCGGATAAGTCGCCGCGGCAGTGATGGTCTCCAGTTGCTTCAAAGCCGGGGTAGACAGATTGCAAAATAACCGCTCTTCCCGGTGCGGGCAATTGAAGCAGCTCTCGATAATCTCCAAACCATAGGGAGCTCTCATAGTGTAGCCTCGCCGGATAACTCCGCCGCGATCTTTTGGCACAAACCAGAAGCGATTGCTCATGGATTCCTGTGTGGGCTCACTGGGCTCACTGGGCTCAGCCTCAGCAACCCTGCTTGTTTCCCTGTTCATAGCAGCCTCTGTCCGCCACTTTTGGGTTTCCGCGAACCCGGAAGACCTGCTTGCCCTCCAGTAGCTAGTGTCAATGGCGGTTTCCGCGCCGCCGTTCCTTCCATTTAGGCCTGCCGGTCGTACCCTCTTGAGAATATCCGCCGCTTTTTTGCGAATCTGGTCCGAACAGACGCCGGTTTAGCCTCCGTTTGTTCCATCGCGGGAGCGAAACAAGGGGTGGCCCCGCTGATTCGGGTAATGAGTCCACCTCTCGTTGTCCTATTGGAAAGCGATTGTTTGCCAAAGGTATATGACTAGGGTCACGACCGGTTGTGACGGCGGTCACTCTCTGGCAGGTCCTGATCTATAGCCGGTCTGGAGAAACGATTCTGGAAAAGAAACGGGGCCCAGTGCTACGGCTGCGCTGTTGATGGTGCTTGGGGCGCTGCTGATGCTCTACGTCGAATAGCCCGGCGAAAGCTATGCTAGACCCGCTTTTGAAAGCGGCAACTCGCGGATGCGCTTGCCGGTCGCTGCGAAAACGGCGTTGCAAATCGCCGGCGCAATTGCCGGCAGGCCAGGTTCACCGATGCCGCCCGGAGGCGCGTCATTTTCCACGATGTGAACGTGAATTTCGCGGGGAGCGGTGTTGATCCGCGCGACGGGATAAGTATCAAAATTGGATTGGTCGATGACTCCGTTTGTTGCCGTGATTTCCCCATAAAAGACAGTACTGGTTCCCATTACCGCCGCTCCCTCAAACTGGTTTCGCACCATATCTGGGTTCACGACTGTGCCCGCATCCAGCGCCGAATCCACGCGGAGAATCTGGACCCTGCCGGCATCATCGATTTGTATTTGAGCTACGGAGGCAACGTAGGTGAGAAAGCTGCGGTGCATCGCGAGACCCATGCCAAATCCGTTGCCTTGTTTCTTCCGGCCCCAGCCGGACTTCTCCGCGACGGTTTGTAATACCCGGCGGAATCGCGCCGTGTCGATGGGATACTGGTCATAGGGCTGCCCGTAATTCTCATAGTCCTTCGGCAGTTCGGTTCTTGGAATGATGCGATCCGGCCCGAGAAGTTGAAGCTGATACTCGAGCGGGTCCTTTCCAGCGGCGTGCGCCAGTTCGTCAGCAAACGATTGAATGGCAAAGGCATGATAAATGTTGGCCACCGAGCGGAACCAACCGATTCGCACATGCGCAGTGGCCGGCCCGTTTTCCGAGCGGTGATTCGGGATGGCGAACGGCAAGTCCGAGAAACCCAATCCCAGTTCACCGGCATCGGAATAAACCGCTTCCGCACTGAAGGTTGACCCGATGGGAGGAAAGACGGTCCGCTGCAGCCAGGCGGAGGGTTTTCCATCCTGCCCAAGCGCCGCTTTCATGTAGATCGCCGACACCGAATGGTAAGAGTCGAATTGAATGTCGTCTTCGCGGCTCCAGACGACTTTCACGGGCTTGCCGGTTTTTTTCGAGAGCACCGCCGCTTCCACGGCAAAATCCGGAAAGGATTTTCTGCCAAACGCGCCGCCCAGCAGCGTGACGTGGACTGTCACGTCCTCCTTCTTCGCTCCCACGGCTGCGGCGATAGCATCACGCGCCCCTACAGGACTCTGCGTCGGCGCCCAAACCTCTACCTTGCCGTCGCGATAAATCGCCAGCGCCGCTGGAGGCTCCATCGAGGCATGTGCCAGCAACGGGGCATAGTACTCCGCCTCGACGATCTTTCCGCCTTGCGAAAAAGCAGTTTCGACATTCCCGACTTCCCGCACCACTTTCCCAGGCTTGCGCGCGGTTTCCTGCAATTCCTTTCGATACGAAGTCGAGTTGAAGACGCGGTGGGAACTCTGTTCCCAATCGACCTTGAGCTTCTTTCTGCCCTGCATGGCCGCCCAAGTGTTGTCGGCAAGCACGGCCACGCCGCCAAGCGCTTGAAACAGAACCGGGGGTTTGAACGTGTCAATGGTGGCCGTTTGCTTCACGCCGCTGACGGCGAGCGCGGCCTTATCATCGACGGATTTCACCGTGCTGCCGAGCACCGGGGGGTGCAGCACACTGGCATACAGCATCCCGTCCATGCGCGTGTCCTGCCCAAAGACCCCCCTGCCCGTGCATAAATCCTTCAAGTCGTAACCCGAGGAATCTTTTCCAATGTAGCGCCATTCGCTGCGCGGCTTTAACTTCAACTCCTCTTTCTTCGGCACGTCTTGTTTCGCGGCGGCCGCCGCCAATTCGCCGTATCCAAGCTTCGTGCCGGATTTCTTGTGCAACACGTTGTGCAGTTCGGTCGAGCACTCCGCCTCCGGCACGTTCCACTGTCGGGCCGCCGCGCGCACGAGCATCAATCTGGCGGTTGCGCCTGCTTCGCGCAGAGGCACAAAGAAGCTCACGACAGAATGCGACCCATCCGTGTCCTGATCTCCGTATTTCTCATCGCCGGTGGCCTGGACAACTTTCACGCGTGCCCAATCTGCGTCGAGTTCATCCGCCACAATGCGCGGCAGGGACGTTCGCACGCCGTTGCCCATTTCGGAGCGATGCGCGATGACGTATGCCGTTCCATCGGTATCAATCGCCAAATAAACGCCGGGATGCAGAGGTGCATTGCTCATGGTAGCGGCTGGGTTTACATTCCCTGAGGCGGCGAACAAGTCTTCCGGCATGCATCGCACGCTCAAGACAAAAGCGCCTGCCCCAAGCATGCCCTTCAGAAACCCGCGCCGGCTGCTCAGCGTTTCGCGGTCCACTTTCGAAATATTTTCAATCTGAATCATACGGCCTCGCTGCGGCACTGCATGAAAATGCGCACAAAAGTGCCTTTCGACAGGTTCCATCGTACCGCCATTTCGGATTCTTGCAAGCTTGGGATTTCAGCTTATTGTTGCGGCCAGGCACCCAGGGCGCGGCGCAAATCGACGAGCTGGCCCAGGTGATAGGAGTTGTGATCGGCGAGCAGCAAGGCTTCACGCAGAATCGTCTGCCCGTCGCCGTGGGGGATTTTCGCGTACAAATCCGTCTTTGGGTTTTTCACCAGCGCGATCATTTCTTGCAAGTCGCGCTCGAAGGCTTTGACGGATTTGTTCCACGCCTCCGCATCTGGCGGCACCGGCGTTTTTGGCCAATAGCCCTCGGGGAATCCTGGCGATACATGTTTCGGGTCTCGGCTGAATTCCAAAATATCCCATTGCGCAATTCGCAGATGTTCCAGCAATTGCCATCCGGTGTGCGGCAACTCGGCCACAAAAGCTCCGCGCTTCGCTTCGGGAAACCCTTCCATCGCGTCCATGAAATGAACGTGCGCGCCGCCGCCCTTCAGCAGGTAAACGAGGTGTTCGCGTAACGCAACTTCTGGATTCGCAGCCTTGGTTTTCTTTTTTGCGGTGCGCTTCCGTGTCTTTTTCATTTGGATTCCTATTTCTCAAACGCGAGGGCTAATGCTTCTTCCGTTGTTTCGCCCGTGCAATCCCGTTGCTCCGAGCCCGTCCATGCTGGCATACTTTCTCACCCCGCGACAAGCAAGAGGAAGGAATGAGACGCGAATATCACCACTGGTATTCCCAACGGCTCGGCATCGAGCTTGGGGTCGTCGTCTACGGACATTGGGGCCCGCCGCTTCTGGGTTTTCCTACCAGCGCCGGTGACGAATGGGAACTCGAAGGCCAGGGCATGGTCGGCGCGCTCGGGGATTTCATCGACGCCGGCCGCGTGAAGTTGTTCACCGTGAATTCTATTAACGCCCTCAGCTTTTACAATAAAGGCGCGCATCCGTTTCACCGCAGCTACGTTCAGGCGATGTTCGATTCTTACTTGCGCGAAGAAGTCGTGCCGTTCATTTGGAGCAATTGCCAGACGCAGGGAATCCCGATTTCGACCATGGGCTCTTCTTTTGGCGCCTATCACGCAGCCAATTCGCTTTTCAAGCATCCCGACGTCATCAAACGCTGCTTTGCCATGTCCGGGGTCTATGACCTTCGCAATTTCATGGACGGCTTGTACGACGACAATTTTTATTTCAACAATCCCGTCGATTACCTCTCGAACATGAGCGAGCCGTGGTTTTACGAGCAGATTGCCAGTTGCGACATCCACATCAGCACAGGCACCGGCCCATGGGAAAACAGCGGGCCGACCTACCGCCTGTCCGAGGTGCTTTCCGGTAAGGGCATCCGCCATTCGCTCGACAATTGGGGGCCACAAGGCGGGCACGATTGGCCGTACTGGAAGCACCAGATGCGGGAGTACATTTCGCATCTGTTCTAAGGTGGCCAGAGGCGGAATGTCGCGGGCACTATCAGCGCACGGTTTCAGACTCGCGCAACGACATTAGCCGCGCCTGCAGTTTAATCCGAGTCGCCCAGAATAGAGCCCACAATTCCCCCAACTACACTGGCCTGAGGGCTTTGCCGGGTCTCGCTTGGCATATATTCCATCAGCTTGTGCGCAAGTTTAGAGATCGGCAAGGTCTGCAGCCACACGCGGCCTGGGCCGGTCAGTGAAGCCAGAAAAATTCCATCACCGCCGAAGATTAAGTTTTTGATGCCCGGAATCGTCGTGATTTGAAAACTCACGTTGGATTGAAACGCTCCTACATGACCGGGATGGACGCGCAGGTTTTCTCCCGGCTGCAAATCTTTCACAATCAACTCGCCGGAGAGTTCGAGCCATGCGGTCCCTTGACCGCTCAAATGCTGCAGGACGAAACCGCTTCCGCCAAAAATTCCCGCGCCCAGCGATTGCTGGAATCCCACGCCAATCTGTACATTCGGCGTGCCACAGAGAAACCCGTGCCGGTGAATCATGTATTCCCGGCCCGGGCCGACCTCGACGGGCACAATATGTCCAGGAAGTTTTGTGGCAAACGCCAGTTCGCCGGGCCTTCCCAGCGCGCGATACTCAGTCATGAAAAGAGTCCCGCCGCCCACCACCCGTTTCAGAGCGCCGAGGATTCCCCCTCCTCCGCCGAACTGGGTGTGCGTGGTCATCTGAATCGAGCTGCCCATCCAGGAAAGCTCGCCCGCCTCGGAGATGACCGAATCATTTGGATCGAGAATGAACTCCAGGACCGGCATGGTGGTGCCCACAATTTGGCTGCGCATCATATACTCCTTCGAGGAAAGTCGGCGTCGCTTGAAAGCCACTTGTGCAACACGCGGTTTCGACGTGACAGTGCACAAGGTTCTTTCAGCATACATTGGATGGAAGATTGCGGGAATGCTTCGTGGCGTGACAAGAACGTCTAAAGCCCAAGGTGGTCGAGTTGGTAGCGGCCTTTTTCGATGACGTGGTCATCATCGATCCAAACGTCGCATTTGCGGGTCAGCACATCCACATGCGTCTTGGATTTCCAGTCGGCGTGCGTCTGGCTGCCGTAAGGATCACCGAACGCGATGTGCACGCCGGGAAATTTTTCATCCTGCAGCAGCACGCCGATCATCTCGGTTAAGCCGAGATTCGTGCCGAACGCCAATTCCCCGACACGGTCGCTATTCTCGTCGGTGTGGCAGTATTCCCAAAATTCTTGCTCCAAGTCTTTGCGTTCGCACTCAACATTCACTAACCGAGCGGCTTTGATCCTCAGCGTCAGCGGTGTGGATTGCAGGTCGCCGTATTTGCCGTTGAAATGGTCACCGGCAGTCGCGTCGCAAACAAACGTGCCGTCCACGGTCTCCGGCGTCGTAAAAACTTCTCCCGCGGGAAGATTCGACCAATAACGCGGGCTGATGAGTCCGCTCGTCTTGACCCAATCGAGGTTGCGGTCAAAATGCGCGGCAAATTCCGTGCCGGCTTCTGTTTTTACTGTCAGCGTTTCGGCGCGCAGCATGCGTTCGCGCAGCCTGTCACTCAGCCGGTCCACCATGCGGTAATCCGCGCGCATCCCCTGCTGCATGATTTCTGGGGTCACGCCGACCATGTGCGCATAGCGAATCTGCCGCAGCTCCACTACCTTTACGATCGCCATGCGCGCGCCGAGTTCCCCAGGCTGCGGGGTCATGCACATCACGCCGACATCCGCGATTTCGAGCGCATTCAAAACGTCTGCCGGCGCAGCGGTCATCGGGCGCGGGCCAAAATCTTCGAGCAGCAGGCCGGTCATGCGCGCTTCGCGTTCGTCAATTGCAGCGGCGATGCTGGCGGCCACGGCGCGGCTCGCTTCATCCGCAATGAGCGCAACGTGTTCGCCGCGGCGCACCCCCAGGCACGTTTCCACAGCGTTGCGCGCGCCCGGCATCAACTCTGTCGAAGCTGGTCCAAAATGCATCAAATTATTTTAGCCGGATCGGCACTTTCATTGAAGAGCGAGTTTTTTTTTCTATCCAAGCGGTTAAGCCGGAGCCCTTCTTCAGGTGGCTGGCACACTCCTGGGCTGCACGCGGAACGCGGGTACCTGGCCGCCGCCGCTGGTGACGTTCGCAAGTCCGGTCGAGCTGAGCCGCGTGAGGAAGCCGCAAAGCTTTCCGCGGAACAAATACGGCGCAAAGTCCACTAACATCTCGCGGTAGTCTACGCGGCCGGCTTGCGCAATGTAGGGGAAGATTTCTCGGCGAATCGGGATGCGCTCTTGCACGATCCACGCGCCGTTTTTTGCCGTGAGCGCGCGCTCGATGGCCTCATCCCACTTGCCTTCGCTGGTTTCCCAGCCGAGCGTCACGCCGGAGCCGCCGTATTCATCGCTGGGCTTCAGCACCAGCTTTTCCCGCTTCTCGCGAATGAACGCGAGCAGCTCGATTGGCTCGCTGTAGTGCGCGGTTTTTACGTCGGCCACCACGCGTGTCCAGGGGATGTGTTTGCGGATCAGTTCGCGTTCGCTGTGCGAAAAAAGCGAACCATTTTGCTCGTCCGTGAGCACGGCGAAAAATGCTTTCACGTGGGGAATCTTGCAGCGGAAGTTATTCGCCACGCACACGGCATTCGCGGAATAGGCCTTCACCAGCGCCGCGCATTCCCCCGGTCTGGCCACGATGTCATTGATGAGCACGCGCCGGTAGACGAGGTCGATTTTCTTGTCGTGCGCGGCCAGCGATTTGCCGTCCCATTCCAGTTCACGCGGGTCTGCGATGAGCGTAGGAATTCCCATTCGCTCGAAGCGCGCTTGCAGAATCTCAAATTCGCTCCACGTCGGAACCTCTTCCCAATCGACAATAGCTATCTGCGGCCGCTGAGCCGAACCGCCCCAGTCCACATAACTCATCAACAGAGCATCGAGGAGTTTGGCGCTGAGCGGGTAGCGATGCACTTCATACTTTCGCGAAAACTGCCCCATGACCGGCAGTTCGCTGAAAATTTCCGCCAAAGTTTCCGCGTACCCCGCGCCCGCCGGAGACTCGCCATTGTACTCGGCGAATTTCAACGAATCGGGGAGCAGAAACGCATCCAGCCGCGACGCAGTGCTTGCGGGGCCAAAACCAACCGGAATGCGCGCTAACCGCTCTTCTTCTTCCCGCAAATGCAGTTGCGCAAACAGCGTTTTGTCATTTAGAGCCGCAGTGACCACGCGCTCGCCGATTTCCGCGATGCGCTCCGCAACGGTGCGCACGCGCTCTTCGTCTTCCGGCGAAAGAAAAAAAGGCCGCAGGAACGGGCAGTGCACGCGATCGCCGAATGTCAGTTTGGCCCGGCGCAATCGCTTGAACAAATCTTCGGGCAGCCCGGGCATGCGCAGCAGCAGGGGTTTCAGAATCTCGTGCCAATCCTCGGCAGGGGATGGAGGCAGCAACGAAGGTGTGGTGGCCGTGGTCATTGCGTCAGGATCCCAGTGCAGATGCGGAAGCCGGTGCCGATGCGGACTTCTGTCCCGCGGCGGCGCGCTGAGGAGCGCCCGTGTACCCCGCGGGAGCGCCGATCCCCAGCATCTCTTCCCAGCCTGGCCATGGGCTCGACGCTTTGCCGTTCAGCGCGCGGTCGATCACCAGCCGCGCCATCTTTTCCACCACGTGCTCGAAATAAAATTCGGTAATCCTGTCGCGCTCGAAATCCGGCGCCGGATTCAAAAAGTCGATCGCATACGGCACGCCATCCTTTACCGCAAACTCGATGGTGTTCATTTCGTAGCCCAAGGCTTGGTTGATGGTCTGCGCGTCTTTCACGATGCGGGCACCCAATTCCGACGACAGATACGCATGGTCCACCAGATACCGGCGCTCCTTCGGGTCGTAATGCACCGGCGTGACGTCCGTCTTGCCGAACGTGAAGCAGCGCACGTATTGCGTGAAATCGATGAACTCCTGCAGCGTCATGCAGTACGGCGAAGTCTTGTCGTACGCGGCAAGCAGTTCCTCTTTATTGCTCACCTTGTATACGTGTTTCCATCCCCCACCGGAAAAAGGCTTCAGAATCGCCGGGCGGCCCACGTAGTCGAGCAAACCGTCCCAGTCGATGGGGTACTCAAGGTTGTGGAGCGACTCGCTGGTGATATCCACGTCGCTGGGATAACCCTTTTGCGGCAACAGCACCGTCTTCGGGATGGCGATTCCCAGCCTGGCGGCGACGGAATAATTGAAGTACTTGTCGTCTGCGGTCCACCAGAACGGATTGTTGATGACGTAGGTCCCTTGCAGAAGCGCGTGCTTCAAATAGCCGCGGTAGTAGTCGACTTCGTGGGAAATGCGGTCGACAATCACGCTATAACGGGCCGGCTCGCTCATGCGCGTCCCGCCTAGTTTCACAAATTCCGCGGCTACGCCGTCCTTTTTCCCAAGTTCGTTCACGCGCACGATAAACGCTGGAGGAAAGCTGTACTCTCGCCCGCAGAGAAGGCCAACGATTTTCATTTGCGTGCTCCTGTCGGGAACTTGCTGGATCTGAACACCCGTGATCGCTTCAGTTCACCGCGTGTGCGGAAGAAGTTCGCGGCTCGGTTACGCCGCCGCGTGTCTCGGCAACCAGATGGCGAACAATAGCCTTTAGGTCACCCGTTTCATGATAGATGCGCATCTGCCGGTCGGCGCTCGTGCCTTCTTTCAGGATGGTGTGCACGTACTGCACGGCGCTGCGGCTGCCGAGGTCGTCCACCACGTCGTCTACCAACTCAAGCAGCTCTACCGCCAGTCGGCGCATGGGCACTTCTGCTTCCTTGCCGAAATCGATCAATTTTCCGTCAATACCATAACGCGCCGCGCGCCACTTGTTTTCTTCGATGAGCGCGCGACGGTAGAGCCGCCAGCTCTGATTATGTTCGTAGAGCCGGTGCAGCTTCACGATAATCGCTTGCGCGAGCGCCGCAATGGCCACGGCCTCTTCCACTTTGGTGCAAACGTCGAACATGCGGAACTCCAGCGTTCCGAACGTTGGGTGTGGCCGCACGTCCCACCAGATTTTCTTGCCGTTGTCGATGCAGTGCAGCTTGACCAGCAAATTCACGAAATTTTCGTACGCGCTCCACGATTCGAACTGTTCCGGCACACCGGTCCGCGGAAAGCGCCGGAAAACCGTCGTGCGAAACGACTTCAGCCCGGTGTTTCTTCCCATCCAAAAAGGTGAACTGGTTGACAGCGCCAAAAGATGCGGCAGGAAATAGCGCACGCCGTTCATCATGTCGATGGTGGTCTGCTTGTCCGGCATGGCCACGTGCACGTGCATGCCAAAGATGAGCAGAGACCTCGCCAGCTGCCCCATCTCTTCGACGATGTGCTGATAGCGCTCGCCGGGAGAAATCACCTGGTCGATCCAACTGGAAAAGGGGTGCGTGCCCGCCGCGGCCACTTGCAGCCCGGCGCGTTCCGCCGCGGCCACGAGTTCGCCGCGCGTGCGGTGCATTTCGATCCGCAGTTCGCCGACGTTTTCGCAAATGCGCGTGCCGGTCTCGACGATGGATTGGTGGAGTTCCGGCTTCACTTGCTCGGCGATGTCCGGCGAAGCCTGAGACACAAGTTGGCTGACGTGCGAGCGCAGTTCGCACGTCGCAGGATCAATAATCTGGAACTCTTCTTCGACACCGATGGTGAAGCGGTGCGCCATGGCTGGCCTTCCCGGTGGCTTGGACTCTCGGGGACTTCGAGCCTCGTATCATACTCCGCCGAGGCTTAAATTTGCACCTTCGCCTGCAGGCTTGCCAGCTACTCCCCGGATCGGCTCGTGATCCGGCCACAGACGAAAAAAGGCGGGCGCCTTTGGAGCGCCCGCTTTGACCTTCTCCTGTTTGTGGCTATTCGCCGGTTACCGGTCGTTGTCTCCGAAACCGAGACCCGGCAGCACGGGTGTCCCTTCCTTGCGAACGGCATCTAGGCTGTTGGGATCCAATCCCAGAATCTGCAAGATCGTCGGAGCCACCTGCGTGGTTTCCACGAAGCTGTGAATGGTCCGGGCATGGAGGTTCGGGTTGGACACCAGCAGCATCACGTTGGTGTCGTCATTCGCGAAGCCGCCGTGCTCGGACTGCTTCTTGAGGTTTCCCGTATAAACCACTCCCACATTTGGAATCACAACGATGTCCGGACTGCGGGGATCGCCGCCTGGCCTTAGCCAGCAGCAAGGACCGGGGTCATCTGGCACGCCAGGTGCGTTGAACATGGTGGTTAGCGAAGCGCCATAGTAGATTTGGCCCAGCCCTATCGCGGCCGCCGCATTCTCCAGACCCGCCACTGCGTCTGCGGTGCTGTTGGAATCTGCCAGCCAGATCTGCGAAATGTCGTCTTCGGCCAGCCCAAGGCCGTTATTGGGGTCGTTGTAAACTGCCGGGAGAAGATTTCCGATGATTCCAGACGGCGGAGTGCCGTTGTTACCCGAATGTCCTGGGATGGGAAAGAAGCGGTTGGGGTCGATTGGCGACTGACCGTGCTTGGCGGTAATGACGAAGGTGGTCGAATCGAATAGGCCTTCGTGTTTGAGCGCAGCGACCATCTGCCCGATCGCCGCATCCACGAACTGGATCTCGGCCAACATTTTGGGTCTGGGGGTACCCTCGGCATCCTCATAACCGCCAGAGTTTGCATCGGTTCTGGTCGCGGATTTGGGTTCAATCAGCTTCTGTCCAACGCTCACCGCCTGGAAGTTCATTCCGAAGATCGTTGGAACTGGAGCCTTGCTTGCCCCGAGGTGCGTCCTGCCGTGGATCTGGTTGAGCACGGCGTTGACCTTCAGTTGGTCATTGCATTTGATGGCGTCGAAGTCGGTGGTCCAGTCATCGCCGTTGGGAACAAGCGTACCGCAATCGAAACCGGCTCCGGGCTTGAGGGCTGCCGTCTTGATTCCGGGCAGCACGATCTGAAGAGAGTTGACTTCGGGTGAATAGTAATCATCCACGTTGCTGGGTTGATCCGTGCCCGTCGGGCCGGAAACGGAGGCGTAGCCGGCGTGCTTGTCGGACCAGGCTGTGTAGCCGCCCGCGGCGTGGATTACGCCGAAGATGGTGTTCGTGCGAACGAAGTTCCAGGAGTACACGGGGTTGCAGTTGTTAAACGGATCGCGCACCAGAGTGTCGGCATTAATTGATTTGACACCGCCGTCGATCGTGGAGTATCCGGAGAACCCACCGTTGAGCTTCGTTTGGTCGAACTCGTTGCCTTCCTCATATTCGGTCTGCGTTCCGTTGATGACCCCTGGATTGCAGGTTCCGCCCGGCAGTCCGTTGCCCGTAGCAATCTTTGGCGCCGCCAGCACGCGGTCATAAGCTACGTCGTAAAACGCGCCAACCGTTCTGGGTGTGCCGCCGCTCACTAGCGCCATCAAGCCGGGGAAAGAATCGGACGGCCTGGAGGTTGTGGTGCGGGTGTAGTTCACGCCGGTCTTTCCAAGCGCGGCAAGATTTGGACAAGTGCCGGATGCCACGCAGTTTTCATAATCGACCGCGTGCATTCCATCGATGCTGATCAGCAACACGTGGCGATGTTTGAGGTCGCGATCCTCATCGTGGTTCGGACCGGCGTACAGACATGGCGTCAGCAGTGTAGCCGCCAGGAGTCCGGCGGAGAACAAGCGAACGCTTACAGACTTACTCATACTTCCCCCTTTGTGGAGAATTCGACCAGACGGAGTTGAGGCAGGTAGATCTAGCCCCTCAGCTAATGGGTATGCCTCTTCTTGATTAGCGGGATGCAACTGCAAGGTGAACGGAAGATGACTGAAGAGTTTTTAACTTGCGCAGCCTCCGCGTTCATTTAGTTAGGACCGAGAGTACTGTACTGCCGTTCGGAAGGCCGCGATGCGGTCTTGCCATCCCACAAGCCACCGGGTCGGCAATCCGACGAAACTTACACAACTTACCTACACCGGGATTGCCACGGCCGCGGCGCAACAGGATCAATCAATTTGGCACTGGACTCACCCCTGTTCGGTTTGCAAGAGTCTTTGTCATGCAAATTAAGCCGTTTCGCATCGAGCAGTACTTTGGGAAATACGAATTCACCGCCAAGTACTTGCTGTCGAGCTCAGACGCCGAATCACGCACCATCCAGGAATTGCTCGAGTTGGAGCCGGGCTCGCAAGCTCGTTTCCTGCACCACTGGTGCGGCTACACGGAATCTCCTGGAGCGCCATTCTTGCGAGAAGCCATCGCGGGAATTTATGCGGGAATCCAGCCGGACGATGTTCTGGTCATGGGCGCCACCGAAGAAGGCATTTTTGTTCTTTACCACGCGCTCGCCGGGCCAGGCGACCACATCATTGTCGAAACTCCGTGCTATGAAAGCGCGCTCGAGCTGGCGCGCAGCACGGGCGCGCAAATCAGCGAATGGCGCCGCAGTTTCGGAGACGGCTGGGCACATGATCTAGATGCGCTGGAAAAACTCATCCAGCCCAACACGAAAATCATCTACATCAACACGCCGCACAATCCCACGGGACTTCTGATGGTTCGTGGAGTTTTCGATCAGCTCATCGCACTGGCGGCCAGCCGCAAAATCATTGTCTTTTGCGACGAAGTCTACCGCGAACTCGAACACGATCCCGCAAACCGTCTCCCCGCCGCTTGCGAAATCTATAATCGCGCCGTCAGCCTCGGCTCCATGAGCAAGACCTACGGCCTGCCAGGGCTGCGGCTGGGCTGGCTCGCCTCCAAAGACCGGGAGATTCTTCACCGCTGCCTCGAATTCAAGTACTACACTACGATTTGCAGCAGCGCCCCGAGCGAGTTTCTCTCCGCGCTCGCGTTGCGCCATCGCGAAATACTGGTGCAGCGCAACCGGCAAATTGTTCTTCGCAACTTACCATTGCTGGACGCCTTCTTTCGCCAGCACCCCAATTTTTTCTCCTGGGTGCGCCCGAACGGCAGCCCCATCGGCTTCGTTCACTTCAAACCTGACCGCGACGTCTTCGCTTTTTGCGAACAACTCGTGCGCGACTGCGGCGTCTTGCTTCTCCCCGGTTCTGTCTACGATCAGCCTCGCCACGTCCGCTTTGGTTACGGCCGCAAAAACATGCCCGAAGCACTCGCCCAACTCGGCGCCTATCTCGATATTCAAAGGTGAAGCCGGCGGAATTCGCGCGGCGTGAGGGACTCTCCTGCACACTAAAAAGTGGGATGGAGTGGCCTCTCCATCCCACTAGAACGATCTCGTTCTGCGCCTTTTCTAATCTCTATTCTGCAACCTCTAACCTCTGACTTACGCCGCCCCCATCGCCCGCCGTTGCTGGAAGCACTCCCGGCAGAACACCGGTCGTCCCTGGGTAGGCCGGAAGGGAACCGTGGTTTCCTTCCCGCACTGGGAGCAATTGGTTTTCGTTTCCGAGCGTGCCGGCGAGGTGTGGCCGCCGCCCGATTCGGCCCGCTTCGCCTTGCAGCCTTTACATCGCTTCGGTTCGTTCTTGAAGCCCTTGTCGGCGAAGAACATCTGCTCGCCGGCCGTGAACACGAACTCCGCACCACACTCCGCACACTTCAACACCTTGTCGTGGTATTCCATGAGCCGCTCTCCCCTGGTCCCGGGTCGGGCAGGAGATTGGGGCGGACTTGCATCGGAGGTCCTAGATGCTTGCGGAGACCAGTATCCGGGGACGCCGGGCGCGGATCCCTTGGGCCTGCGAGTACGAAGCTGCAAAACGATCCCAAACGCTCTGCCTTACGGGGGCCTGATTCTCGGAAGTGCGGCGCCTGGCGGCGTGGAAAACAGAAGGGCGACCCCGGTTTCCCGGGACCGCCCTATTTCTTAATCTGTTTCCCGACGCTGCTTCTTGCGCAGTCGCTTCCGCGAAAGCGCTTCCTTGGCCCGGCGCTTTTCGCCGGGCTTCATGTAGAAGCTGTGCTTCTTGATTTCCTTGATGATGTCTTCCTGTTGCACCTTGCGCTTGAAACGGCGCAGTGCATTTTCCAGGGACTCACTTTCCTGGATAATTACTTCAGCCACTATGTATTCACCCCCAATCCGGTTCGGATTGGTCTCTTGCGGCGCCTCTCGCCGGCCGTGCTGCTGCCGGCTCCCAGACTTTTGGGCACCGCCCCTGTTTCAATTATCGCATGTATTGGCTGCTTCGCAGTCGCACCCTGAACTGTCGCTGGCCTCTTCTAATCAATTCCGCGGCCCCAAGTCAAGAAATCTTTGCAATTTGGGAAGAAAAATCGTGGTACTAGGCTTAGGTCTTAACCACCTGTATATCTTATTGACCTTCCGATAACTGTCCTCTTGGGCCCTTTCGCCCTTCCTCGCCTGACCCGCAAGCCATGGATTCGCCCCGTTGGCTTTTCTTTTTCTTCATTTCTGTTGTTACAATGAGCCGCGTCTACTTCCTCGCCGGGGAGCGGAACGATGAGCGATATGCGCGATGCGATTGTAGTGCTCCTTGCCGGTGGT
>Ga0335077_10004927_pt1 | contig 16318 bp, 12 predicted proteins | sample Lox_Sample_31_FD_207151 | JGI IMG/M metagenome (GOLD analysis project Ga0335077, IMG submission 207151) | Soil microbial communities from Loxahatchee National Wildlife Refuge, Florida, United States - Lox_Sample_3.1 | ecosystem: Environmental > Terrestrial > Soil > Wetlands | place: USA...
AACGCGAGTTCGAGATCGGGTTCATCTGCATTTGAGAAATGAACACCTGGGACTTGAACTCGCGCAGGAAGCGCTCCCGTTCTTCCTCCAACACGGCTGGATCCGGCACGCGCTCGGCTGAGGAGACGGCGGCTGTCATAGAGGCCGCCAATGGCGAAACCCGTTCGGTGCTCTGGCACACCGGGCAAGCAGCCAGATCGGCAGCATAGTAAGTTTTGCAGCCGGCGCATGGAAGGCCGACGCCCGCGCGCCGCGGCGCGACCGAAACAGGATTGACGCCCGTCTGCGCAGCCGCCTGTGCAACTGGTTTTTCAGGGGCTGTCTGGGTTGCCTGTGCTGAGATCATTTCATTCTCCTGTCGCTAAACCTGACGTCGTTCTACTCAAGTCATTCTAGGATTGGCAGTTCGAGATGCGAGCACACGATAGTGCTGGGGAGTTAATGGCCCATGGTAACTGCGGAAAAATGGCGGCGTGCCGTGATTTGACGGGAAAAGTCCCGTTCAGTAAGGTTGAAAAATCTAATTGCGTCGTCGCCCAGGTACCGCGCCGCGATTCGTATCCACGTTTGGGTCCAGCGTTATCAAAATTTCTTTCCCAGGAGAACGTCATGCGCAAGATCCATGTTTTGGTCGTCCTGTCATTTATCTGCTGCTCCCTCGCCTTCGGCGACCAGATCATCCTGAAGAACGGCGATAGGCTGACCGGCACGATCACCAAGTCGGACGGCAAAACCCTGCTGATCAAGACTGAATTTGCCGGCGACGTGACGGTGCAATGGCCTGCCGTGCAGCAAGTGAATTCTGCACAACCGCTGCACGTGAGTACCAGTAATGGACAGACGGTGGTGGGAACCGTCGCAACGAACGATGGCAACCTCGCTGTGGCGACCGCGGCGGCGGGTACAGTGCCTGTGCCATTGAACACGGTGACAGCGCTGCGCAATGACCAGGAGCAAGCGGCTTACGAAAAGTCGATTCATCCTAACTTGCTGCAAGGCTGGACCGGTGGCGCCAATGTAGGGTTCGCGTTTACAGGTGGAAACAGCCAGACCAAGAGCCTGGCTCTCGCCTTCACTGCCGACCGGAAAACCTCGAAAGACCACATTGGTCTCTACGCCAACACTGTGTACGCGACCGACGATGCGCCGGGAGCAGTACCCAGCACGACTGCCAACGCCACTCAGGGCGGCGCGCGCTATGACCGCAACTTTACCGCTCTGCTCTTTGCCTTCGGGAGTGCGGACTTTCAGACGGACGCGTTACAAGCTCTCAATCTACGCTCGGTGTTCGGAGGCGGCCTTGGTTTCCACGCGATCAAAACGGACCGAACTACGCTTGATCTTCTGGGCGGGCTGAACTACACGCGTGAAAGTTACGCAGAGGTCGCTCCAAGTCCGGCGTTTGCACGGAACCTGATTGCGCTGACTTTGGGCGAAGAACTTACCCGCAAACTGGGCACCACCACGGTTCTCACGCAAAAGCTGTATTTCTTCCCTGACCTGAATGAAACCGGCGAGTACCGCGGTACCTTCAACCTGGGGACAATTACCAAGATCAGCAAATGGCTGGGATGGCAGAACAGTTTCGGTGACATCTACGTCACCAATCCCCCGGTTGGCAAGAAGCAGAACGATGTGGTGCTGACCACAGGCTTGAACTTCTCGTTCGCTCATTGAAACGCTATATCGCAGGCCTCCGGTTGACCACCACAATTGGGTCTCTGCGCGACTACCTCGGCATTCAGGCGGTCCGGCCGGCAGCCTCCTGGCTGGCTCCGGCCAGCGAAGAAATCTGCATCCGGAAGGGGAGAGCCTAATCCAATACAATATTGCACATCCCGTGTGAGGGGGATGAGGCCCCGCTTTGGTACCAGGGTAATGCGCTGTGTCATAACCTCATTCGATATCTTCTAGTCTTGGCCGGCGGTCGCTGCCCGCGGTTGTCATATGTCTTGAGGAACGTATGTGGATTGTTCGCCTTGCCCTAAGACGGCCTTACACCTTTGTAGTAGTTGCGCTGCTCCTGCTGATTCTCGGGCCCATCGTAATTCTGCGCACGCCCACCGATATCTTTCCCAACATTGATATTCCGGTAGTCAGCATCATCTGGAACTACCAGGGACTTAACGCGGACGACATGTCAAACCGCGTGGTGTTCCAGACTGAGCGCGCGTTGACTACGCTGGTAGATAACATTCAGCACATTGAGTCGCAGTCGCTGAATGGCGTAGCCGTGGTGAAAGTTTTCTTTCAGCCGAATGCTGACATCACTCGTGCCATCGCGCAGGTAACGGCGATTTCCCAGACGCAATTGCGGCAGCTTCCGCCGGGAATCACCCCGCCTCTGGTAATCACCTACAGCGCGTCGAGCGTGCCCATCATCCAGATCGCTTTGTCAGGGCAGAAGCTTTCCGAGCAGCAACTTTTCGACTATGGCGTGAATTTCATACGCACGCGGCTGATCACGATTCCGGGCTGCGCTATTCCCTGGCCCTATGGCGGAAAGCAGCGTCAGGTGCAGGTGGATCTTGACACAAACGCGCTGCAATCGAAGGGCTTGTCACCGCTGGATGTGGTGAACGCAATCAGCACTCAGAACCTGATTCTGCCCTCGGGGACTTCCAAGATCGGCCCGTTCGAGTATGACGTGGATATCAACGGGAGCCCGCAAACCATCAAGGAGCTGAACCAACTCCCGGTCAAAACGATCGGCAGCACGACGATCTACGTGAAGGATGTTGCATTTGTGCGCGACGGGTTCCCGCCACAGACCAACATTGTGCGCGTGGACGGCAAGCGCGCAGCGTTGCTCACGGTATTGAAGAACGGCAACGCCTCGACTTTGGACATCATTGCCGGAATCAAATCGCTGCTGCCACAGATTCAGACCGGGCTGCCGCCGGAATTGAATGTTCGCCCGCTGGCGGACCAGTCGCTTTTTGTGCGGGCGTCAATTGACGGCGTACTAAAGGAAGCTACCATCGCCGCCTGCCTGACAGGACTGATGATCCTGATCTTCCTGGGCAACTGGCGCAGCACGGTCATTATCGCGGTGTCGATTCCGCTTTCGATATTGACGTCCATCATCGTCATGAGCGCGCTTGGAGAAACCATCAACATCATGACACTGGGTGGATTGGCGCTGGCCGTCGGAATTCTGGTGGACGACGCGACCGTGGAAATAGAGAACATCAATCGAAATCTGTCCCAGGGCAAGGAAGTAGAGCACGCGATTCTGGATGGAGCACAGCAGATCGCCGTTCCCGCCTTTGTTTCGACGCTGGCCATTTGCATTGTGTTCGTGCCCATGTTCTTCCTCACGGGCGTGGCGCGGTATCTGTTTGTTCCGCTCGCGGAAGCGGTGGTGTTTGCCATGCTGGCGTCATACCTTCTATCGCGGACGCTGGTTCCTACGATGGCCAAGTACCTCTTGCGAACCGAGGATACGGAACTTGGGGAGGGGCGCACGGGCAGCCGTAATCCCCTGGTGCGGATGCAGGTCCGTTTCGAACATGCCTTCGAGCGTTTTCGCGAAGGCTATCACCGCTTTCTGGGACTCTGCCTGCATCATCGTTCGTGGTTTCTGGGCGGATTCTTTGCTGCGTGCCTGGCATCCTTGCTGTTTCTCACGCCGTGGTTAGGGCGAGACTTTTTCCCATCGGTGGATGGCGGGCAATTCAAGCTGCACCTGCGGGCGCCCACGGGAACGCGAATTGAAGAGACGGCGCGGCTTTGCGACCAGGTGGAGCAAGCCATTCGCGCTCAGATTCCGCCACAGGAACTGGGTACGATTATTGACAATATCGGATTGCCCTACAGCGGGATCAACCTGTCGTACAGCAATTCGGCTCCCATCGGGACATCGGACGCCGACATTCTGGTAAGTTTGTCTGCCAAGCACCGGCCCACGGACGAATACGTGCATGACTTGCGTTTGCGCTTGCCGCAACAGTTCCCCAGTGTCACGTTTTCTTTTCTGCCGGCGGATATCGTAAGCCAGATCCTGAATTTCGGCTTGCCTGCGCCGATTGACATCCAGATTGCGGGATTTAATTTCGAGGGCAACCGTCAGTTCGCCGATCATTTGCTGACGCAGGTGCAGCAGATTCCTGGAATCGTCGATGCCCACATCCAGCAGCCTTTCGACCAGCCTTACTTGCATATCAATGTGGACCGCACGAAAGCCGCCGAGGTAGGGTTCACCCAGAGAGATATCGCGAACAACCTGCTGATTTCGCTCAGCGGCAGCTTTCAGACCACGCCGGAATTCTGGCTGAACCCGCGAACCGGCGTGAGTTATTCCATTGCCACTCAGACACCGCAGTACCGGCTGGATTCATTGCAGAGCCTGGAGAACATTCCGGTGACCGGGGCGAGCGGAGCACACCCGCAGATCCTCGCCAGCGTGGCCTCGATCAATCGCGGGACAGGCATGGGTGTGGTTTCGCACTACGACATTCAGCCGCTGATCGATATTTATGGATCGGTGCAAGGCCGGGACCTAGGCGGCGTTGGCGGTGAAATCAACCAGATCGTAGAAAACAACCGGAAGTATCTGCCGCGGGGAAGCCAGATGATGATCCGAGGGCAGTTGGAGACGATGCACTCCTCGTACTTCGGCCTGCTGGGTGGGCTGGTGTTTTCGATTGTGCTGGTTTATCTGCTGATTGTGGTGAACTTCCAATCCTGGCTCGACCCTTTCATCATTATTTCCGCCTTGCCGGCGGCGCTGGCCGGTATTGTGTGGATGCTGTTTGTGACCCATACAACCATCAGCGTGCCCGCGCTCATCGGTTCCATCATGTGTATGGGCGTTGCCACTGCCAACAGCATTCTGGTGGTAAGCTTCGCGAAGGAGCAGATGACGGAAGGCAAGGACGCGATCGAAGCCGCGCTAAGTGCGGGCTTCACGCGTTTCCGCCCGGTATTGATGACCGCCCTGGCGATGATGATCGGCATGGTCCCGATGGCGGTCGGGCTGGGCGAAGGGGGCGAGCAGAACGCGCCTTTGGGCCGCGCCGTCATTGGCGGGCTCATGTTCGCCACAATTGCGACGCTGTTTTTCGTGCCGGTATTCTTTAGCCTGCTGCACGGTATTCGAACCCGCGAAGGCAAAGGGGTCAAAGCAGTCCGTCATTGAGCGCGGCATTCATCTTTCATACCGCGATGGAGAGCCTTTCATGAAAGTGGAACAACAGAAGGATGCCGGACCAACCGTGCTGAGAACAGAGCCGGAGGTTTCCCGCCCGCGCTCCTCCTCGCGTTGGTGGATCGCGGTGCTGGCTTTCGTGATCGTCATTGGGGTGGTGGTGGCGGGTATTTTGCCGCGCATTCAGGCGCGGGCGACGCTGCGCCGGGAAACCGCGGAAATGGCAATTCCCGCGGTGGCGGTGGTGCATGCCAAACGCTCGGCACCCTCGCAGGAAATCGTGCTGCCGGCGAATGTGCAGGCTTACATTGATGCTCCTATCTATGCGCGGACTAACGGCTATCTGAGGAAGTGGTATGTGGATATCGGCGCGCATGTGAAGGCTGGTCAACTATTAGCCGAGATTGAAACGCCCGAGGTCGATCAGCAACTGCGGCAGGCTCGCGCTGATTTGTCCACGGCCGAGGCCAACCTGCACCTGGCACAGATCACGGCAGAACGCTATCAGGGTTTGTTGAAGAGCGATTCAGTCTCCCAGCAGGATGTCGACAACGCCAACGGAGATTACGCTGCCAAGAATGCCACCGTGCAGTCAGCCCAGGCGAATGTCAAGCGTCTGGAGGAAGTGCAGTCCTTCGAAAAAATTTATGCACCATTCGAGGGAGTCATCACGGCGCGCAACACCGATATCGGGGCGCTGATCGATTCCGGCAGCAGCGGCGGGCAAAGAACTGAGCTTTTTCACATCGCCCAGCCAGATAAATTGCGGGTTTACGTCAATGTGCCGGAAGCATACTCTCAGGCCGCGAAACCGGGCTTAACCGCCGACCTGACGCTTTCCGAGTTTCCCGGCCGCAGGTTTACCGGAACCCTGGTACGCACCGCGAACGCCATCGACCAGACCACCCGCACGTTGCTGGTTGAGATTCAGGTAAGCAATCCAACGGGAACGCTGCTTAGCGGAGCCTATGCTGAAGTGCACCTCAAACTGCCGCACGCCACTTCGGCCTTCATTCTTCCGGTGAATACGCTTTTGTTCCGTTCCGAAGGCTTGCGTATAGCGGTCGTAAACGGTAATCAGCAAGCCGAGCTCCGACCTATCACGCTGGGACATGATTTTGGTTCCGAGGTCGAGGTCCTTGCCGGGCTGACCGGTGACGAGTCCGTTGTGATCAACCCGCCGGATTCCATAGTTTCCGGTGAAACCGTCCGCATCGTGCAGCCCGCGACTCCTGGAGCACAGCAGTGAGAAGAACAGGATCGAGCTTGCGAACGGGGCGAGGGAAATCTCTTGCCGTTCTGTTTGCCGCAATCCTGCCGAGTCTCTTCTTCGCGGGCTGTGCGGTAGGGCCGCGCTACTCTCGCCCTTCCGCCCCTGTTCCGGATGCTTACAAGGAGACTCCGCCCAACTGGAAGCCGGCGCAGCCTTCCGACCAGGCATTACGCGGCAAATGGTGGGAAATTTATCAGGATCCGCGGCTGAATGCCCTGGAAGAGAAGATCAATGTCTCGAACCAGAGCCTGAAAGCCTCACAGGCGCAATTCGAGCAGGCGCGGGCCACCGTGCGCTACAACCGCGCTGATCTGTACCCGACAGTTACGGCGGGGGTTTCGGCGACCAGAGAGCGCCTTTCGAAGAATCGTCCACTGGGCCAATTCAGCGGAGGCATCACCACCAACGATCTGGTCATTCCGGTCGATATGTCCTATGAACCGGATGTCTGGGGGCGAGTGCGGCGCACTGTGGAAGCTGCGCGTGCCAATGCGCAGGCCAGCGCCGCTGATCTGCAGACAGTTTCGCTGAGCCTGCACGCCGAACTGGCGATGGATTACTTCCAGGCTCGGGAACTTGACGCCGAAGCTCAATTGCTCGATTCCACGGTATCCGGCTATGAGAAAGCTCTGCAACTGACCGAGAACCGGTATAAGGGCGGCATAGCATCCCAAGTGGATGTGGCACAAGCGCAGACCCAGCTTGAGACTACGCGCGCCCAATCCATTAATCTGCAAGTGGCGCGCGCGCAGCTTGAACACGCGATGGCGGTTTTGATCGGCGAGCCGGCCTCTGCCTTCAGCCTGCCCGTGACTCCTCTCAACGTGAGCCCGCCGGTTATTCCCCCAGGTTTACCATCTGAGTTGCTGGAGCGCCGTCCCGATGTGGCGGCCGCCGAGCGTCGCATGGCGGCAGCAAATGCCCAGATTGGCGTCGCCAAGGCGGCGTATTTCCCGTTGTTCAATCTCGTCCCCAGTGCTGGATTCGAGAGCACTACCATTACCAATTGGCTTTCCGGTCCCAGTGGATTCGCGTCCGTAGGAGCCTCTGCTGTCGTGACAGCCTTCGATGTAGGACGGCGTCGAGCTGCTTCCGATCAGGCGCGAGCTGCTTATGACCAGAGCGTGGCTAACTATCGCGAGAATGTGCTAACAGCTTACAAGGAAGTGGAAGATAATCTGGCTGCGTTGCGTATTCTGGAGAACGAAGCCAGCACGCAGGGGGCAGCGGTAGCTGCGGCTGAGCATTCCCTGAGCCTATCCAATAATCGTTACAAAGGCGGAGTCGCCACTTATCTCGAAGTAATTACGGCCCAGACTGCCGCGCTTTCGGACGAGCGCGTTGCGGTGCAGATTACGGGCACCCGCATGGTCGATAGCGTGCTTCTTATCAAGGCATTAGGCGGCGGCTGGGACGCAGCCAGTTTATCCACGTTGAAAGCAGACGCGAGTCCCGCTTCGTCTGAAGCGCCTTCGACTCCACGTACCATCCAATAGCAAATTCCATGGCATCAAGAGAATTAACATTCGCATGTGGCAGAAAAACCCGTATCTTCCGGTAAATCCCAAGAAAACCGTGGATTTAGCCCATAATTCCCGGAGTTTAGGAGCACAAGGCCAACCTTGGGTGCCTGATCTCCGGTAATCTTCGCTTTACTACCCAAATTTGCTAAGGTTAGAGGCGGATCAAAGCGTTTGCCTTTGCCCCCAGTCTGTTCTTGACGCGGCTGCGCGTCACCAAGTCCGACGAGATTCCGTGCCAGACATCGAAAAATCACAACTGGCTTTCCAGGAAATCCTGGGTAAGCCGATCCGCGACCTGGGACTGAAGATCGACGGATCGCCGCTGGAGCGCCTGGTCCAGCGGTTGTATCGCGAACTGGAACAGAAGAACCTGCTGAAGTTCCGTCCGCCCTGTTACCTGACGGACGAATGGGGCTGCCCATCCGGAGAGCCGGTTATCGGCATTCCTTTCTACCTGGCGAATCCTGAGCTTGCCCTGCTTGAAAAAGAAATGAACGATCTCGAGGACACTCGCGAGATCTTGATGTATCTCCGTCATGAGGCAGGCCACGCTTTCAACTACGCGTACCGGTTGCACCGAACACCGGCATGGAAAGCCGTCTTCGGTTCTTTCCGCCGGCCATATCGCGACAATTATCGCCCGGTACCTTTTTCGCGGGATTTCGTACGTCACATGGCTGGCTGGTATGCGCAGAAGCACCCGGACGAAGACTTCGCCGAAACTTTCGCAGTGTGGCTGACCCCGCGCTCAGGCTGGCGGAAACGCTACCGCGGCTGGGGCGCGATGCAAAAACTGCGCTACATGGACCAGATCGGGCGCGAGTTGGGAAATGTGGAACCTGTCCGGCGTCGCGGCCGCCCCGATATTACCGTAGACGAGATGGAATCCACGGTGGCCGAGTTCTACCGTCGCACCACGGAAGAGATTCCGCTGGTCGATCTCGCCCTCGACACGGATCTGCGAGACATCTTCGATGCTTCGAAGCGGCGCAAAACGGCAGTACCGGCATCACAGTTTTTGCGTGAGCACCGGAAGTCGGTAGTGGACAAGATCGCCTATTGGACCGGCGTTCAGCGTCCGCTGATCAAGCGGCTGATCGAAGTGATCGAGAAAAGGATCGGAGAAATGGGCTTGTTTGCCGACCGGCAGCGGGGAACGGAGCATCTGACGAACATCACCTCCTACGCTACCGCGCTGGCCATGAACTACATGGCGCGAGGAAAGTTCGTACAACCATGATTCGAACGAGCACACGCGGGCACCATTCCGGGAGCATTAAGTGGTAAGAAGCTGGAGAGTAGCATGACAGACACAAAACTGAAAATTGCCGTTCTTTACGATGTGTGGGGAGAGAGTGCGGACGCCGCTGAGACGCCGCAGCCGAAACCTTCTACCCGAAAGCAGAAAGCGCACACCAGATCGCGGCGCGAAAAGGAAGATCGCGAGGAGATCTTCGAGGCTTTGCAGAAACTTGGCCACGAGCCGTTTTACCAGGTTCTGGACGGCAGCATTGCGTCGCTGCATGCCTTGTCCAAAATTGACGCTGACCTCATCTTCAATCTGACGGAGTCGTTTGCCGGCAATGACACCCGGGAAATGAACATCGCCGCCTATCTGGACCTGCTGGGAGTTCCGTACACTGGCGCCGGGCCGCATGCCCATTTTCTTGCGCAGGACAAGGCCACCGCCAAGAAAATGTTCGCCTTCCACGGAATTCGTACGCCCTATTTTGCGACCTCCTACCGCGGACGCATCGAGCACGCGCACAACATCGCGTTTCCACTGATTGTGAAACCGGTCTGGGAAGACGGTTCTATCGGCATCAACGCAGACGCCGTGGTAAACAGCGTGAAGGAACTGATGGAGCGCGTGGAATCAATCCAGAATGAATTCGACTCCCCAGCACTGATCGAGGAATACATCGAAGGCCGGGAAATCTATGCCGCTATTCTGGGCAGCTATGAGAGCGCCCAAACCCTTCCCCTGGTGGAACTCGATCTTTCCCGCTTGCCGAAAGGCACGCCAAAGATCGCCAGCTACGACGTCAAGTTTGAGAAGCACACAGAAGCGCACAAGCTCACGAAGTCGGAGGTCGCCGAAAATCTCGACGAGGAAACCGCCTCCCGCCTGGCGGAAACAGCGCTGGCAGCCTACCAAGCCGTGAAGCTGCGGGACTACGGCCGCATTGACATGCGGCTTGCGCCCAATGGGGACATTTACGTGATCGAGGCCAATCCCAACCCGTGGCTCTCCAGCAAACAAGAATTCGCGATGGCGGCCAAGGCTTCCGGCCGGTCTTACCCCCAGTTGATTGCAGACATTGTGGATCTGGCAATGACGCGCTACGCCACACAGCGCAAGGCCGAGGGCGCATCCCCAAAAACCTAGGGGCCGGTTGCGAGGGAACTCGAACCAGACCCCTGTGCTACTTCACCGTGACCGTAACAGTCATCGTGTGCGTCACGCTTCCACTAGTGGCGATCAGCGTGATCGGATAGTCCTTCCTTGGAGTTGAGCCACTCGTGGTGACCGTAAACGTTGTGGTGCCCGACTGTGTAATGGTCGCAGGACTCCAGCTACCACTCATGCCTGTGACTCCCTTAGTGCCGTCAGAAGCAAGCGTGACCGTTCCGTTGAAGGCGAGCGGGACAACATAGGCGGTAAAGCTAATGCTTTGTCCTCGGCTGACCGTCTGATATCCATCGAAGGCATCCATGATGAACCAGAAGTCTGACGAATCTGGATTCACGCTGCAGGGGCCGCCAGGATTCCCCGGCTGTTTCCAGACGGAGTGAATATCGTTGCCGGTAGCGGCCTGCCATCCCTGGAAATCCACCTTTGTCCAAATCTTCGGCACGGGGACAATGATGACGTTCGTATCAGTCGAATTCCACCAGGTGTTGTAGTCCGAAGCCAAGGTTGTCTGAAATGTGATCCAGTCCCGGCCATCGAGCGCGCCATCTTTGAAGAGCATCTGCGAAGAACCATCTTCGAGAATGCTGTTGGTCAGCGTGAGATTCTGGCTGACCAGGTTGTAGTTCTGTCCGGTCTCCCAGTTCGTGATCTTGATTCCGCCAGCCAGTCCGGTCACGAAAAGCTCCGAGCCGTTGTTCAGGAAGGTATCGCCGGTCAACGTAAGGTTGGTCGAGTTTCTGAGTTCGAGGCCGAGGTTATTGGGACCGCTAAAAGGTTTTCCGCTGCAAAAGTAACTACTTGAGATCGTCATCGGGCCCTGGCTTTTCTCTACAAAGGCTTCGCCAAGCTGATTCTCGGAAGCGATCAGAGAGTCGGCGACGTCGTTTTCATCATCCGTATCCCAGTGGAACCCGAACGTCTGGTTGAACGAACTGTCGATGTTCTTCAACGTCTGGTTATGCGCCAGGCCGAAATGAGTTCCAGCGACGCCCCAGTCGTAATAGACACCCTGCGCCCCTCGCCAGCCGTTATAGCGGGTCTGGTTGTTCTGCCAGAGGTCGTCCTTCGTCTGGTAGCCCATCATTCCGCTCCCGCCATTGTGATTGCCCACGCTGTTTTGTACGGTGGTGTCGGTGGTGGATTGCAGCTTCAAGCCAGCGGAATTGTTCCAATAGAAATAATCGTTATCGATCAGGATATTGCTGGCTAAGGCGTTGACGGGCACCGCGGAGTCCAAACGGCAGGAGTTGGCGTACTGGAAGGTCAGCCCGCGCAGGACCATGTTAGACAGCTTGCCCAGCGTGAACAAATTCGGGCGCGTTGCAACTTCCACCTTCGCGCTCGACATGCTGGTTCCAGAAGGAGGCCAGACGTACGCGGTGGAGTGCTGTTCATCTACGTAGAAAGTTCCCACCCGCACGGCGCTCAAGTTCATGACCTGGGTCATGGGCGCCCCATTGACGATAATCATCTCTCGACGCCGGACGATGTCTTCCTCGGGGTAAATGCCACCTGCATCCATCGCGCATAACCCCCACTTATATGACCAGGAGTGGGTGTAGATGCTGGAATTGCCACTGTACGGCTGCCAGCTCGTCCAAACGTCAGCACCCGAGACAATCGCCGTGCCCGTCGTGGCCGCCTGGAATGTGATCGGAGCACCGGTGTCATTCCCATTGGAAGGCGGATCTACCGATTCGCGGTAGGTCCCGGGATTAATGATGACCTTAGTCCCAATCCCGGACTCATTGTTAGTCATAGCCAAACTGGCGGCCGCGCTGATGGTCTTCAACGGACGCTGCTGCGTGCCGGGATTGGAATCCGAGCCGTGCGTAGCATCCACGTAGAGAACCGCGGTTTCCTGGTTCTCATTGACGTGCGCCTGGCTCCAGGCAAAAGAGCCGCACAGACATACTTGCGCGAGCAAACTTACAAAGACACTCGTAGGCCTCTTCATGGGGAAGGGCTGCTCCTGTAAAAGACTGATGGAGGTCAGACGAAGAGGCAGAGACCGCCAAAACAGCTATGCCAGCAAAATCGAACCTGGCGATGCTAGTGGCTTATTGGGTCATGGGCAATGTCACAAAGGTTTTAATCCTGCTCAAAAACCCAAGCGGGAAGCGGGTTGCGGAGGAACTCAGATGTCCTTCCCGTAGATTGGTATCACAGCGCCGTTGAGGTCTCTGGCGCTATCGCCGGCGAGCCAAAGGATCAAGCTGGCCACGGTGTCGGGATCCACCCATCTGGAAAAATCCGCATCAGGCATGGCTTTGCGGTTGGCCGGTGTATCCATTGTGCCCGGCAGAATTACGTTGACCGTAATATCGGCATCCTTGTTTTCGAGAGCTGCTGTGCGGACCAGGGACACCATAGCGGCCTTCGACGCGCTGTAAGCGCCGACGTTCGCACCGGGCTCGAGCGCAGCCCGGCTTCCAATCGCGATGACGCGGCCGCAGCTGGATTTCCGCACCACCGGAAGCGCGGCCCGCAGAATGTGGAATGTTGAATTCAAGTTGAGGTCCAGCATCCGCTGAAAAACGGAGTCCTCGGTTTCGGCAATCGACTGTCCGCCGGCAAAACCGCCAACTGTATGTACCAGCACATCAAGCCTGCCGAAACGTGCGACCAGATGGTTTATCAGCGCCGGGGCGCCTGTGCTTGTTGAAAGATCCGCCGGCAGAGCCGTGAAATTAGCAGCGCCAAAATCTGATTGCCGGATGGTTTGCGACGCACCGATCACGGTCGCCCCAGAATCGAGAAACGCCCGCGTCACATGAGTTCCCAGGCCACCATTAGCGCCTGTCACGAGTACAACCCTGTCTTTCATCGTGCGTCCCCTGAACTGAGTCAGATTTTACTCGGGGAAGAGTTGAGCAAAGCGGCCTGGACTCAATATTTCCGAAATAGCGCATGTGGCTGCTGGCACGGGCCTGTGCGATACTGAGGCCGTAGCGGGGGAATCCGCCCGCCGCACTGTCCGGGGCCCTTAGCTCAGCGGTTAGAGCAGTGGACTCATAATCCATTGGTCCCAGGTTCAAATCCTGGAGGGCCCACCAGCAACCGTAGTCTCCATATGTCATGGAATCTTGCTCGATGGTTCAGCGCAACGCGCCTGCCGAAAGTTGTGTTGGTTGCGGGGTTCACATCGCTCCTCGCTCCCTGTGCAAGGGGCCAACTGCCCTTCGGCTCAATCGCTGTACTCCAGTCCGCGGATGACTATCTCGTAATTGCAGCAGATAGCAAGAACCTGAGCGCCAAAGGCGTTTCCTTGCATAGCTGCAAGGTCGATGCGCTTGACGACCAATTGGTTTTTGCGAACACGGGATACGGAAGTTATGCGGGTGTGCGCGGCCAGTGGGATGCGATTTCGCTCGCAAGGCAGCACTACCGCCAGTTCGCAAAAGCCCCTCGGCACGAACTGATCTCGGCGCTGGCAGAAGCATACGGTGCAGATCTCGCTTCGAAACTCGAACCCGACGTCAAGGCTCATCCAGAAGAGGGGTGGCCAGAGGTTCTCTCGACATCCCTGTTCGCTGGCTTCGATGAAAAACGTCAACGTATCGTGATAGAGGTCAACGTCCATCAGGTAAGGCGCGATGGCGGGAGAGTCGAATACACTACCAGGCGCTTCCCAGCGAGTGATGCCGCTTATGCTGAAATAATGGGTGAGACGTCAATTGCTGAAGAGTTCGCGGCAGGTAGAACATTGCGGTCCCAATCATGGCGAAACGGACTGGACTTCCAAGTGCAGGGGCTTGGAGTGAAGGAGCGCCTGATCGCTGGAGCCGAGAACATCGTCGAACTCACGGCCAGATATCAACCCTCCGTAGTGGGCGGCGCTATTGATACTGTGCTCGTGTCTCGGAAGAATGGGGTCATCTGGATTCACCGCAAGCCTGAGTGCACGAAGCGCTTCGGACAGTGATTGTGCTCGAGACCTCGGTGGCCCAGGATCAAGATGAGGATCAGCAAGCCCTCCCAGTGCATTTGTCTGGCGCAGCGGCTACTTCGCCACCATCAAATTGTTTGTCACTGAGAAAGCGCCCGAGACGCTGTTTGCCCGCATGCCGACGATGTTCTTGTCGCCAGCGTTATCCACCACGCCTTCAAGCGTCACGTGCCCATTCTTCACGATGATGCGGATGGGTTTGAGCACCGGCATGGCATAGCGCTGCAGAGCTGGATAGCCGTAGATGGCGCGATATAGGCTGCGCCGCAAGCGATCATCGATGGGAGAAACGGGCAGCACTTCGATTTGATTGTCAACGTTCTCTACGCCCTCGATGTGTTTGACCGCGGATTCGGCATCGGACTTGACGATCGGGTTGGTGACTTGCCCTCCCAATGTAACGTTGTAGCCATCCACCCGGTAGGTGAGGTTGTCAAAGACGTCGAGGAAGGGCAGCATCACGAGTTCGTGACGCACCTCTTTCTGAATTCGCTGTATTGCTTGCGGAGAGATTTCGCGCTGCTGTGCCCATCCAGGGGTCGAAAGCCATACAACTGCCGGCAACAGCAAGGCTGGAAGTCTGAATTTCACAGGTCTTCGCTCCTTCTTGACGAGATTGCAACCGCCTCTTAGATGCGGAGTAGCGGATCAGCACACCCGGCTGTTACTCGTAAGGTGATGTAAGATAATCAGGTAGATATATCCCAGGGGTGAAAGAAGTCATGCCAGAGCACAGAGTTTTCTGCGTGAAGTTGCAAAAGGACGCCCCCGGGCTGGACGAACCCCCGTTTGACACCGAACTGGGCAAGAAAATCTACGAGCAGGTTTCGCGCGAAGCCTGGGGAATGTGGATCGAGTTCTGCAAGATCCTGCTCAACGAGTACCGGCTGAACCCCGCTCGCAAAGAAGATCAGGAAGTTATCGTCAGGCAGATGGAGCAATTCTTCTTTGGAGAGGGCGCGGCCATGCCCAAGGAGTACGTTCCTCCCGCGAAATAACCGCGCGAACCGCCAGGATTCCTTCAGATCGGCTCTCTCAGAAGTGCAAGACCAGACCTGTAGACAAACGCACGTTGTTTTGCGTGTCGCCGAAAAACCTTGTTTGCAGATAGTCCGCCTGAAACCGCCAGCCAATCGCATGAACCAGGCTGTAATCGAGACCGCCTCCGATAGCGGTAGCAAACGAAGTATCGGAACCAAATCCATTATTGCCGCTGATGTGGCCTGCTCCAAAAAGCGCTTCGGCAAAGGGCCTGACCTTTCCTACGGAGACAGAAACACGCGGCCCAAACAAGAAGTTATGTTCTCCGATGTCGGAATGAATGAACAGCGGTGGCGCGAAATCCTCGCTGCCGTAGTGGCCGCTGAAGTCCGCGACGATTCCCACCCAGGGGAAGACCTTGCCTTCGAGCGAGCCTTCCCACCCATTCAGATTGGCGCGGTCGGAAAGGTTCTGGTCCGCGCTCATGTACGAATATCCAAAAAACACATTACCCTTCGTGGGGATCTGGGCCCATCCGGCGATAGAAAGAAATAGAGAAATAGCAATGACTGCAGGTATCCTTCGCAAGGCGGTCTCCCTTTGGTGCCAACTTACACGGCCGCCGGGGCGGAAAGCGCAAGGCTGGCGTTGGTTTAAGTCTGGTTAAGACAATTAGTTGCAGCTCTACGCTCGAAGGTTGTCAAACTCTGCGCTACATTTCATGGAATATTCACAGTCCTGAAATTTACTCACGATCATCCAATCGATAAGATGGGTCTATTCAACCCACTTTTCCAAACACAAGCGAACGGAGCGAGAGGCGTTCCTCAGACCAGACTAAGGAGTCGAAGTTGAAGCTGAAGCTGGAAACTCGCACAATCGTTGATGTCACAGTTCTTTCCTGTACTGGGCGTGTAACCTACGGCAACGAGGCATCGGCATTCTCCGAGAAGGTCGCGGAGCTGCTGCCTTACACGCGGCAGTTGATCGTCGAGTTGAGCGGAGTGGAAATGATGGACAGCGCGGG
>Ga0335077_10004928_pt1 | contig 16312 bp, 17 predicted proteins | sample Lox_Sample_31_FD_207151 | JGI IMG/M metagenome (GOLD analysis project Ga0335077, IMG submission 207151) | Soil microbial communities from Loxahatchee National Wildlife Refuge, Florida, United States - Lox_Sample_3.1 | ecosystem: Environmental > Terrestrial > Soil > Wetlands | place: USA...
ACAACTTCGACGATCCCGGTAAGAAAAAGCAATCCAACCCGGCCAACCGCCGGGCAACCGAGGAAGCCATGCGCCGGGCGGAAGCATTCTTCGCAGACCGATTGCTCAGGTAACGGGCGGATTGGGGACATGGCGATTCGGTGGAACACGGACGAAAGGACGAAAAGGGACGAAAAGGGGACAGACGCATTTTATTTCGGTCGTTTCGCAAGCACCACGAGCCAAAGGCCCAGCCTATCGCCCTTGTCGTCTCCGCTGTTCACGTTTCCCGTGCTGTTCTGCATCGAATCGCCGACCCCGCTAAATACTCCGCCCCCCCATCGCCACCACGTCCTCCACCAGCATCGTCTCTTTCACCACGAACGGCTCCCCGTACTTCACGCCCACCAGGTTTCCGTAAAACCTCGCCACGGCGCCGAGCCGTTCTCGAATCTCCGCTTCATCGGGAAACAACTCGCCACCTTCGCCACCGCCGTACTGCGAGCGGTAACTCAGCAGCGCGGCCATGCGCCGCTCGAACTGTGCCGAGATGTCCACTACGAACGACGGCGTCACGTTGGCGTAAATGGATGAGTAGAGAATCTTGTAAGGCCGGTGCGGCTCGGAATATTCGTCCAGCTTCTTGAGTCCCGCGAGAAAGCAGGCTTCGTAACCGAGTTCGGCCGCTCGATAGTGGTCCGGGTGGCGGCCCTCCCAATAAGGCAGAATCACCACGCGCGGCCGCGTCTCGCGAATCTTCAGCGCCAGCGTCATGCGCGCCGCGATGGTGTTTTCCAACCGCGCATCCGGGAAACGAAGGTTGTCCCGGTATCCCGCCAGCATGATCTTCGCGGCCGTGAGCGATTCTTCAATGCGCCGCTCAGGAGTCCCCCGCGTCCCCATATCGCCGGCCGTGAGATCCAGCACGCCCGTCCGGTAGCCTTTTTCGGCCATCTTGATGAGGGTTCCGCCGCAGGTCTGCTCCACGTCATCGGGATGCGCGGCGATCGCCAGTATATCGACGCTCATCCGCGCGCCGCCAGCTTCTTCAAAAGTTCCTGCTCGGTCACCCGATACTTGAACGCCTTGCTGCCGTTGATGGCGATCACGGGCACCTCATCGTTGTACAAGCGCGTGAGTCCGGCATCGCTGTCGATGTCCACTTCGTCCAGCTCGAAGCGCGCGCGCTTGCCGGCTGATTCCAACACGCGCTTGGCATCGTCGCAAAGGCAGCAGCCTTTCCGCGTGTACAGCGTCACTTTAGGAATGCCGGACATTTACCAGTTGACATCGCGGCGCCGCAGGTACGTCTGGCGCGTGCCCAGCACGCCCACCAGGATCATTCCAGCGATGAAGCCGCCCACGTGCGCAAAAAAGGCCGTGCCCCCCTGGGAGACGTGCGAGTAGCCGATCGTGCCGACCCCGCTGAAGAACTGGATGAAGAACCAGTAGGCGAGCATCAGCGCCGCCGGCACTTCAATCGTGGTGATGAAGATGAAGATGAATACCAGAGTCACGATGCGGGCCTTGGGATATTTGATGAGGTAAGCCCCCATTACGCCTGCGATCGCGCCGCTGGCGCCGACCATCGGCAGCCGCGATCCCGCGCTGAACGCCATCTGCGTCAAGCCAGCCGCGATCCCGCACAGGAAGTAAAACGCCAGATATTTGACGTGCCCGAACGCATCCTCCACGTTGTCCCCGAAAATCCAAAGAAACCACATATTGCCGATGATGTGCATCCACCCGCCGTGGAGAAACATGGAGGTCAGAACCGCCGAAAAATGGAAACGCGCCGGAACCAGCCCGTAATGCATGATGAAGTAGTTCCGCGAGTATTCGTCCAGCGAGATCTCGTAAAGAAACACCACGACGTTGAGGATAATGATCAGAACCGTGATCACCGGACGCGAGTAACTGGGCTGCGTATCCCGGAGTGGAAACATCTACGTGGCTCGGAGGGCGCTGGAGGAAGCCCGGCTCGCAAGTTCGGGATGCGATCGCCGTTCCGCACGGGCCATCAACGCCCGCGCTTCCTCCTTGGTGCGGATGCCGCCGCGCGCGCCCAGAGCCATGCAATTCAGAGCAGCCATGGCGTTGGAGAAATCGAGAGCGCTGCGCATCGGCATTTCTTGCAACACAGCATAGCAGAAGGCGCCGTGGAACACGTCGCCCGCTCCGGTCGTATCCGCACAGTTGACCACGAAAGCCGGCGAGTAGATGAACTGGCCGTCGGCCAGCGCCAGCGCGCCGTGCGCCCCCAACGTCATGGCGGCCACGCGCATCTTGTATTCCTTCTGAATCATTTCGAGCGCCTTGAACGGATCGCTCTCATTGGTCCACTGCACGGGAAACTCGGAGCTGGCCACCAGGTAATCCACATAAGGCAGCACGTGATCGAAGCCATGATAGATCGTGTCCACGTCCACCGTGACCGGCATACCTGCCTGCTTCGCGATGCGCGCGGCATGCCCCACGGCGGCGGTATCGTGGCCGTCAATGTGCAGCAGGCGCGCGCATGTAATCTGCTCGGGCGTGATTTCCTCGGGCGCGATGCGCAGGCACTCCGGCCGCCGCCAAAGCACCGTGCGCTCGCCCGTGGTGCGGTCGATGACGATATATGCCGACTGGTTGGCGCAGCCGTGCCGCAATTGTACGTGGTCCAGATTGATATTCGAAGCGCGCAGGCTCTCCATCTGGATCCGCCCCCGCTCATCGTCGCCCACCGTGCCGATGTATTTCGCTCGCAATCCCAGTTTGGCGCACGTCACCATGGCACTGGCGACTTGCCCGCCCGGGCTCAGCATCTCCTCCTGAAACGGGACCTTGCCCGCATAAGCAGGAAAGTGCGGCACCACCAGCAAAGTGTCGGTGGCATTGAGCCCAACGCCCACTACGTCAAACGGAGGCATCACTTGATTGTAAGGGCAGGACCGGTGTTCCCGCCTGTCCATGGCCCAGGGCTTCCAGGATTCTCCGGGCCGCATGTTTGCCGCGCTCGCCTACTTCGCCTACCGGCCCGACGCACGAGGGACATCCATCTCCACACTCGCAGCGCGCCAGCAGCTCCGCCGTATCGCGCAGCAGCGCGTCCGTCATTTCATACAGTGGCGCGCTCTGCCCGATTCCTCCCGGGTAGTTGTCATACAGATAAAGGTTCGGCTCGAACGCCACCGCCGGTTCCACATTCCCGAGGGCGACGCCCAGGTCGTGCGGATCGCACATCAACCGCAGCGCCGCTATGCTGCGCAGCGCATTGCCGAGCCCGGTCAGCCCGTTCTGTTTTTCTGTGGTCGAAAGGTCGTTGAGGCATTCGAGGAACGGGGCGGGGAAGTGCAGCCAGAAGGCCGTGGTGTGCATCTCCTGTTCCGGCATGAACAGGTTTCCCGCTCCCACGTTTTCGAGTGTGTAGAACTTGATCTTCTTGAATCCAACGATCTGGCGGTTGACGCGTACGTCGCCGTGGGCCCGCTCGGCTCGAGCTACATCGGCCGATTCGAACTGCCGCAGCACCTTCACTTGTGTGTAACTCATCGCGTCCGTGTAGTAGTCGCACTCTACGTGATGCACGTACGCCTTACGTTCCTCGTAGTCGAAGCGATCGACGTGATACTGGCGCGCTTCGTGGAGATAGATGGCCTTCTCGTGCAGGGCGGTGAGCGCCGCGGGGAATGGGACTTCGGCGATCACTTTGGGCTCGCTCGTCGTGTCGACCACTACGAAATTATCGCTGGTCACCGCGCGCAGGCTGACGGCATCCGCCGGATAGCTTTCTGAGGTCCAATGCCACGCGCCTGCCGCATGATGCAGAAAACCGGCGTCCTCCAGGAAACGGCAGAGGTCGCCGGTTTCGTGCGGCCCGAATTTTTCGTCGTCTCCAAGCGGCAGCTCGAACGCTGCGCATTTCATGTGAGCCAGCAGGATCTCGAGGTTGTCGGCGTTGATGCAGGCATGTTCCGGCGACTGGCCGAAGAAATACTCCGGGTGCTCGATGATGAACTGGTCGAGTGGAGCGCTTGAAGCCACCAGCACCGCCGCCGACGCACTCTGCCGCCGTCCCGAACGCCCGGCGCGCTGCCAGGTGGAGGCGATCGTGCCCGGATAACCAGCCATCACCACTGCATCCAGCGAGCCGATGTCGATCCCCAGTTCAAGCGCGTTGGTAGCCACCACGCCGCGGATCTCGCCTTCGCGCAGGCGCCGTTCGATGTCGCGACGCTCCCGCGGCAGGTAGCCGGCACGATACCCGCGAATGCTGCCGTCGGGTAGCGGGCCTCGCGTGCAGGCATCCTTCAGGTAGGTGATCAGAATTTCAGTGGCCAGGCGGTTGTTGGCGAACACCAGCGTTTGCTGGCCGCGCCCGATCAACTCCACCGCCAGCCGCCGCGTTTCGTTGATGTAGCTTCGCCGGATGCCCAGGTGTTTGTTCACCACCGGAGGATTGTAGAAGACGAAATACTTCTCTCCGGTGGGCGCGCCGTTCCGGTCGACGAGGCCAAACGGCGCCTCGGAAAGCGCTTCCGCCAACTCGCGCGGATTCGCAATCGTGGCCGACGAGCAGATAAATTGCGGCGCCGTGCCGTAAAACGAGCAAATTCGCTTCAAGCGCCGCAGAATATTCGCTAGATGGCTGCCGTAAACGCCACGGTAGTAATGCAGCTCATCGATCACGATGTAACGCAAATTCTCAAAAAGCTTGGCCCATCGGGTGTGGTGCGGCAGGATTCCCGTGTGCAACATATCGGGATTGGTGAACACCAAATTGGCGCGGCTGCGGATGGCTTTTCGCGCGTCCTGCGGTGTGTCGCCGTCGTAGGTAAATGCCCGGATTTCCCCGGCGAGTTCGTCTGACAGCGCCTGAAAGCCGTGTAGCTGATCCTCTGCCAGGGCCTTGGTGGGGAACAGATAGATCGCCCGCGCTTCGGGTTCGCGCAGTAGGAGGTTTAGTACTGGAAGGTTGTAGCACAGCGTCTTGCCGCTGGCAGTCGGAGTCACGATGACCGTGTTTTTACCCGACTCCACCGCTTCGAACGCCTCAGCCTGATGTGTGTAGAGCTTCTCGATCGCTCGCCGCTTGAGCGCCTCGCGCAGCCGCGCCTCGACGCCAGCCGGAATGTCGCAGAAAGCGCCGGCAGTGGCCGGCTGGCGCCGGATCGCCCGGACGGGCGAATCTGGCTGATCGATCAGCCGCTCAAATTCCTGTACTACCGCAGTTAGGCTGGGTTCTTTGGTTCTCGCGATTTCGAGCATGCTTCGCCTTTTCTTTGCCAAGCGTACACGAAAATCCTGAGGAGAACAAGAGGCGAAACGCTACTCGTGGCGCCGCACGAACTCATAGCGATCGAGCGTGGCCGCGATGAGGTATTCAGGAGCTTGCTGCAAGGCGGGCTTTTCCATGCGAACCACCTTGCCGAAGCAACGCAGGTCGACGTGCATCCCCTGCAGGTCTGCGAGCGTAACGACATACTCGATAACCCCGCCGATCGGCGCATCCGCTTCCGAGGAGAATAGGACGCCGCGGGAGCTGATGTTGCGAGTCTGGGCGTCGTGGGAAAGGGACCCGGCGCCCGTTCGCATCACGCGAAGCGGTAAATGAAGATCGAATCTGGGAGATCTGCGCTGTTCCACCAATGTGCCAATGCCTCTAGTAATGTAAGTGACTTTTGTCGGGATGGTCAAGCATTGTCTCCGAAATAGGGTACGGTACTAAAGTCGGAATCAACCGATAGAGGCGGTAGGAAAATAGGTGCGGCAACCTGTTTTTCTCGGGAAGCCGGACGGTCGGGGTTCTCCAGATTTTCGCTCAGGGGATTCACCTACAGACGCGACTCTATTTATGCAGGAGCGAAACCGACAATCCTTGCTACTGAAGTTCAAATGGCTAAATTTGCGGCAGATAGAAATCTGCACGCGGTGTGACCGGGCGGGAGGAATCGTGCGTCATCCCGCCCGAAAATCGGAGGGGTTATGTCACCTTGGCAAAAATGATAACCAGCGTGTAAAGCGCCAGGGATTCGATCAGCACCAATCCCAGCAGCAGCGCAAATCGGATGGCCGCGGCAGCGCCGGGATTGCGTCCCATTCCTTCGGCGGCGGCAGCGGTGGCTTTGGCCTGCGCCAGGCCGCAGCCCGCGGAGGCGATCGCCATGGAGAAACCGGAGGTGATGGCGACCCACTGGAGATGGCCTTCCCTGGCGGCGTCTTGGGCGAAAATCGGACTGGCGAAGACGAACAGCGCCAGGAGAATCAGAAACAGCTTGACGTTCATACAGTTGCTACTCCTTCTCTTAAGATTCCCTTCCAGGAGGTGGTTCCCGTCATCCTCGTGCAGCCGGTCTCACACTGGAAGGCGCATAAAGCCGCGTATTAATGTTGCTCGTGCGGCACGGTCTCCGACAGATACATCATCGACAGGAGCACGAAAATATAAGCTTGCAGAAATGAAACGAAAACGTGCAGTCCCATGAAAACTGCCGGCGCCACCAGATAAGTCAATCCGAGAAAGACAACCGTCACTTTTTCGCCCGCCAGCATATTGGCGAACAGACGGATGGTCAGCGATAGCGGGCGCGCCATGTGACTGATCAGCTCGATGGGGATCATCAGCGGCGCCAGCAAAGGCATGGGCCCGGCGAAGTGCTTCAGATATTTGAACAGACCCTGCTGCCTGAAGCCCATGAAGTTGTAGTAAACGAAAACCAGTACCGCGCATCCGGCCGGCACCGACGGATTCATAGTGGGCGATTCGAAGCCCGGAATGATGCCGATCAGGTTGCAAAACAGAATGAAGATGAACAGAGTTCCGAGAAAAGGCAGGAAGCGCGGGCCCTCATGGCCGATGCTGTCGTTGGCTTCCCCACGCAGAAATGTATAGATGACTTCGAAAACGTGCTGCGTTTTCCCGGGCCGGTCCATCGACAGGCGCGGCCGCAAAAAAGCGAACAGCACGATGATAATGGCGGCCACCAGGATCTGCATGACGATGAAGTTGGTCCACGGCCGCGCAGGGTTCTCCGCCTGGACACGAAACAGCGACAACAACCAATCGCCCAGCCCGGCCAGGTGGTCGTTGAACAGTCGGGTCAGCCAAATCTCATGTTCCGGCATACACTAATTCGTACAGGATCTCCAGGATGACGGCGGCCACAGGCACAAATAATCCGGCCAGCGCAGCCGCCAAAGAGAGCGTAGAGAAGTTCAATATAGCATACGCACCGAGGCCGAGCAGCAGATACCGCAGCCCGAAGATGACTCCGACTCGCGCGCTCGGAGGCTTGCCCGTGGCGGCTTTTCCTAACGCGTTCACCACTTGCTTCAACCAGCGGAAATTGAGGTAAGAAGCGGCGGCGCCCAACAGGTATGCCACCGCCCAACGAGAGCCGCCACCGACCGCGGCTGCGACCACGCCCGCTCCGCTCAGAAACAACATCCAGAGTTGAATACGGGCAAGCGCGCGGCCGTAGAACAGCGATTCAGGATCCATTGTTGCTTGCATCCCGCATGAGCCTCCGGATCAATTCCACGAAACCGGCCGCGATGCCCAGCAGCAAAAAGACGAGATAGAGGAAATGCGTGCCGAACGCTTTGTCCAGCAGGTAGCCGATAGCGTAGCCAACAAACGTCGCAGCGGGCAATACAAAAGCCAGCGAGGTGTACTCACCGACGAGCACCATGACAGGCTTCTTCATGGTTTGGTCATCGCTTGGCTTTCAGCAGAGCTTCAGCGCGTTCGGCGGTCTCCTGCACCAGGAACCCCATCTTGGGATGGCTAGGTTCGAAATCGGGATGAATCCCGTTGTCTTCGAGGGCTTCGGTTGTAGCCGGCCCCACTGAGGCGACCAACATTTTTGAAAACGCGGTGCGGACGTAATCTTCCAATCCCTTCTCGGCGGCTACGCGCAGCAGGTGATCGATCTGCACCGAAGTCGTGAACAGCGCCACATCCACTTCCTCGGCGGCGATGCGCTCGGCAGCTTCGCGCAGCGGACCGGTGTCCTCGGGCAACTCCCACTGATACACGCGCACCGAGGTGACGTCCGCGCCGCGCGCCCGCAAGCCGTCGAGCAGCTCGGCGCTCGGCCTGCCGTATTCCTGCACGGCGATGCGGCGCTCCGGGCGCCCCTCAGTCGCGGCCAGCACTTCGCGCCAGGTGTTCGGCTCGGGCACGGTAATGGCGACGGGCACATTCATTTCGCGCAGCACTGCAAGCGGCTTGGACCCGCGCGCCAACACCGTGATGCGCCGCAGCGCATCGGCAAAGCGCTCCGGAGGGTATCGCGTGGCCAGGGTTTGATTGAGAATGCGCGTGCCCACGCCGGTGAGCAGGATCATCATGTCGAACTCGCCGGCAAACAATCGCTCGGCGAAGCGAAAGGCTTCCTCATTGCGTTCAATCGGCGCCTCGCGCATGGACGGGGCGACGATGGGCTCGCCCTGTTGTTTGCGGATGAGCTGCGCGATTTCGACGGCGCGCCGGCTTTCGAACGCAATCACCTTGAGCCCGGCAAAGGACATGTAACGGTTAAATTATAGCTGGCAACACGGCATTTCGAGCGAGGGATGAGAACATGATGAGGTGGACCTACAATATCCGATCGGGCGTTTCGAATTTCCGCGCGAAGTGACGGACCAGGACCGCGCGCGCTTCATCGAGGAGATCGCGCAGACACCGGCGAATCTACGCGCTGCCGTGGCCGGACTTTCCGAACCGCAGCTCGACACACCGTACCGTCCGGGCGGCTGGACCGTGCGCCAGGTGGTGCATCACGTTCCCGACAGTCACATAAACAGCTATGTCCGGTTCCGGCTGGCGCTCACGGAGAATGAGCCGACTGTCAAGCCGTACGATGAGAGCCGTTGGGCGGAGCTTGCCGACTCGCGCACGGCGCACATCGAAACTTCGCTGGCGTTGCTCGAATCTCTGCACGAGCGCTGGGTTCTGCTGCTGCGCTCGCTCTCTCCCGCGGATTTTCGCCGCCAGTTCCGGCATCCGGAATTAGGCGCGGTGAGCCTTGAAAAGAATCTGGCCCTGTATGCCTGGCACGGTAGACACCACGTGGCGCACATCACATCGCTGCGAGAGCGGATGGGGTAGAGCTAAGGCTTGGGTGAAGTCGGGTGTGTCCGACTCCTACGGGTACGGTCGCACACGCTGGCTGCCGACCTGCGTTTGAAACCTGCACGATTCGAAAACTAAAAAGCGGAAAGTACCGCCTTTATTCCAGGAAAACAGACACCAAGACGGGCAGGCGCAAGAATCTGGGGACTTTCGATACGCGCGAGGGGGCGGAAAAGCACGAACGCGCGGTCCAGTATTTCAAGCGGCATTAGTGATCGGTCGCAGCCGGAAACCGCTTCCTTTGGTCGCGGCTCAGCAACCCGCCTCATAACTGAGCCGCGACCAAAGGGAGCGGTTGCGTCATGACCATTGCGGATCATTGCACGCTACTATTGAGCCTGAAGCAGCCGCGGAAGGACACGCTGATAAGCATATCCGCCTTCGTCGCGGCCCGTGACAGCCACGCGGAACGCCTGGTGTTTCAGGGCGAGCGTGCCTACGAACTCGCGATCCTCGCTGTTCTCATCGCTGGGTTTCATATCCAGCGCCTCGAGCGTTTCGCCCGCTGAATTGACCAGGCGAAACGACGTGTCACCGCGCGGCGCTCTCAATCGCACTGAGAGCGTGCGCGTTTCTCGCAAATGAAGAGGGCCCTTGACCGGGAACAGCCCCTCGTGTCCCGGCCGTCCGCCGGGCTCCACGAATTCCACGTTATCGAGAGAGATGGAACTCTTCGCCTGCGCGACTACGAAGTACAGCCCTTGACCCGCGATCTTGACGCGCCAGGGTCCGGCATCGGGGCGTGCAAGGACCAAAATTCGGCCGGAGCGGAACCGGTTGTCGTCAACGTTGGGTTCGCCGGAATGGACCTCCGTATTCGACGGTCTGACCACGGTGATGGATTGCAGGCACTGCAAGGTCATCGAAAGCATCAGGCTTTCCACGGTCGAATCTACCGGGAAAGTAAACTCCTGTGAGCCTGTGGAGAGCGTCCCCATGGCGCGAAAAAGGGTGTCCTCGTGCTTGCCGGCAGCGCGCACGGGTACCATGGACCTGGCAGCCTCGGAACGATCGAACAAGAACACCTGGCCTCCGGTGGCCTCGGCGGTGCGGACGTAGGCGGGATCCACGGCTCTGCCGGCCACGCAGGGCCAGCCGGGCTTCGAAGGCGGCGTCTGTTGTTGCTGCGCGCAAAGGGCGGCGGCGAGCATCAGGATAGTCATGAGGATCCGCGATGCGGCAGCCATGTTCTTTCTCATTTTAGACAGACTTTCTGGGAACTTTTCGCACTCGTCATGACAATTCTACAAATGCGACTAACTGGAAATGACGGAACGTGTGGTGCGTGGCGATCCCGCTGCGGTCTCCTCGGAGCCTGTTGCGCCGCTTACCTGGCCATGGCGCCGGCGGTTTATGGACAGGAGTCTTCCTCGGCACCAGTGCCAGAGCCGGAACCGCTGGGGTGGCGAAGGTTCTCTTTCGGTGGACGGCTCAACGGTCTCCCATTCAATGTGCTCAACAACAAGGACGTGAATCTTACTCCAGCGAACTCCACCGCGAGTTACGCCTACGATACGACCAATAGTTATCTGCAAATCGAATTCGGTCCGAGCCTGGAATTCAGAGTAACCAGAAACTTCGCCTTAAGCGCGGAATTCCTCTACCACCGCCTGAATTACAATATGACGGACACCATCACCGCCGACGGAAACGTCACCACCGTAAGTGAGCAAACCAGCGCCAGGTTGTGGGACGCTCCGGTGATGGTGCGCTGGCGGGGACTAGCCGAAACCGGTTTCCTTTCGCATTTGTACTTTGCCGGCGGCGGCGAGCTGCGCAACGTCTCACACATTCGAACAAGCAATCTAACCACGCTTCCGGATGGCGCGACCTCTTCGGACAACATAGCCACTGTGCCATCGAAACGCGACTTGATGGGAGCTGTAGTGGGCGTCGGCATGCGTTTCGTGGATGATTTCGGCATCAAACTCACTCCAGAGATGCGCTTCACGCGCTGGATGGGAGAGACCTTCGACAACGAATCCACCCGCTCGCGGAGAGATGAACTCCTGATCGGGATTGCGCTCACGTTCTGAACTGCGGGGACTGTTTCCTGGCGGCGGCCAGCTTCGGCAGGCTCGAAGTGGCGTGTAACATGTCTGCACAGCGCGGCGCCAGACAATTCCAATGTGGTTGGCCGGGCAATACCCGGCCACTACGTGGTGCGAGGCAAGCGTCCGCATAAGTGTAAAAACTGATTGCAGTCACGCATTGATGGCGCGCGAAGTGGAAGAGTAAGACGTCGTTTCTTCTAGCAAGGTCATCAGATGCTAGGAGGCATTCTTGAAAATCATTCGTTGCGTTGGGGCTCGAAGCCGGGCTGGAGAGAAAGCTGGTGCTGGAAGTAGACGGGCAGTCAAGCCGCAGTTTTCCGTTGAACGTTGTATCGGACAATTCTCACGTCATCACGTCCTGCGACGTGACCTGGGACACCAACTGGGCAAGCTCCTGCAGCCGGCTGATTTTTCATCCCGACGGGACGCCTGTGAGCGAAAAGGCGCCGGCGACACGCGGCGAAACCCTGGTGTTGTATGTTTGGGGGCTAGGTCGGACTTCACCAGCCGTGCCGACAGGAGAACTCTCACCGGCCGGGACTAAGCTGTTCGAGTTTCCAGGCACACCTGCTGTGCGGGCACGATTCCTCAACACCGTGCTCACTTCGCTCACCGCAACGCCACGCGCCTACTCTGCGGAGGACGCAAACGATCCTGGCTCGCCCATTGCATTCTCGGGTCTCGCGCCCGGCCAAGTCGGCCTTTATCAAGTCAATGTCCCTATTCCCGCGTCGTTCCAACCGATAGCGTCCTGCGGGAATGAAATTCTTGCGAACGCCGTGTTACACATCACGACATACTTCGGCGGCACCGAGGAGATGGGGTTCTGTATGCGTCCCTGATCGGGACCGCCTCACTCCTAACCGCGCGCAGCTTCGGCAAGTTCGAAACGCATGTTGTGCAAAATGGACTGGAAGCGTGGTGTGGCGCGCAGGTCGTCAAAACGGGGCTCGGCTGCGAGCCACACCAGCCACACGTCGCGCTGTTGATAGCCGGTTTCCAGCCACTGGACCGCGAGAGTGTTTTGTCGAAGGCCGGCGTAGACAACCGCATGCCAGTAAGGCGAGACGTATCGCCTTGCAGAAAGCTGTTGCAGTCTGCTGAGGGTTTCTTCGGCCTTCGCAGTTTGACCGGCCTTCGCCCAGGAGTGCCCAAGAGCCGCCATCACGGCCGGCTGCTCGTGACCAGAGGCCTGTGCATTCTGAAACTCGATTATGGCCTCCTCGTACATCTCCATTTGTTCGTAGACCAAACCAAGCACATGCTGCGCCGCGCCGAAACTCGGTTCCAATGCGAGCACCTTCCAGCACTGCTCATGGGCCCCTGCGAAGTCCCGTGCCAGGTAAAGCGCCCAGGCGGCCTCTACATTTACGGCCGGCGAAACCGGATCTAATCCCTGCGCGAGGCGAAGCTCGTGCAGCGCCTCCTGCATGTTTGCTGTCGACGACAAGAATGACCCGTAAGCCTGGTGGACCATCGCGCAACCCGCGTCCAGAGCCATCGCCCTGTGAAATTCCTCTGCGGCTCCGGCCCACTCCCATCCGAAAAACCGCTTCACACAACCCAGGGCCGCGTGGGCTGGCGCACTGTCGTGATCGAGTTCGACGGCGGTGGTCGCCAGTGATTTGGCGCGCGGGCCGACATCACCGGGGGACGCCATGTTCATCACGGCAAACAGGCAGTATGTTTCGGCGAGCCCCGCGTAAGCCTGCGCACACCTGGAGTCTTCGTCGAGCGCTGCTTGAAAATAAGCTATCGCCTTGTGCAGATCTTCCTGCGTCTGCTTGTTCAGAAAGTACCGTGCCTTTGCGCAGCTCTGGTAGGCATCCTGATTCACACCTGTAACGTGATTCGGAACAATTTCCTGAACCGGGGCGATGAAGCGATAGCCCATTCCCGGACGCGTTTCAATGTAACCCGGATTGTGCGATGAATCACCCAGGGCCTTTCTCAGAGCGTTGACCGCGGTGTTCAAACTGCGATCAAAGTTCACGTGCAAACCCGGCCAGAGCTCGCGCGTCAGCTCAGCGCGCGACACGAAACGGCCACGAATGCGCAGCAGCAGTTCCAGGACCTGAAAAGGCTTCCGCTGCAACCTTACCTGGCGCCCGGATTTACGCAGATCGCGGCTATCCAGGTCCACCTCGAAGGCTCCAAACCGGAGTCTGCGGGCTGCGAGGGCTGACAAAGACTTGACATCTTCTTGACCTACTGGCATGGCCGGAGTTTCGTCTCCTAATTGGACGACCGACGTGCTCAGAAGGTTGTCGAGAAAAGGAGAGCAATTGTGAAATACGCAAAATACGGGATGATGGTTCTCATGCTGGCGTTGGTTATTGGCGCCGGTGCACCGCCTGCAGCAGCGCAGGAAGCGTTCAAGGGGACCTTCAATTTATCGACAGAGGCCTATTGGGGGCCAAACCTCTTGCAGCCCGGCCAATACTCGATCTGGATGAGTCTCGATCAGACCCAATTCGTGCGCGTAATCCGGCTTACGGGCGATGGCGTGCAAGCGACTATTCTCACGGGCCCCGGAACTCCCGAGGACATCTCGAAACATAGCACGCTCCAACTCGAGCAGATCAACGGCGTGAACGTTGTGCGGCACCTCGATGCCGGTATTATAGGAAAGTCCTACGGCTTCACTGTGTCTAAGAATGTGCGCATGAAGGTGGAGCGCGCCAGCGCGCCTTCGCAGATCACCGTGCCGATTGCTACAGGCGGCGCGTACTGATTGGGGCTTTATCTTGTAGTGGCCGGGCATCATGCTCGGCCACTACGGCGCGACAGATGATATCAGAGCGCGCGAGGCCGCCGTTCGCGTCGCTCGCAATCCTGGCATAATCTTGGGATGCTCTCATCCCTCCTGCTCGCGTCGCTGCTGATGCAGGCCGCGCCTCCCGCAGAAGCACCCAAACCACCTGAGGCCAAGCCGGCCGAGAAGGAAGAAGCGCCGGTTATCACGCATCACGAGGCCCGCGTGAACGGCCGGTCGCTCAAGTACACCGCGACCACGGGCATGATGCCCATCCGCGACGCCAAGGGCGACACCGAAGCCCACATCTTTTTCATCGCGTACACGCTCGATGGTGCGAGCGACACGAACCGCCGCCCCCTCATGTTTTCTTTTAACGGCGGGCCTGGGTCGGCGTCGGTGTGGCTGCATTTGGGCGCGGCGGGACCGAAGCGCGTGGTGATGCTCGAGGACGGCGAGATGCCGGCGCCGCCCTTTCATCTGGTCGACAACGAATACACGTGGCTCGATCAGACCGATCTGGTGTTCATCGATCCGGTGGGCACGGGCTACAGCCGCGCCACGAAACCGGAACTCGGCAAAAAGTTCTGGAATCTGCGTGGGGACATCGAATCGGTCGGCGAGTTCATCCGCATGTATCTGACGCGCTACGAGCGCTGGACGTCGCCGCTGTTTCTGGTGGGCGAAAGCTACGGGACGACGCGCGCCGCGGGACTTTCGGGCTATCTGATCGATCGCGGCATCGCGTTCAACGGCATCGTGCTGGTATCGTCGATCCTGAATTTTGAGACGGCGATATTCGCCAAGGGCAACGATCTACCGTACGTCTTGTACCTGCCGAGCTACGCGGCGACCGCGTGGTATCACCACAAGCTTTCCGCAGACTTGGAACGTGATCTGCAGAAGACGCTGAAGGAAGTGGAAGCGTGGGCGGAAACCGGATATGCCGTGGCGCTGGCAAAGGGGGACCGGCTGACAGCCGCCGAGCGCCAGGAAACCATCGGCCGGCTAGCGCGGTACACCGGGATGGAAGCGCGATACATCGACAACAGCAATCTGCGAGTGCCCATCTTCGCGTTTACTAAGGAACTGCTGCGCGATCAGAAGCGCACCGTCGGACGCCTCGACAGCCGGTTCAAGGGCATGGATGAGTCGGCGGCAACGGGCGCGCCGGAATATGATCCCGCGCTTGCCGCGATTCGTCCTCCGTATACGACGACCTTCAATAACTACGTGCGCGGCGTGCTGGGTTACAAGACGGATCTGGAATATTACATTCTGGGCGAGGGCATCACCAGCCCCTGGGAGTGGGGACCCTCCAGCAGCCGGCAGGGTTTCCCCGATACCAGCGACGATTTGCGCAGCGCGTTTGCCAAAAATCCTTACATGAAACTCTATGTGGCATCCGGCTACTTCGATCTCGCGACTCCGTACTTCGCCACTGAGTACACGCTAACGCACATGGGCCTCGATCCTAAAGTGCGCGGAAACATCCGCACCGGCGAGTACAACGCGGGCCACATGGTCTACATCGACTCGAAATCGCTCGAGAAGCTGAAGCGCGAAGTCGCAGGGTTTCTGGAGAACGCGCTGAAGTAAGGCACGATCTCGCCTGTAGTTTGCTCGCCGGGTTCGCCGTTAGTAAAGAATTACCGACTGATCCAGGCCATAGGTCATAACGTGCATAAGTGCAAGGCGTGCGAGTGCTCTAGTTAAAAAGCACTAAGAGGTTGTGGTTTCGTGGCGGCAGTTCGAGGCATACCTCGCTCTACATCGTCTGATGCGTAACGGTCGGACATGTGTGGCCCGCCGCTTACTGTATGAGCCGCGACGGTTCACTAGTAGTCATATGTTAGCCGACACCGCCCTTGTAGCTCGATAACTCACTAAGACAGTACAGGCGCGACACGGAACTAAGTTTCATCTAAGACAACTTTATCATTACAGTGCAAACCTATTAGTACTTTCTTAACACACATATGCTTGTGCACTAAGAGAAACAGTGGCAACATTATAGCGGTTCGGCGTAGACCGCCGACACATCCCGAAAAGGAGAATAAAGTCTCTCATGCTTACAAGGCGCTGGAACTCCGCCGGGACCGCCCGAATTTTATGGACGCTCCTGACGATCGCTGTCATCCTCACCTGTTTGGCCTCAACAGGCTTCGCGCAGTCAACCGCAAGTGAACATTCAAAGGACGCCTATTATCTTGGCTATTACGGCAACGCCAATATGGGCTTTCCCGCTGCGGAAGTGAACATTGTCAACCCCGGTTCCACGGGCGGCTATTCGCAATTTGAGTCGCCGTCGGGACCCTATGGCGATCTGTGCGCGAACATCTACGTGTTCACCTCAGATCAGGAGATGGTGGAGTGCTGCAGTTGCTTCGTCAGTCCCAATGCACT
>Ga0335077_10004930_pt1 | contig 16311 bp, 14 predicted proteins | sample Lox_Sample_31_FD_207151 | JGI IMG/M metagenome (GOLD analysis project Ga0335077, IMG submission 207151) | Soil microbial communities from Loxahatchee National Wildlife Refuge, Florida, United States - Lox_Sample_3.1 | ecosystem: Environmental > Terrestrial > Soil > Wetlands | place: USA...
CGGCAAGGATTCTTGGCAGGATGACGCCTATCCGGCGAGCGCCCCTTGTTGCGGCGCCACGAACATCGCATCATCGCACCGATCGGTGCAGCCGGTTGTTCAATCGTTCGACACCCTGCTAGACTACAGCCCGGACGACGAACCGAAGGAATCGAATGGCCGTCTCAAAGGAACTTCTCGATATTCTGGTCTGTCCGCTGTGCAAGACGCCGGTGAAGCCTACGTCCGACCAGCAGGGGCTGAAGTGCTCCACCTGCAAGCGCGTCTATCCCGTTCGCGGCGATATCCCGGTCATGCTGGTGGACGAAGCGAAAATCGAGCCCGACTAAGCGCGCTCAGGAAGACTGGTCGTACTGCGGCGGCGGAAACTGCACGGCCAAGCTTTTGAATTCGACCCACAAGCGGACTTCCTTCGTCTTGCTCTGCCGCAGCGAATCGTCCTTCTCGGGAAAAGGCTGGTAGGGGCTTACCTCCACGATCACCACCACGCCGGAGGATCCATTCGGCGGGCGGTACGTGTCCTTCACGTTGAAACTCTTCACCGGCCCGTAGTAGCCGTCCGGCCCCCAGTCGCCGATGAAATCCTTGAGCGTGTACGAGGGCGAGGGGCTCCACATGCCGTAGGCCTTCTGCATGTCTCCAGCCACCACGGCGTTCAGAAGATGATAGACCGCCGTCTTCTCCGCGTGGTACCGCAGCAACCACCAAAGGCCTCCGCCGCCGAGCACGATAAAAACGAGCGCCGTGATCAGGTAGCGCCGCAGCTTTGACGCCGGATGCTCTTCGGTCGCATCGAGAATGCCCACGTGCCCTCCTTCCGCCTACAGTTGACGCTTGAAGAGTAGCATGCTGCCTGAGACCATCAACGCCGAAAAGCCGGCCAATATCAAGACGTCCATGTAAATTCCCTGAAATCCGGTGTTCTTGAGCGTGAGATTGCGCAGCGCATGCACCGTGTACGTGAAGGGATCGATCACGGAAATCCAGCGCAGCCACGCGGGAAACGCTTCGGTGGGATAGACCGCGCCGGACGGGAAGAAGAGCAGCATGTTCAGCACGCCGAAAATCGCGCGGGGCACCAGCGGGTCGTCGATGCGCACCATCACCAGAAACATCAGGCTGATCATCGCAATCGAGGCCACCAGCACGACGAGCGCCAGATAAAAGAGCCGCACCGGATCCCAAATCCGCGGAATTCCCGCGATCAGCCCGCCGATGACCGTGAGAGACATCCCGGCCATGAACGCTTTCAGCGTGCCCGCGCCGATCAGGCTCGCGACCAGTTCCGTTTTTCTGATCGGCGTCAGCAGATAGCCCTCGTGGATGCCCCGCATTTTGTCGTCGATGTACGTGATGCCGCCGCCGATCATCGCCGTGATAAAAATTCCCATCGCCGTCGAGCCGGCCAGAAGATATTTGATGTATTCGATGTATGGATAGATTTCGACGATATTCAGCTGCACCTGAGCGTCCAGGCGGGGCGTCACATCAGGCGTGTTGAGCTCCGTCGTCATTTCCTGCACGCGCTCGAGAATGGAGCTGGAAATGAACTGATCGCTGTTGTCCTCGGCGAAAACGACACGCGGCCGGTCATTCTGGTAGTACCGGCGCGAGAAATCGTGAGGGATGTCCACGACGCCGCGAACGAAACCGGTCCGCAGATCGTCGACGGCCCGGGGAAAGGAATTGTATTCGATCACTCGGAATGTTTCCGGACCCGCCGAGATGCCGTTGAACATCTCCTGAATGCGCCGCGATTCGACCGAATGATCCTCGTCCACCACCGCGATTGTCGCGCCCTTGATCTTTCCGCCGAACGCATAGCCGAGGACGATCAGTTGAACGAGAGGAAAAATCAGCGAGCTAAGCATCAGCGCGGGGCTGCGAAAGAATTTTCGCATGTCTCGCTCGACCAGCGCCGAAACACGATAGAGTTTCATGCTGGAAATCCCTTCATGCGGCTATCGGGCGAATGGGCTCGGTCCATAAGTCGCTTTCTGCGGCGCGTCGCGCAGCGCGCTGCCCGTATAGTGCAGAAATACGTCGTCGAGCGTCGTGCTCTGCACGATCACTCTCTTCACGGTTACCTTCCGGACCCGCGCCAGGTCCATGAGCGCGGCCACGGTGGCCGGGCCGTCGCTCGACGTGATGTGCACCGCTTCCTCGCGCTCTGTCGCTCCCGTCGCATGCGAAAGCCCCCGAAGCTGCTCGATCCAATCCGGCGGAGCGCCGCCGAATTCCGCTTCCACAATCTCCGTCCCGGGGACGTTATCCTTCAGCCGCGTCGGCGTATCGAGCGCCGCGAGCTTGCCGTGGTCCACGATCGCGATGCGGTCGCAAAGCTTGTCGGCCTCGTCCATGTAGTGCGTCGTCAGAAGGATGGTCAACTCCGATTTCTCGCGCAGCGTCCGGATCATCTCCCACACGTGGGTGCGCGACACGGGATCGAGCCCGGTCGTTGGCTCGTCGAGGAACATGATCTTCGGTGAATGGACCAGGCCCCGCGCGATTTCCAGCCGCCGGCGCATGCCTCCGGAAAACGTCCTCACCAGCGCGTCGCGAAACGGCAGCAGCTCCACGGATTCCAACAGACGGTCGATCAATGCGTCGCGCTCGCCCGGCGGCACTCCGTAGAGCTTTGCGTGGATGGCCATGTTTTCTTTCGCGGTCAGATCGGGATCGGAAGTAAACGCCTGAGGAATCACGCCCAGCACGTTGCGAACTCCATTTGCGTCGGTGCGGATATCGTGGCCGCCGATCCTCGCCGTGCCCGAGGTGGGCGATACGAGCGTGGTCATCATGCGAATGAGCGTCGTCTTCCCTGCTCCGTTCGGCCCGAGCAGGCCGAAGATCTCCTGATGTGCGACGGCGAAGCTGACGTCGTCAACAGCCACGAGGTCGCCGAACCTCTTTACGAGGTGATCTACTTCGATCGCGTTCTTGTGTTCCGCTTCCATGACCGGTCGCTCCGGGGCTACAGCTGCGCGAACCATCCTTTCTTCTCCGGCGGCGGCAGCAACACCGTCGCCGTCATGCCCGTGAAGAGCCTGCGGCCCGGATTCGGCAGGGACACTTTGATGGCGAACGTCTTGATGTCGCGCTTCGTGCGGCTCACGTCGCGCTGCGTGGCGAAATCGTTTTCCACTCCCTTGAAAAAAACCTGCCCCTGCAGAACGTCGCCCGACGGAAGCCTCACGCGAAGCGTCTGCCCGAACTGCACGGAATCGATGTAGCCCTCCTCGACGTCGGCGCGCGCCCAGAGATGATCTACGTCCACCACCACCACGATCGGCGAGCCGGGAGAAATCACCTCGCCCTGCTTGGCCACGCGCACCGACACGATGCCGTCGATCGGCGCGTAAATTTCGGTGTATCCGAGCTGCGTCTCGGTCTGCGCCGCGGCGGCCCGCGCCTGCTCCAGTTGCGCGAGCGTCGTGGTGATGTCGCTCTGGCGCACTGCCACCTGCTTGCGGTTCGCCTGCGCCACCGCCAGGGCGGCTTCCTGCGCGTTCACCGAATCTTCGAGCGCTTTCACGTTGGCCTGCGAAGACTTCAACGCCGCTTCCGCGTGGTCGCGGTCCTGTGCGGACGCGACTCCGCTGTCGAACAGCTTCTGCGACCGGTCGTAATCCGTCTGGTCGCGCCAGAGATTCGCGCGCGCCTGCTCGAGCTGCGCACGGGTCGACGTCAGCGTGGCTTGCGCCTGCTTCACCGACGCGTCCGTCTGGTCGTCCGTCATCGAGTACGTGTGGTTGGCCGCGCGGACCTGCGACTCGAGGCTCGCGACGTTGGCTTTCGCCGCGGCGAGACTCGCCTGAAGCTCCTTGGGATCGAGCTCCGCGATCAGGTCGCCCTTCTTCACTTCGGAGCCTTCATCCACCGTCAGCTTGATCATCCGCCCCATGATCTGCGGGCTCACGATCACTTCGTTGCCGTCGATGATGCCCGTGAGCGGAATCTCTTTTCCATGGGGCGTGCTGAAAATGTAGAAGACGAGCGCAATGAGAAACACCACTCCGATAATGCCGAACGATCTCTGGCTGCTGGTCATCGAGATTTTGCTCCATCACTGTCCAACGCTTGCTGAAGAAAATCGAGCAGCGCCCGCTTCCGCTCCGCCACCGCCTGCGGCGCCAGCAGGTCGTGGCCCACCATCTGGCTCACGATCGGCGCGGACGCAAAATACGAAGTCACCATTCCCATCGCGATGCTGGCCGTCTGTCCCGGATCGACCTTGCGAAATTCTCCCGCGGCGATTCCTTCGGCGATCGTTCTCGCCAGGTGCGCGTACACCGGGCGGAAATATTCGCGCGCCATGAAATCCAGATTGCCGCCCACGCCCATCGCCTCGCGCTGCACCAGCAGCGGATAGTTCGGATGCGTGGCCAGAAAATCGAAATAGCCGCTCACGTAGCTGAAAAACTGCTCGCGCGGCCCGATGCCCTTCCTTGGCAGTGCCAGCACCCCGCTCCGGAATTGCCGCAAAAGATTTTCCAGGACCGCGCGGTGCAGGCGGCGCTTGTCGCCGAAATAGTAGTAGAGCATCGCCTTGTTCGCGTGCGCCGCCGTGGCGATCTCTTCCGTGCGCGCCCCTGCCAGTCCCTGCGCGGCGAAGTGCTGCTCGGCTGCGGCCAGTATGCGCCGCGCCGTTGCCGGGTCTTCCACTCTCCTGCGTCCTCTGGCCATGTTTGCTTCAGAGCCCCAGGCGGTTCATATACTCTTCCGCATATCGCGAACCCGCGGCCGCGCCCCGCGGCGCCACTTCGTCGATCCGCCGCAAATCGGCCGGTGTGAGAGATACGTCCAGCGCGCCGAGATTCTGGTCGAGATACGTGCGGCGCTTCGTTCCCGGAATCGGGACGATGTCGTCGCCCTGCGCCAGCACCCACGCGAGCGCTAGCTGCGCGGCGGTACACTTCTTTTCCGCGGCCAGCTGCTCGATGCGCGTCACCAGCTGCAAATTCTTCTGAAAGTTTTCGCCCTGGAAGCGCGGCGACATCCGCCGGAAATCCTTCGGGCCGAATTCCGCGCTCTTCACCTGGCCGGTGAGAATGCCGCGGCCCAGCGGGCTGTACGGCACGAGGCCGATGCCCAGCTCGCGGCAGGTCGAGAGAATCTCGCCCTCCGGATCGCGCGTCCACAGCGAGTACTCGCTCTGGAGCGCCGCGATCGGATACGTCGCATGCGCGCGGCGAATCGTCTTCGCCCCCGCCTCGGAGAGGCCGATGTAGCGGACCTTCCCCTGCTCGATCAGGCGCGCCATCGCGCCGACGGTGTCCTCGATCGGCACGTTCGTGTCCACACGGTGCAGGTAGTAGAGATCGATCGTGGAAATCTTCAGGCGTTGCAGGCTCGCCTCGCACGCGCTCTGCACGTATTCCGGTCGCCCGTTCACGCCGAGGAAGCGGCCGTCCGGCATGCGCATGTTCCCGAACTTCGTCGCGATCACCACCTCGTTGCGTCGCTTCGCCAGCGCCTTCGCCAGCAGCTCCTCATTCGTGCCGCCGCCGTACATGTCGGCCGTGTCGAGCATGGTGATGCCGCGGTCGATCGCGTGGTGAATCGTCGCAGTCGATTCCTGATCGTCGGGCGTTCCGTAGGATTGCGACATGCCCATGCAGCCCAGCCCGAGCGCGGAGACAACGAGTGAACTTCTTCCCAGCCTGCGGTATTGCACTTGCCCTCCCGAATCGTTCCGTATTATTCAACCAAATGGTTAGTTTAATCAGGACCCGTGATTGTGTCAAGCGAAGCCATGCGCGGGGATCGGTATGCGTAGTCTCCACAATAGACAACAATCCTGAAGTGAATTAGCGTGTGTCGGGGCAGCATTTGGCCCTGCTGGAATTCGAATCTGTACCCCGCTCTCTCGACGAGAGTCGGACGCTCTTTGAAAACTGAATCGGCAGATCGACAGGCGGAGGAAAGCCATACTCCCATTTCTAATCGCCAATCCCGCGATTAGAAACACCCCTAACTTACTGAAAGCACGACACGGGGACCGTTTCTAATCGCCACAAACCGGGCCCCCTCGAAGAGGGCAAGAAGTCGCAATTCAGCTACGGAGGATTCAGTAGATCGTTGGCTGAAACACCCGGAAGCTTACCGAAAGAGTCGGGTTTCTAGGGGGTCGGAGCTTTAGCTCCGACATAAAGCACCCTCTTCATCAGGGGTTTTAACCCCTGAGGCGATTCTTCGACTCTTTCATTATCTTGCTAGGCTTCGAGGGCGCCGCCGGCGCCCGCGGGAAGTTCGATCGAGTATTTCGTGCGGGCCTTTTCGCGGTGTAGCTCGAGAGCGAGCTCGATGAGCCGGTCGATCAGCTTCGGATACGGCAAGCCCGATGCTTCCCACATCTTCGGATACATGCTGATGGACGTGAAGCCGGGGATGGTGTTCAGCTCGTTGACGAAGATCCTTCCAGTCTTGAGCTCGAGGAAGAAATCGCAACGCGCCATCCCCGTGCCCTCGATCGCGCGAAACGCGCGCACGGCGTAATCCTGAAACGTGGCGACCTGATTTTTCTTGAGCGGAGCCGGAATCAGCAGCCGGGTTCCCTCCTCCAGATATTTCGCTGTGTAGTCGTAGAACTCGCGATGCGGCAGAATCTCGCCGGGAATCGAGGCGCGCACGTCGTTGTTGCCGATCACCGAAACTTCGATTTCGCGCGCGGTGACGGCGCGCTCGACGAGGATTTTCAGCGCGAACTCCGCCGCAGTGTCGATCGCTGCGCCCAACTGATGCGCCGCTTTCACGCGCGTCATCCCTACCGACGACCCGAGCGTTGCGGGCTTCACGAAAACGGGAAAGCGGAATTTCTTCTTCACGCGCCGGATTACATTTGCGCGATCGCGCTCCCATTCCTGCCGATGGATGGCCAGAAACGGAACGATGGGAAGCCCTTCCTGCGCGAACAGCCGCTTCTGCACGTCCTTGTCCATGCCGACGGCGGACGCGAGCACGCCCGCGCCGACGTATGGGAGGTTCGCAAGCTCGAGCAGGCCCTGCACCGTGCCGTCCTCGCCAAACGTGCCGTGCAGCACGGGAAACACGACGTCCACCGTGATGCTCGGGTGCCCGGCGCTTTGCGCGAGCGGGACGAGCGCGGCAACGGTCGGATCGGAAGGCAGCGAAACGCGTTCGCCCGATTTCAGCACCTCGGGCAGCATCTTCTGCGCGCCCGTGCCGACCAGCCAGCGGCCGTCTTTCGTGATGCCGATGGGGATGGCTTCATATTTTTCGGGATCGAGCGCGCGGATCACGGATGCGGCCGACGCAAGCGACACTTCGTGTTCGCCCGAACGCCCGCCGAACAGCACGCCGATCCGCAGCCGCTTTTGAGAATTCATCGAGAAAGTCCCCCAGGGTTCATTGCAATTGTCAGGCGCGCGGCGTTCACAGGATTTTCTTTCCCAGGCCGGAAAGAATCAGCTCGACTCCCAGAAGCGCCGTCGTGTTGTGCAGGTCGATCACGGGATTGATCTCGACCAGCTCGAAGGACACCATTTCGCGGCTGTCGGCGATCATTTCCATCGCGAGATGCGCTTCGCGATACGTGACGCCGCCGCGCACCGGCGTGCCGACGCCCGGGGCGTCCGACGGATCGACGAAATCCATGTCGAGGCTGACGGCGATTCCGGCCGTATCGTCGCCCGCGAAGCGTAGCGCTTCGGCCATCACTTCGCGCATGCCTCGCTCGTCGACGTCTCGCATCGTGAAAATGTGGACGCCCGATTCTTTTGCGAATCGCCGCTCCTTCGAATCGAGTTCGCGAATGCCGACGAGCGCCACGTTGCGCGGCTCGATCATCGGCTTCACTCCGGCGAGGCCGGTCAGCTCCGGCGGCCCGAATCCCATGATGGACGCGAGCGGCATTCCGTGGACGTTTCCGGACGGCGACGTCTCCGGCGTGTTCAGATCGCCGTGCGCATCGAGCCAGATCATACCGACGCGTTTCGACTGCTTGTGGAAGTACGAGGCGACGCCAGCCGTGGTGCCGACGGCAATCGAATGGTCGCCGCCGAGGACAAGCGGCAGCATGTCTTCTTCCAGCGTTTTGCGGACGGTTTCCGCGAGGCCCTTGCAGGTCTCGGAAATCTCCTCGAGATATTTCGCGTTCTTCTCACCGTAGTGCTGCTCTTCGGGCTGTCGGACGGCGATGTTGCCGATGTCCTCGACGTGGCGGCCGAGCTGTTTCAGGCGCGTCTGCAAGCCCGCGACGCGCAGCGCCGAAGGCCCCATATCGACGCCGCGGCGACTGGCGCCCAGATCCATCGGCACACCGATGATGCGAATCTTATCGGCCATGTTGCGTTTACTTTTCGCGACCCCGAACGGCGAAGCGCTGATCGACAGCCAGCAGGCAAAGCCAACGAGAGAGTGTCCTCAGGCGCTAAAGCGCGTTGAGGACGGGCCCTTTAAGTCGGAGCTAAAGCTCCGACCCCCTAAACTGCAGGCCTTCGCAGCGGCCACTAAGGATAGACGCGATAGAGCATTCGTGGGAAGGGGATGACTTCGCGGATGTGCTCCGTCCCGCAAATCCACGCGACGGTGCGTTCGAGGCCCAGGCCGAACCCGGCGTGCGGCACGCTGCCGTAGCGGCGCAGGTCGAGGTACCACTGAAAGGCCTCCTCCGGCAAATTGGCCTCGCGTATGCGCCGGACGAGCGTCTCGTAGCTCGATTGGCGTTCGCCGCCGCCGATGATTTCGCCGCCGCCTTCGGGAGCGATCATGTCGAAGCTGAGAGCGAGGTCGGGCCGGGCCGGATCGGTGGCCATGTAGAAAGCCTTCATCGCCGCGGGGTAGCGATGGATGACGACGGGCTTGTCGAACGATTTTGAAATGAGCGTTTCCTCGTCACCGCCGAAATCATCGCCCCACTTCGCCGGGTTGCCGGCCTTCTGCAACACCTCGACCGCTTCGTCGTAGCTGATGCGCGGGAACGGCGGCACGATCTTCGCGAGCTTCGCGACGTCGCGGCCCAGCGTGGCAAGCTCGCGCGCGCGGTTCTGCACGACGGACTGGACGATGGCGCTGACCAGGCCTTCGCCGAGCGCGATCATGTCGTCGAGGTGCGCGTAGGCGGCCTCGGGCTCGAGCATCCAAAATTCGGTGAGGTGGCGGCGCGTCTTCGATTTTTCGGCGCGAAACGTGGGGCCGAACGTGTACACCTTGCCGAGCGCCGCCGCCGTGGCCTCCACATAGAGCTGGCCGGACTGCGTGAGGTATGCCTTCTGATCGTCGATGTAGTTCACTTCGAAAAGAGTCGTGGTGCCTTCGCAGGCGGCCGGCGTGAAGATCGGCGCGTCGGTGAGGATGTAGTCCTGCCCATCCATGTAATTGCGCGCGGCGCGAATGCATTCCGCGCGGATGCGCAGGATGGCGGCCTGGCGCGGGGTGCGAATCCAGAGATGGCGGCGGTCGAGAAGGAAATCGACGCCGTGCTCCTTGAGCTGGATGGGATACGGATCGGATTCCGGAACGCGCTGGATCACCTCGACCGCGCTGATCTGGATTTCGAAGCCGCCGGGCGCGCGCGGCTCGGGCTGAATTTTGCCGGTGACGACGACGCTCGATTCCTGCGTCAAGCCTTTCAGGGCGGCGAAAGCCTCCGCGTGCTCCTTCAGCGAGACCACTCCCTGCATCACGCCGGTGCCATCGCGGAAAATCGGAAACAGGAGCTTGCCCGACTCGCGGAGATTGTAGAGCCATCCGCGAATCGTGACCGTCTGCCCGGCGTGCTCTCCGGCGCGCTCGATCGTGGTGACGGGAACCGGCGATTGTGCTTCCTGGCTCATGGATTCATCGGGAGAAGGCATCAGGTCCGCGCGGGACGGGCGCCTTTCTTGTCGAGGTGCTTCTCCATCCTGTCGAAAACGGCGCGAATTTGATCGAGAGCGGGCACGCCAGCGGACTGGTCCTTCAGTTCGAGGACGAGCGCGGGGATTTCGGGCCCGGTGGAAAGCGCGGCGAACGCAGCGTCCCAGTCGATGCTGCCTTCATAGGGCAGCAGGTGCTCGTCCTTTTCGCCGTGATTGTCGTGGAGGTGCGAGGTGACCACGAGCTCGCGCATGAGGCCGAAATTCGCATCGACGCCGCCATCGAGGTGCGCGTGACCGACGTCGAAACAGAACCGCAGGTCGCGCAGATGCGTTTCCTTGACGAACTGCACGAGCGACGCCGGCGCTCCGATTTCGCTGGGCGTGTTTTCAAGCGCAATCGTGACGCCGCGCTGCTTCGCGAAAGCGGAGAGATGCTCGAGTGAGCCGAAGGCGGCGTCGAGATTGCGAGGGTCGGCGGCCTGGCGGCTGCTGCCGAGATGCTGGACGAGATAGCGGAACGGAATGATTTCCGCGACGTCGAGCGCGCGCTTCACTTCGTCCACCGCCTCCTGGCGGCGTATGCGTTCCGGCTCGGATATGGAAACCGGCAGGCCGCTTCCCCGCCCTTGCGACGAATCGCGCTCAGTGGGCGCGTGAAGCGATTGCAGCTGGAGTCCCAATTCCTCGAGGGATGCTGCGATTTCGCGCACCGACGGAGGCGAGGCGTAATTGAAATGGAAGGAGCTGCAAAAGATTTCGACTCCTGAAATTCCGGCGCCCTTGATCTCAGCCAGCAAGGCGTGCGTCAGCGGCTGGTTCACGTAGCGGTATGTCGAAAGAGTGCGCTGCATCCCACCCCCGTGTGCAACTGCTCGCGCGAACATCTATGGTCCGTGGAAATTGCTTCGCCGTCAATAGCGCGCGGAGTGATCGGTAGTGGATCAACGAGCGACGAAAGTCACGAATGCTGCGGCCACGATGACGCCTGCCAACATGGCGAGCGCGAGCCAGCGTGGCATGCCCTGATGACGCCGGCGCACGATTCGCGCATGTTCTCTCAGGCCGGTCGCCGACCGTGAAACAACACGAACGGATGGTGACTGCACTTCGGATGAGAAACCGATGATTTCCTGTGTCATGACCGACGATGGTAGCGCGACGATGGCTCGGGCCTGAACGATCCGAAAGTGTGGAGGTTCCTAACGATTATTTACGAAGTTTGGCCGGGTGCGAAAGGTGATGAGGTTGGTGAATCAAACGCAGCCATTCGAATCAGACCTGCTGGCGGATGGACAGCATCGCGCCAGGGAAGTTTGCCGGGCACCACATGTCGTGCCCCTACGAAGAAGACGGCGGGCGAACCACTCGTAATGATTGAATGGAGCCGAAGCCGGATGCGTCAGGCGGCTTCGGAGAGAAATTCGACCTCGAAGGATGAAGGCACGAGGCCGATCGCGGCTCCGCGCGAGAGAAATTCGCGCACGGCGCGGCGGCCCTGCTCGCCGTAATCGAGGGTCCACTTGTTGACGTACATGCCGATGAACTTGTCGGCGAGCACCGGGTCCATGTCGCGCGCAAACTGCAAGGCGTATTCGACCGCCGCCTCGCGATGCGCGAGCGCAAAGCTGACGCTTTCGCGAATGATGCGCGCCACCTGGCGTCCCAGCTCCGGACCGAGGCTGCGGCGAACCGCGTTGGCGCCGAGCGGAAGCGGAAGGCCGGTGGTTTCCTGCCACCATTGCCCGAGATCGACCACGCGATGCAATCCGACCTGCGAAAACATCAGCTGGCCTTCGTGAATCAGCAGGCCCGCCTCGACTTCCCTGTTCTGCACGGCGCCGAGAATCTTGTCGAACGGCATGGTCACGGTCTCGACGTTGGGCTCAAAGAGCTTTAGAGCAAGATACGAAGACGTGAGCGTGCCGGGAATCGCGATCTTGCGCCCGGCGAGGTCATTCTTCTTGATCGGGTGCGAGGAGATGACGATCGGGCCGTAGCCTTCGCCGAAACTCGCGCCGCAATCGAGCAGGACGTACTTGTCGGCGACGAACGTGTAGCCGTAGAAACTCACGGCGGTCACATCGTACGTCTCTGTACGCGCGGCGTGGTTCAGCGACTCGATATCGGAGAGGATGTGCGTGAATTTCACGCCCGGGAGGCGGACTTTTTCCGTCGCCAGCGCATAAAACATGAAGGCGTCGTCGCTATCGGGCGAATGCGCGAGGCGCAGGGGTAACGGTTGGGTTGCCGCGGCTGGTGTGGGCATTTTCGTGACCGTCCTGGCGCTCGAAGGATGCTCCTTCCGGTGCGCGTTTCGAAGACACATGCGGCAGGAGCTTCCTGCCCGCTTGCGGTGCCTGCGAAAAATGAACTGCGTCCGGTGTGAGCGTCTTTCCGAGAGAGTACCGTCTGAGAACGGCCAAGGATACCACAGGGTGCCGCGCGCGTACAGGTTTCGACCGTAAGGGCAGATACGTTTCAACCCCGTCTCACCACAGAGGACACGGAGAAGGCACAGAGTGCACAGAGGGAACTAAGATCCACCGCAGAGGCGCAGAGAGCGCAGAGAAACGGGGAGAGCACGGAGAAACCATTTCCGGTGCGTCTCCCTGCGCTCATGCCCTCTCTGTGCCCTCCGTGTTTGGCTTGGTCGGGGCCTTCCGGAAAATCAAATGACACCATTACCCTGGTAAGGTCGGTTCCATGCGGGAGAGACTTTATTCCTCTTTCGCGAGAATCAGCGGGAGCAGGAACTCCTGAAGCTTCTTGGTCTGCTGTGCGTTGATCTTGTCGAATTGCAATCCCATGCAGTCGTTTCCCGCAACGCGGAGGACGCGCGCGGCGAGCAGCATGGGCGGGTCAGGCTTGAGCTCGAGGCTCACCTGAACGGCCGACCCGACCGGCAGGGCGCGGGAGGACTGCACGAACATGCCGCCGATGCTCAGATCGAGCGTCGATCCATTCAGCCTCTCCGAACCGAATTCGAGAGTGACGGGCAATTGGACGTTGACGCGGCGGAAACGGCGCCGCTCATGCTCGATGGACCCCTGCGTGGCGCGGATGAGGCGAAGAACATCGTGGCGACCGATAGGCTTGTACAGAAAAAAGTTCGCGCCGGCCTCGAATGCGCGACCCAGAAGCGCCCGGTTATCTTCTCCCGTAATGATCATGATCGGCGTGGAGTAATTCAACCCGCCGGAGCGGATCTTTCGAGTGAGCTCGATGCCGTCGGGCGACGGCATGTGCACATCGAGAAAAACGGCGTCGAACTTCTCCGTGGCAAGGTGCGTAAGGGCCATCCCGCCGTGCGTGGCGGTGAGGGATTCGATCTCGACCGAGCGCAGGACTTCCTGAATCAGCTCGCAGATCGTTGGATCATCATCGACTACGAGAATGCGGCCCGGCATGCTGACATCTCCCAAGTAGATTCTGCGACGTGTACGGCATCCGCGCGTTCAGGTCCGCGGCGGCACATTCGCGGCCGACCGCAGCCATCGCTCGAGATGAGCGGCGAGAATCCGAAAATCGACCGGCTTCGAGACGCACGCGTTGCAGCCCGCCTGAAGCACGCGCTCGTGGTCCGTGATCATCGCATGCGCCGTGACGGCGATGATCGGAGTCTCGCGCAGGCCGGGCTGCTGGCGAAGCCATGCGGCCAGGACCAGGCCGTCATCGGAGCCGAGTTGCACGTCGAGCAGAATGGCGCGGGGCGGATCGGACTTCAGAACCGCGAAAGCTTCGTCCAGGCTGGAGGCGGCAACGGCCTCGTGGCCCTCGGATTCCAGCCAGTCGCACAAAAGCTCGCGATTGGGAAGATTGTCCTCGACCACGAGAATGCGATGGCTCACGATTTCTCCGCCATCGCAGGAAGCATCACGCGCTGGAGCTGCTTGAAGAGCGCGTCCTGCCATTCGTCCTGCTTGCGAAGAAGCACAGAGCTGTTCGCCTGAAGGTAGAGCTTTTCGTCGTGGGACAGATCCTTGCTCGTCAGAATGAAGACGGGGAGATCGGCCGTCCGGGAGTCGACGCGCCATTCGGCGAGCAGCTGGAAGCCGCTGACCTTCGGCAGAATCAGGTCGAGGATGACGAGCTGCGGCAGGGACCTGGCCACTTCGGCGCGGGCTTCCTCGCCATCGGCCGCGGTGCGCACTACATATCCGCGCTGCGTGAGCGCCTCGGCGATGAACTCGCGCGTGGGCGCGTGATCTTCGACCACCAGGATCGATGCCTTGCCGGAAGCGGGCGCGCGCTGCGCGCAGCGTTCGACAGCCGCCAGGAGCACCGACTTCTCGACAGGCTTGACGATGTATTCGTCCGCGCCGAGAAGGGCGCCCGTGGGCTTCTGGTCGACGATCGACACCACGATCACGGGAATCTGCGCCGTGCGCCGATCGGATTTCAGATTCGTGAGAACTTCCCAGCCGTTGATCGGCTTCATGACGATGTCGATCGTGATGGCGGAAGGCTGGAGCGTGGCTGCGAGATCGACGGCGAGCTTCGGATTGTCGCAGAGAGAGACGTCGTAGCCGCCGGAGCCGAGTTGCGTCTCGATGAGGGTCGCGGCCGTTTGGTCGTCCTCGATCACCAGAATCCTCGGGGCATGGCCCTCGACCGGGCGCAGTGCGGTTTTCTGCCGGGGGATCACCGTGGGAACCAGGGGCAGCGTGAAATGGAAGGTGCTGCCCGAGCCCGGCTCGCTATCGATGCCGAGCTGCCCGCCATGCAGTTCTACGAGCCTCTGCGTGATGGCGAGGCCTAGGCCGGTGCCCTCCGCGGACTGACCGCTGTTCTTGATTCTGTAGAAGGCGTCGAAGATGCGCTTCTGCTCCTCGGGAGGAATGCCCGGGCCGGAATCGCGAACCTCGATGCGCACCGAATCGCCGGCCACCTTGGCAGACAGCTCGATCTTCCCGCCCGCGGGGGTGAACTTGACCGCGTTCCCGAGAAGGTTGATCAATATCTGCTTGAGGCGCGTGGCGTCCGCGCGGACGCTCAGTTCGGGCGCGGGATGCCTCAACAAAGTCTGCGACTTCGGGCCCGCGAGAGGAACCATCGTGTCGATCGCTTCGGCAAAGGAGTTGTCGAGCCGCACGGCTTCGACCGCCAGCTGGAGGCGACCGGCCTCGATCTTCGACAAATCGAGAATGTCGTTGATGAGGCGGAGAAGATGCTTCCCTCCCGAGTGGATGTGATTGAGATAGCGCCGCTGCTTCTCGTTCAGAGGGCCGTAGCGCTCCTCGCCGAGCAGGTCGGAAAATCCGAGGACCGCATTGAGCGGAGTCCGGAGCTCATGGCTCATGGTGGAGAGGAACTGGTCCTTGAACCTGCTCGAGCGCTCGGCGGCTTCCTTGGCGCGCACCAGCTCCAGCTTGGTTTCCTTGGCCTCCGTCACGTCGCGGGCCGCGGCGTAGATCTGGCCGTTGACGAGCGGCGTCGCGTTCCACATGAGCCACCGATAGGAACCGTCCTTACAGCGATAGCGGTTCTCAAACGAGATGGCGGCCCTGCCCTGGCTCTGGGCATCGCCTTCCCGGGACGTGGCTTCGCGATCGTCGGGATGAATGAAATCCATGTAGGGCTTGGAGAGAAGTTCCTGCGTGGTCCAGCCGAGCGCCTTCTCCCACGACGGATTGATCTTCTTGAAGTAGCCGTCGGCGCCGGCGATGCAGAACAGGTCGATCGAAAGATTGAAGTAGCTGTCGAGCTCCTCGCGCGCGCGGCGGGTCTCGGCGATCTTTTCTTGCAGGTCGCGATTGAGCGCTTCGTTTGCGGCCAGCAGCCGCGTCTGGCGGCGCATCAGGAGGGCGGCAAAGGCGGCGGTCACAAGATAGATGAGCACGAGGTACGCGGTCATCGAGCGGAATTGATTGTGCAGATACACGGCGGGAGCCAGAGCCTGGCTCACGGGCCGCTCGTAGAGCGCCGCCCAAGCCAGCCGCGGGATCGGCGCATATCCGACGAACCGGCTCTGTCCATCGATGGTGGCTTTGGCGCTGCCTTCCGCGCCCGCGAGCGCGCGATCAACCAAACCGGACGCGGCAAACTTCACAGGCTCGCTCTCCGACTGAACCCCGGGAGACGCGGCCACCACTCCGTGCTGGTCCACGATGACGAAGCCTTCCCATCCGCCCTTCTCGATTGTGGTGAACTTCGATGCCAGCTGGGCCAGGCTGTATGTGGCCATCAGAATCCCGGCAGGTGCGCCGCGATCGTCGCGAATCGGCACGGCGACAGCTACCACGAGCGGCGCCGAACCTGCGGCGGTGCGATAGACCTCCGAAACGTATGGCTGCCAGCGCGCGCTCACTCCGCGATACCAGTCGCGGTACGCAAAGTTCTGGCCTACGATCGGGTCGGAGGGCACGATCGCGCGAAGCGTGCCGTCCGTGTCATAGACGCTCACAAACAGGAACGCAGGCTCGAACTTGCGGGCTTCCTGAAGCTGGTCCCGGATCGGAGCCAGATCGCGCTGGGCCCAATCGCGGCGCAG
>Ga0335077_10004931_pt1 | contig 16310 bp, 16 predicted proteins | sample Lox_Sample_31_FD_207151 | JGI IMG/M metagenome (GOLD analysis project Ga0335077, IMG submission 207151) | Soil microbial communities from Loxahatchee National Wildlife Refuge, Florida, United States - Lox_Sample_3.1 | ecosystem: Environmental > Terrestrial > Soil > Wetlands | place: USA...
ATGTCGAGACCGGCATCGTGCAGGTGGAGCGGTACGTCGCCGTCGAGGACTGCGGCGCGCTCATCAATCCCGCCGTCGTCGAGGGCCAGATCCGGGGCGGTATCGCGCAGGGCATCGGCGCGGTGCTGCTCGAGCGATCGGCGTACGCCGAGGACGGCAGCTTCCAGTCGGCCACGTTCATGGACTACCTGATGCCGACGGCCTGCGACGTTCCCCGCATCGAGATAGAGCACCTGGAGACCGTGCCGCTCGACGCTGACGTAAACTTCCGTGGCGTGGGCGAAGGCGGCATGATCGTCGCGCCGCCCACGGTGGTGAACGCTATCGAGGACGCACTGTCACCCTTCGGCGTGCGGATCTACGAGCAGCACCTGCCCCCGGCCCGCATCATGGAACTCATCGCCCAAGGGCGGGAGAGAAGAAGTCGATGAGCAGCTGGGTGACGCGCTCGGCCTGGCGCGAGCAGTAGCGCATCAGCGCGGTCTTGCCGATCCCAGCATTACCCCGAAGGACCAGCACCGCGGCCATGGCCTCACGATAAGCCCGTAGTCGGGGCAAGGGAACACACTGGTTCGAGGCGGCGTGATGGTATCCAGGCTCGTGCCATGACCGCCGCACACAACGGGTCGCCTGCAGGTCGCGTGGCCATCGTCACCGGAGGGTCCCGCGGCGTGGGCCGGGCGACGAGCTGCCGCCTGGCGGCGAGCGGCTACGCCGTCGTCGTCAACTACCTCCACGACCAGCGTGCGGCCGAGTCGACCGTCGAGGCGATCCTCGCGTGCAACGGCGACGCCGTGGCCATCCGCGCCGACATCGCCGACGATCTGGACGTTAATAGGCTCTTCGCCGAGACGATCGCAGCGTTCGGCAGCATCGACGTCGTCGTCCACGCCGCCGGCAGCCCGGTCACCGTGTCTCCGGTAACCGGGGTCGGAGCCCGCCATGTCGTCTCGGGCGACATGTCGTGCCTGATGCACCTGCAAGGATGCGCGCACCGCGACCGCGAGAGGTCCCCGAGTGGGAGGACCTGCGCACCCTGGCCTCGCAGATCAAGGAACACACACTCTCGCACCTCGCGGACTACCTGGAGCAGTTCGGGCAGCGGGCAGTGGCGAACGGCGCGCGCGTGCACTGGGCCCGGGACGCGCACGAGCACAACCAGACCGTCTACGACATCCTCAGCTCGCACGGCGCGAAGACTTTGGTGAAGTCGAAGTCGATGCTGACCGAGGAATGCGAGCTGCGGCCGTTCCTGGAGCGGCGCGGCATCACGGTCACCGAGACCGACCTGGGCGAGCGCATCCAGCAACTCGACCATCAGCCGCCCAGCCACATCGTCGGCCCGGCCTTCCAGAAGACCACGAAGGACATCGCCGAGGAGTTCGGCCGGGTCTACGGCTCCGACCCGGACCGGGCCGACCAGGTCTACCTGGCGCAGGTCATGCGCGAGCACACCCGCCCGCTGATCCTGGCCTCCGATGCCGGGATGACCGGCGCCAACTTCGCGGTCGCGCAGACCGGGGCGGTGGTCACGGTGACCAACGAGGGCAACGCCGACCTGTCCGGGAACGTGCCGGGCCTGCGGATCTGCTCGGTCGCATTTGTGGAGGATGTGATCCCGGCCGGTGACGTCGACGTCGGCGACGTGATCGTCCTTCCCGATGCCGATGACCCGGTTCTGGTCACCGTCGTCCGTGCTGCCCGGATGCAGCAACCGGGCAGCACGGACCGGCTAGCCCGGTCGATTGGCCACCTCGTCACGACTCAGCGGTTACTGGCGGGCAGGGCGGGAGCGAAGAAGTCGATGAGCAGCTGGGTGACGCGCTCGGCCTCGTCGTGGTGCACCCAGTGCGAGGCGCCGGGCAGGCGCTCGACGCGGTCCAGGGCGGGCACGTCGTCGGGCTCGGGCTCGGCGAGTTCGGGGCCGAGGTAGCGGTCGTCTTGGCCCCAGATGACCAGGGTGGGCGCCTTGACCGGGTGGATGGCGGCTTCGGCCTTCTTCGGCGGGGTCCGCACCGAGGACCGGTAGTAGTTGATCATCGCGGTGGCCGCGCCGGGCTGGGACCAGGCCGCGATGTAGCGGTCGGTCTGCTCCGGCGTGAGGGCCGGGCGGGCGTCGCGCAGGAAGTGCCGGAAGAAGTGCCAGTGGTTGGCGTGCACCACGGTTTCGGGCAGGTCGGGGAGGTCGAAGAAGAAGAAGTACCAGGACTTGCGGAGCTGGCCCGGGTGGTGCAGTCCCTGCGAGAGCTTGCGCGGGTGGGCGGCGTTGAGGATGGCCAGCCGGTTCACGGCCTCGGGGTGGTTCATCGCGGTGGCCCAGGCGATGGATCCGCCCCAGTCGTGGCCGGCCAGCAGCGCGGACTCGGCCCCGCGTTCGTGGATGAGATCGCGGATGTCGGCGGCCAGCAGGCCGATGTCGTAGGCCTGGACGCCGTCCGGCTTGGATGACAGGTTGTAGCCGCGCGTGTCGGGTGCCACCACGCGGAACCCGGCCGCCGCGAGCGGTCCGATCTGCTCCCGCCAGGCGTACCAGAACTCGGGGAAGCCGTGCAGCAGGACGACCAGCGGCCCCTGGCCGGCCTCGACGTAGTGCAGCCGCTGGTCGCCGACCTCGGCGTAACCCTCACGAAGGTCGCCCGGCAGGTCGGTAAACCCGGCTGACGGGTTCGGCGCCCCGGAGGCGGAGCCGGGGTCCTCGGGAGCGGTGGACGACGGGGGCATGAGGACCTCCTTCGATAGCTGGTAGAGCTCTACGATCGCGCCTCGGCCAGGTGCATCGAGCCCGTGCCGGACACTGGTCAGCACACGTGCGGGCGGGCACCGGGCCCAGTGGGGAACCAGGGACTAGCCGGATGGCGTGGGCTGACCTCGCGGGGGCAAGGCGTTGTGGAGGTCTCGGCGGGAGGTGATGCCCAGTTTGGCGAACACCTTGCGGAGGTGCCATTCCACGGTGCGGGTGCTGATGAACAGTTCCGCGGCGATCTCGGGGTTGGTGCGTCCGTCCCGGGCCAGCCGGATGATGTGCTCCTCCTGCGGGGTGAGCTGGCTGTAGGTGTCGATCTCGCGCTTGCGGACCTTCTCGCCGGTGGCGAGCAGTTCCCGGCGCGCGCGCTCGGCGAAGGCGTCGGCACCGATCGCGGCGAGCAGATGGTACGCGGCGTGCAGCTGGTGGCGGGCGTCGAGCCGCCGGTTCTCGCGACGGAGCCACTCACCGTAGAGCAGGTGCGCCCGAGCCAGCTCGGGCCGCAGCCGGGTGCGACCCAGCCGCTCGACCGCCTCGGCGTAGCACTGCTCGGCCTGCTGGCCTTTGCTGAGCAGCGCTCGCGAGCGCGCCTCCAGGCCCTTCGCCCAGTCGGAACCCTCAATGGTTGTCATGGCCGCCAGCCGGTTCAGCGCTTCTGCGGCCAGGTCCGCCCGTCCGGTTCGCGCGGCGGCCTCGATCAGTTCGGGGAGGATCAACTGTGTGCTCAAGGGTAGGTAGGTTTCCTCGGTAGACGGCTCCGCCACAGCCAACGCCTCTGCGTAGCGCCCGAGGCCGTTATGGAGGACCGCTGCGGACCAGTTGGCCATCTGGACGGCGAATCCCTCGCCGCGAGCCGTCGAGTCCTCAATGGTCGCCGTGAAGAGCGGTGTCGCCTCCCCAAGCCGACCCCGGTACCCGGCGAGTAGCAGGTCACAGTTCGCAGCCAGGCGGATCCCGGTCACCTCATTGACGACGTCCCTTTCTGCGGCCAGCGCCGTCGCTGTCTCGAAGTCACCGGAGTGCGTGGCCACCTGTCCGCGTCCGTTCAAGGCCATGGACAACGGGGCGAGGGCGCCCGACGCGCGGGCGAGCTCGACATGCCGGGTGCTCAAAGCGACCCAGCTGTCGAAGTCCCACAGGGCCATCGTCGCCATCTGGGCGAGGATCCCCCACCGCAGCCACTCTTCCCCGGACACCTGATCATCGAGAAATGCGTTCACCGCTCGCCGCAACGTCGGCTCTGCCGCCGTATGCCCGTGGGTGACCATCCTCGCCAGGCCGTCGAGGAGGAGGTCACAAGGCCGCGGCGCCTCCGCTGGCGGTGGGGCCGCTAGTGCCGCCCGGGAAACCTCCTGCAGAAGGCCGCCGGGTCCGGCCAGCGGACCGGCGAGACTGGATGCCATCCAGTCGTAGAGGTACGTCTCCCGGGCGAGCCCGACATCGAGTAGTTCGAGCCTCCTGGCCGCTTGCAGCAGCAGAACCGGCGCGTCGCGCCCGGCCACGGATGCCCATTCGACCTGCCCCCGGAGTTGCTCCACGCGGGCACGCTGCAGATCGTCGACCGCGTCGGCTTCGGCTTGAGCCAGCAGGCCGAGCGCGGTCTCGAACGCGCCTGCGTGCACATTCGCGAGGGCGGCGGCCAGCGCTCGTTCGGCGCGCCGGGCCGGCACCGCGGTCAGGGCGAGCGACCGTTCGAGGAAGGCCGCCGCGGCCGCCAGCCCGGCTCGGGCCTGAGTCCTGACCGCCGCCTGCTCGAGCGCGGCGGCCACCTCTTCGTCCGGACCAGTGGCCGCGGCCGCCAGGTGCCACACCCGGCGCTCCGGATCGGTCTGGGCGTCCGTCGCCTCGGCCAGCGTCAGGTGGGCGGCGCGGCGATCCTCCGGGGACCCGGCCGTATAGGCGGCGGACCGCACCAAGGGGTGCCGGAACCGCACATGGGAACCGATCTGCAGCAGCTGATCCGCGTCGGCCGCGGCCGCCGCATCACGTCCCAGGCCCAACGTCGGTGCGGCACGCCACAGCAGCGTGGCGTCCCCGGTGGGGTCGGCCGCGGCCAGCAGCATCAGTCGCTGGGTCGGCTCCGGCAGCGCCTGCACCCGCTGCAGGTAGTGGTCCTGGAGACGACTGGGCAAACTCGCCGTAGGCGGACCGGCGAAGCCGCCGGCCAGCTCAGCTTCGCTCATCCCTGCGGCCAGCTCCAGCAGCCCTAGCGGGTTCCCCCCGGTCTCGGCCACGATCCGGTCGCAAACCCGCTGGTCCACGTGACCCGGGACCGCGGCTGTCAGCAACGCCCGCGCGTCCTCATCGGTGAGCCCGTCGACGGTCAGCGCCGGCAGGCCAGGAAACAACCGCTCGCCGGCTGCCTCCCGGACCGCGAACAACACGCCGATCGGTTCGGCCAGCAGCCGCCGTGCGACGAAGCCGAGCACCTGGGACGAGGCCCCATCCAGCCACTGGGCGTCATCGACCAGGCAGACCAGGGGCCGCTCGGCGGCATTCTCAGCCAGCAGGCTCAGCACCGCCAGGCCCAGGACGAACCGGTCCGGCGCAGGCTCCGCCGCCAACCCGAACGCCACCCGCAACGCGCGCTGCTGCGGCTCCGGCAGTGCGGCCAGGCCGCTCAGCATCGGCCCGCAGAGCTGGTGTAGCGCCGCGAACGGCAGCTCCATCTCGAATTCCACGCCGCCGATCTGAACCAGGCGGCAACCTGAGGCCTGGCGCGCACAGTAGTGCATCAGCGCGGTCTTACCGATCCCCGCCTCGCCTCGGATGACGAGCACCGCACTCTCACCGGCACGAACCCGCCCCAGCAGGTCGTCGAGGGTCTTCCGTTCACGAACACGCCCCCTGAAGGCCGGCGTCCTGGGTGCGGCCATGGCGTAACGATAAGCCCGTGTCCGGGGCAAGGGAACACCCTGGGTCGGCATCGGCTACAACCTGCCGCAGGAGGCGCCGCTCGACTTCGTCCGCGCGATCCAAGAGGCCGACAGCCTCGCCTGAGGGTCACGGGCCGCTTCTTCGCTCCGGGTGAGTCGGCGCGAAATGCTGGGGGAACGCCAGGTTGCGGCACCGCTGATGGCGCGGCGCGCCGCACACGGGGCACTCAGACTGGCGCACCGCCGGTTCCAGCCGGGCCAGGGTGTCGGCATCCAGCTTGCGGGGCTCCGGCGCGGCGGGAAGCATCAGCGGCCCACGCAAGGCCAGTTCGGACACGAAACGCTGGTGCTCGCCTTCGCACTGTTCGCACCGGCAGCCTCGCGCCCAGGCCAGCACGGTGCCGTGCGGCGGCAGCGCGGGCGGCAGGTTGCCCCATGCGGTCATACCTCCACGGTAGGACAGCGGCTGGTCCGGTTGGCACGGCCAGCCGGCCTGCGGGCTGGCGGCCCGGTGTGAGCCTGGAAACTCTCAAGCCTGGCGATGGCCGGCTGGGCGTTGGCGAACATGCGGGTGAGCGCCGATTTCATGCGCGGGTCGGCGTGGTGGGCGCCAATCCCGCGGGCGGCGTTGAGCCGGGCTCGTTCCATCCAGGCTGACACGTCAGCGTCGCCCAGCCAGACGGTGAGGGCGCGCTGGGCGGTGCAGGTGGTGGTGAGCCAGTCGGTGGCGGTGTCGGGGTAGGGGTTCGGCGGGCAGATCAGGTTCTTCTCCGTGTCGTCGTGGCGGGAGGCTTCCACGTATCCGATGAGCGCGGCGTTGAAGGCAGGCTGGCAGGTCCGGATCTGCTGCACGGTGATCCGGCCGTCGGCGAATACCGGGCGGGCGGGCGCGAGACGCAGGCCGGCCGCCGTGCAGTCCACGTGAACCTGGCCGGCGTCGGTCGGGACCGAACCTGCTTCCAGCACGATCCGGTCAGCCGCGATATGCATCACCCGGCCGAGGCGGACGACGTTCTCGATGCGCCGCAGGCTGGCGAGCTCGTCCTGGCTGACGGTGGCGCACCGGTACATCGTGGGCTCGACCGCCGGGTCGAGCCGGACCAGCTGCCCGCAGGCCTCGAGCCGGGCGAACAGGTCGTTGACGTCCTCGGCTTGGGCTGCCGCCTCGAGGCAGAGTGACACGCCCTCAATGAGCCAGGTAACGAGCTCCAGGGGCTGCTGGTACGCCCGGTCCAGCAGCCAGGCGTCCCGCGGCCTGATCCAGCGGATCGCCTCCGGCGGCACGCCGCTGTCGAGCAGCCACAGGCACGCGTCCATCGCGGTCTTGCCGGCGCCGATGACCGTGTACCCGCTCGCCGGCCCGGCCAGGTCGTTGACCGGGATCAGCCGCATTCCCGGCTCGGCACCGAAGGACGGGGCGATCTTTCCTATGTCGAGCGGCGGGTCTTCCCGGGCGGGTGCTTCTTCGTCGCGGCCTCCGCCGAGGTCGGCGGACAGGCAGGCCGCGTTCACGACGAAGTAGCCCGCATCCAGCAGCAGTGGCGGGACCTGCTCGCCGCCGAAGCCAGCACCGCGGCCGGCCAAGGCGAGCTGCCCGACGGCACCGACGCCGGTCAGCTCGCCTTCGAGCTAGGAGTCATCCTGGCCGGAACCGACATCGTCAGCGTCCTCCACGACGACCTCCATGTCATCAGCCGCGCCCGGGCCGCCATCCGCGCCCGCCTAGCCGGATAGACGGGCCGTTACCAGTGGTCCCAGTGCACGACCTCGTCGAACGGCCGTCGGTCCGGCCTGGTGATCGGCCGCAGCGGCCGGCCGGCCGGGTACCCCAGACCGATCAAGTAGACGGCGAGGTAGCCGTCGGGGAACCCCAGGACCCGCTGCGCCTGCTCCTGGTCGCTGACGGCCGAGTGGCCAGAGCCGATGCCTAGATCGACGGCGGCGAGCATCATGTTCACGGTGGCCTGGCCGAAGTCATACAACAGCCAGTCGTGGTGCATCTCGTCCTCGGGCTGCCGGGCCACCAGGGCGATCGTCGCCGCAGACTGGGCGATGTGCCGGCCGCCCTGGGGCCAGGCCTTGGCCAGCTCGATGAGCTGCTCGCGGCCGGTGACGACCACGAAGTTCCAGGGCTGCCAGTTCCGCGATGACGGGGCCCGCCGTCCGGCCTCGCAGATGCGCTCAAGGTTCTCCCGGGCAATCGGCTGGTCTGTGTACTGGCGCACGTCGCGCCGTGCCCGGATGGCATCCCAGGTCTCCATGCCACAGTTCTATCTCATCGCCCCGCACCCGGCTTGTCCTGGACCAGCGTCTCAGTGGCCTGCCACTTCGCCGGGGCCGAGGCGGGTGTCATTCACCTGTCTCCGGGGGCTTGCCGCTGCGCAGCGGCGATGATGGCGTCCGCGCTGTGCCTGATGTCCTCGGCGGTTGTCGCCCAGCCGGAGATGCTGATCCGCATGGCCGGGCGGTGCTGCTCGCGCGCGTGGAGCTTGAGCCCGCCGCCGCCGAAGATCTCGTGCGTTGCGGTCGGAATCGGGGGTGACGTCTGGTCCAGTGCCGAATCGCGGCCCATGTCGCATCTCCCAGTGCCGGTGTCCTGCCAGACAGGGATACTACGGTCATGCGACCGCGACGACATCCGCGTCTGCGCGCAACTTCCGCGCTGCGGGTGGCGGTCTGCACGCAGGCCGGGGCGGCTAGCGGGCCGAGAACCAGGGCGGCTGGTGCAGCTGGACGAACAATGCGGCCCCCGCGGCCCGGCCGGCTTTGCCGGAGACGCGCAGCTTCGCGTAGATGTTCGTCAGGTGCCGCTCGACAGTTCGGACGCTCAGGCACAAGCGGCCGGCGATCGCCTCGTTGGTCAGGCCCTCCGACACGAGCTCGAGCACCTCAAGCTCGCGCCCGCTGAGGTGGACGCCAGCGACCTGGGGAGCGGGCTGCGTGTCCGGGCCAAGGAACGCCTCGATCTCCGAGCGGAACACATCCCAGGCCGGCTCCTGCTCGAGCAGGATGTGATTCGCGGACTCAAGCAGGACGAAGTGCGCGTCCGGAATCAGCGCGGCGAGCAGCCGGCTTTCTTCGACCGGGACCACCCGATCGTCCCGTGCGTGCATGACCAGGGTGCGCGCACGTACCTGCGGCGCGAGCTCACAGACGTTCACGCCGCCGCGCGCACGGTACAGCCTTGTCGCGGCCTCGGCCGTCGTGGAGCGCCGTAGCAGATCCTCGTGCCAGGCCATTTGCTCAGGCGTGCCGTTCGGGCGGAATAGCATGCTGAACATTCTGCGGAACGCTGGATTCGGCGCCGTCCAGCCCGCGCGGATCGCGGCGATGATGGCGTCCTCTTCCTCGCTCTCGCCGCGGAATCGCCGTCCGCGCGCATACCCGCCATAGAGGACGAGGTCGGAGACGCGGTCCGGGTGTCGTGCCGCGTACGCGACGGCGATGGCCGCTCCCTGGGAGATGCCGAGCAGCGCGAAGCGCTCCACGCCCACGGCATCGATGACCGTTTCGAGATCGCCGACCCACACTTCGACCGACGGATCGCCGATTTCCGTGTCGGAGAGCCCGCAGCCTCGCTCGTCGTATCGGACGAACATGTGCCGCTCGCCGAGCCCTTTCAGCCAATGGCGCCACACCGGGCTCTCCCAGTCGAGCTCGAGATGACTGAGCCAGGTTGCGACCCTGACCAGGGGCGGACCGCTCCCGTGCACGGCGTACGCCAGACGCACCCCGTCCCTGGCAGAGCAGAAGCGCACGTGCTGCTTCACACGCCGACCGTACCGCTCACCCGCGGCGGCCGCGAGCCTGCCCGGCACCGGGCGGTCAGGCCTGGCCAGCGCCCAGTTGAAGGGCCATCAGCTCGACCAGTTTCTGCAGCCCGCGCAGCGGGCGCACGATGACCGTGAAGCTGACCAGTTTCCCCTCGGCATTCCAGCGCAAGATGTCCACGCCCTGGACGTAGACGCCCCCGAGGTCGGCCTCGAACTCCAGCACCGCGCTGGCCTGGTCATGCCACTGGCTGACATATCGCAAGGACGGGCCCAGGACCTTCAGCGCCGCGCTGAGGTAACCGGCCGTGAGTACCTTGCCCTGCTGCGGAGCGAACACCGCCGGGGACCGGAATACCACGTCGTCAGCCAGCAGATCATCCAGGAGGGCCGGGTTCTTCGACGTGACTACGGCATGCCAGCGGCGCAGCGCTGCAGGCTGATCAGACATGGACGTACTCAAGTCCATCCCGGCCGGGGCCGTCAAGGCCATCCCGGGTGGCAGGATTAACCGCTGTGGCGGTGAACCGGATGCCGGCCGCCGATGTCGAGGTGTCGGCGGATCTGGTGCGGCGGCTGCTCGCCGATCAGCATCCTGACCTCGCGCGGCTGCCCGTGGCATTCCTCGCGAACGGCTGGGACAACGAGCTCTACCGGATCGGGGAAGAGCTCCTCGCGCGGCTGCCGCGCCGCGCCCTGGGCGCGCAGATCATCACCAATGAGCAGCGCTGGCTGCCCGGGCTCGCCCCGAGGCTGCCGCTGCCCATCCCCTATCCGGAACGGACCGGGGTTCCCGGCTGCGGGTACCCGTACCCCTGGAGCGTGGTGCCGTACCTGCCGGGCGTGCCCGCGGCGCAGGCCAGCTGGTTCGACCCGGCGCAAGCCGCGGCCGCCGTCGGCGGGTTCCTCGGCGCGCTGCACGTCCCCGCCCCGGCGGACGCGCCGGCCAACCCGTTCCGCGGCGTCCCGCTGGCCGAGCGGGCGGGCACCTTCGCGGCCGGCCTCGCCCTGCTCACCGGCCAGGCCGGCCAGGATCAGGCCGACTGGGACGCGGTGCGGCGCGTGCAGGACGCGGCGCTGGCCGCCCCCGGCTACGACGGCCCGCCGGTGTGGCTGCACGGCGACCTGCACCCGGCGAACATCCTGGTGAACGACGGCCAGGTCAGCGGCGTGATCGACTTCGGCGACATCACCGCGGGCGACCCGGCCAGCGACCTGTCGGTGGCCTGGATGCTGCTACCGCCCGGCTGCCACGCCCGCTTCTGGTCGGCCTACCAGGCGGCCGGCGGCGCAGGCGGCCGGGCCGGCGGCGCCTTGCGGGTGCGGGCCAGAGGCTGGGCGCTGAACCTGGCGATCGTGTTCCTGGCCCATTCGGAAGATAATCCGGTACTGTGCGAAGTCGGTCGCCGCACCCTGCGCACCGTGCTGGAGAACCCGCGCTGACCAGCCGGGTAACGAGCCTGGCGGGGAGCTGGTGCCGCGGACGACCAGGCGGGGTTGCAGGACGGTGTCCGTGGCCGCCGCGACGTGTCCCTCGAGGCGGTCGACGGCGGCACGGACGGCCGACCGGGCGAGCACGGCCGCCTCCTGGCTGACGGAGGTGAGGTCGATGGCGGTGAGCTGGGCGACCAGCGAGTTGTCGTAGCCGGTGACCGAGCAGTCGCCGGGCACCCGCACCCCAGCCTGGCCCAGCGCGTCGATGACGCCCAGGGCGCAGTGGTCGTTGTACGCGCACACCGCGGTGGGCAACCGCTCATGCCGGAGCAGATCGGCGGCGGCGCGGTGACCGTCGCGTTCGGAGTCGCCGCCGGTGACCACGCGCACGTGGTCGCCGAGGCCGAGCCGCCGCATCGCGGCCCGGTAGCCCTGCCGTCGCTGGGCGGAGATGGGCTGATGGCCGCCGTCGACGTGGACGATGTCCCGATGGCCGAGACTGGCCAGGTGGTCGACGACGAGCGCCTGGCCGCGGTGGTCAGCGGACCGCACCACGTCGACGTGGCCGAAGTTCACCCGGCGTCCCACCAGGACCAGGGGCAGCTCGCGGGCCAGATCGGCCAGCCGCGCCGCGGGCAGCTGGGAGCCGAGCAGGATCACGGACTCGCAGCGGAAGCCCAGCAGCGTCTCGATGGCGCGGTTCTCGTCGTGCGTGGCGGTGACCAGGGACGGCACGATCTCGTAGCCGGACTGGGCCGCCGCAGCCTGGATGTTCTCGGCCAGCTCGGCCTGGAACGCGTTGCGGACGTTGAAGGTGATGCCGAGATGCTTGGTCCGGCGGAGCTTCATCAGGCTCGCGGTGCGGTTGGCACGGTAGCCGACCTGCTCCGCCGCCGCGAGCACCCGGGCCCTGGTCTGCTCGCTTGCGCCCGGAGCGCCGCGCAGCACGATGGAGACCAGCGCGGTGGAGACGCCGGCCGCGCGCGCCACCTCGCGGATGGTCGGCGGCTTTGGCCGGGACGGCAGCTCGGTCATCGGCGGTCCACCCGTTCCCGTATGTCTTGACATTTCGGCTCTCGCGTCGGATTCTACTCTAGAACGTTCTAATAGAACGTTCTAGAGACAGTCGTTTGCGAGGAGCTGCCATGAAACTCGGGGCCTACACCGCGTGCCTGCACGACAAGCCTCTGCCGGAGGTGCTGGCCATCCTGGCCGGGCTCGGCCTGGATAGCGCCGAGATCAACTCCGGCGGGTTCCTGCCCCCGGTCCACCTGCCGGTCGAGAAGCTGCGGTCGAGCCAGACCGCCCGCAGCGAGTACCTGGCCCTGTTCGACGAGGCCGGGGTCGCGCTGACCGCGCTGAACTGCAACGGCAATCCGCTCGATCCCGACCCGGAGGGAGCCAGGCAAGCGCAGGATATTTACACCTCCATCGAGCTCGCCGCGCTGCTGGGGGTCAAGCGCGTCGTGACGATGTCCGGGGCGCCGGGCGCGGAGCCGTCCTCGCGGCTCCCGGTCTGGAACGTCGTGCCGTGGCACAGCGCCTTCCTGCAGATCCGGGACTACCAGTGGAACGAGGTGGCCATCCCGTTCTGGAAGAAAGTGCAGGCCTTCGCCGCCGGCCATGACGTGAAGGTCTGCCTGGAGATGCACCCGGGCAACGTGGTGTTCAACCCGCGCACGCTGGAGCGGCTGGCCACCGAGATCGGCGCGACCCACGTCGGCGCGGAGATGGACCCGAGCCACCTGTTCTGGCAGGGCATCGACCCCACCGAGGCGGTGCGGTCCCTGGGCGACCTGGTCGGCAACGCGGCCGCCAAGGACACGCGCATCAACCCGCTGAGCAGGGTCAACGGCAACCTCGACGACTCCTTCAGCTGGGTGGCGAAAGACGACCCGAAGTGGCTGAGCCTGGGCGGCCCGCACTCGCTGAGCGGCTGGCCGGCCGAGTCCTCGTGGGACTTCGTCGCCGTCGGCCGCGGCCACGATGTCGGCTGGTGGACCGGCTTCCTCGGCGCGCTGCGGGACGTCGACCCCGAGATGGCGGTCAACATCGAGCACGAGGACCAGGAACTTGACCAGATGGAGGGCCTGCGGTACGCCGCCGGAACCCTGCTGCAGGCGGCCGGCCGAGGGCCAGCCCCTTCCCCCGGGGCGGACTCATGACCGCGGGCATCGGCGTCGCCGTGATCGGCGCGGGCATGGCGGGCCGCTCACACGCTCACGCCTACCGCAACGCCCAGACGGTGTTCGGCACTGGCGCCCCCGCGGTCCGGCTGGTCGCGGTAGCAGACCTCAACCGCGAGTTCGCGACCCACACCGCGCAACGCTATGGCTTCGAGCGCGCCGAGTCGTCCTGGCAGGCCATCGCGGAAGCCGGCGACATCGACGCGGTGAGCATCGTCGTGGCCAACCACCTGCACCGCGAGATCGCCGAAGGCCTTCTCGCGGCCGGCAAGCACGTGCTGTGCGAGAAGCCCCTCGCGCCCACCGTGGAGGACGCCCAGGCCATGGTGGCCGCCGCCGAGAAGTCCGGGCGGGTGGCCAGCTGCGGGTTCTCCTACCGCAGATCCCCCGCGGTAGCCGCGATAGCCGAGCTGATCCGGGCCGGAGCGCTGGGTGAGCTGCTGCACTTCAACGGCCGTTACTGGTGCGACTACGCCGCGGACCCCGACGCGCCGGGCAGCTGGCGCTACACCGGGCCGCCCGGCTCCGGCGCGCTCGCCGATCTCGGCAGCCACCTGATCGACCTGGCCGAGCAGCTGTGCGGCCCGATCACCTCGATCCGGGGCGCGACGCTGCCTACCGTGATCAAGGACCGCCCGGTCCCGCTCGGCGCCGCGCTCGGACACGCAGCCGGAGTCGCCGTCAGTACCGAGCGGGAGCCCGTGACCAACGACGACATCGCCACGTTCGTGGCCGAGTTCGCCAGTGGCGCGGCCGGCACCTTCTCCATCTCCCGGGTGGCCATGGGTCACCCGAACGAGCTGGCCTTCGAGATATCCGGTACCAGGGCCGCGGCCCGCTTCGACCTGTCCCGCAATGCCGAGTTCGGCTTCATGGACGGCACCCCGGACCCGGCCGTCAACGGCTGGCGGCGCGTGCTGATCGGCCCGGAGCACCCCTACATCACCGCGGCCCAGTCCATGCCGTTCGCCGGCGTCGGCCACGGCGGCCAGGAGTTCTTCACCTACCAGGCCCGGGCGTTCCTGGATGAGATCGCCGGGCTGGACCGGCTGCCCCGCCAGGCCAGCTTCGCCGACGGGCTACACAACCTGCAGATCCAGCGCGCCGTCGTCCAAGCGTCCGCGACCGGCTCCGCCACCGAGGTGACCCGGTGACGGTACCGCTGCGCATCGGCATCCTCGGCGCCGCCCGGATCGCCGACGAGGGCATCATCGCCCCGGCCAGGACGCTGGGCCACCAGGTCGTGGCCCTCGCCGCCCGCGACCGGACCAGGGCCGAGGCATTCGCCAGCGAACACGGCATCACCACGGTGCACGACAGCTACGCCGGGGTGATCGCCGACCCCGACGTCGACCTGGTCTACAACGCGCTGGTCAACTCGCAGCACATGCAGTGGAACATCGCCGCGTTGCAGGCGGGCAAGCACGTCCTGTCCGAGAAACCGCTGACCAGCAACGCCGACCAGGCCCGCGCGGTCCGCGACGCCGCCCTCGCCGCCGCGGGCCAGATCGCCGAGGGCTTCCATTACCGGCACCACCCGGTGAACCTCCGGCTGCGCGAGCTGGTCACCTCCGGTGCGCTCGGCGACATCCGCCGCGTGGACCTGGTGCTGACCACCCCGCCACCGCCGGAGGACGACCCGCGATGGTCGCTGGAGCTGGCCGGCGGGGCCACCATGGACCTGGGCTGCTACGTGCTCGACGCAGCCCGCCAGCTCGGAGCCTGGATCGGAGCCGCGCCGCAGATCGCGACCGTGGACGCCACGCTGCGGGCGCCCGAGGTCGACGCGTCGATGCGCGTCCAGCTCGCCTACCCCGGCGGGGTCACCGGCCACTGCACCTGGGACATGTTCGCCGCGGAACGGACCATGACCTGGACCGTGACCGGCACCCGGGGCACCGCCACCTCGCCGGCCTTCGCCGTCCCGCACACCGGCAACCGGCTCGTGCTGACCAGGAACGGCCAGGCCGGCGAAGAAGTGCTGGGCGACCAGACGTCCTACACCTACCAGCTCGACCGCCTCGCCCGCGCCCTGCAGCACGGCGAGCCCGTCACGGCCGGCATCGACGAAGCGGTAGCCAACGCCGACCTGATCGACCAGTGCTACCGCCGGGCGGGCCTGTCCCCGCGCCCCGGGTAGCGGCCCAGGGGCCGCGGGCCGGCGATTCGGAGTGGGGCGGCGGGGGCATGAACGTCAGCATCTGGGACGTCGACGACACCATCAAGGCCATCGTCCGCGGCGGCCGCGCGGCAGGCACGCTCACGTCGGTGGTCTATCGTTAGCAAAAGCTCGCGAAAGAGGACGACGCTGATGACCGTTCTGGTCGGCCGCCGCGAATCATTCAACGCTGCTCACCAGCTGTGTGACCCGGCCCTGTCGGATGAGGAGAACCGGCGCCTGTTCGGGAAGTGCGCGAACCTGCACGGGCACAACTACGTGCTGGAGGTGGTCGTGGCCGGCGAGATCGATCAGGCCAGCGGCTACGTCCTGGACCTGAAACTGCTGTCGGAGGTCATCGGCCGGCAGATCATCCGCGACGTGGATCACCGCAACCTGAACGCCGACGTCCCCTGGCTCAAGGGACTCGTCCCGACCGCGGAGAACCTGGCCCGGGCCTGCTGGGAACGACTCCAGCCGGAGCTTCCCGCCGGGCTGCTGCGGTCGGTCCGGATCTGGGAGACCGACAAGAACTGGGCCGAGGTCGGTGACCAGACCTGAGGTTCCAGCCCCGGAGGGGGCCGAACGGTCCGGGCCCGCAGCCGGTCCCGGCGTGGAGCTGCCGAACCGGTACACGGCCGCCGACGTGGGCGTGTTCACCCGCGAGGAGGCGAGCCGGTTTCTCGCGCGGGGGGACGGTGATCCGCGCGACGACGTGGTCCTGGCCTGGGAACTGCTGTACCGGCTCGAACCCGAGCTGTATGACCGGCTGGCCAGCGCCGAGCGGCTGCACCCCGAGGTCCTCCGCTGGCTGCCTCGCGGCCTGGACCGGATCGCCGAGGTCGGCGCGGGCACCGGACGGCTGACGATGGAGCTCGCCGTGCGCGGGCGGCACGTCGTGGCGGTGGAGCCCGCGCTGCCGATGCGCCGGATCCTGCGGCGCAAGCTCGCGGCCGCCGGCCACGGGGACCGGGTCCGGGTGGTCGGAGGGTTCTTCGACCAGCTGCCGCTGCCGGACGATTTCGCCGACCTGGTGGTGGCGTGCTCGGCCTTCACCCCCTCGCCGGGGCACGGCGGCGAGGCCGGCCTGGCCGAGATGGAGCGAGTGTGCAGGCCGGGCGGGTGCGTGGCCATCATCTGGCC
>Ga0335077_10004932_pt1 | contig 16310 bp, 10 predicted proteins | sample Lox_Sample_31_FD_207151 | JGI IMG/M metagenome (GOLD analysis project Ga0335077, IMG submission 207151) | Soil microbial communities from Loxahatchee National Wildlife Refuge, Florida, United States - Lox_Sample_3.1 | ecosystem: Environmental > Terrestrial > Soil > Wetlands | place: USA...
CACGGGTAATCTGGCATCGCATTCCAGCTCTACGCAGCCCGCACCTTATCGCTTATTTATGGTGGTTGGCGGCGAATCACATCTGGCGTTGGCGGGACCGCAACAAGGGGATCGTTCCCGATATCGTTTACTCGCCTGGCATCAATTGCTTCGACGCGGACGCCATCTCGGTGCACATTCTATTTGCCGGGTTTTACCGCAGTATGGAAGACCAACTGCGGCTGGGCCGGAATCCGCTTCCCGCATGGCCGCGCGTCATTCACCGCCGGCTTTACTACGCTCTGATCGCGGCTTTGGAATCCCGTATCTACAATCGTCCGGTGCGCCTTGCTGCGGTCTCAAAAAAGACGGCCGTGGATTTGAAGCGGCTGTATCCGGGTTCCGGCGATGTGAGCGTAATCTACAATGGGCTCGATCTGGAGTGTTTCTCGCCTCAGCGGCGAGCCACCATTCGTTGCGATTTGCGCCGCGCTTTTTCCATTCAGGACGACGAATTTGTTCTGCTGCTGATCGGCAATGATTGGAAAAATAAGGGTTTGACCTGCCTGCTGGAAGCTATGGCTCAGGTTGGCGATCCACGATTGCGTGCGATTGTGGTGGGAAACGATAGTCCGGCGCCTTTTCGCTCTCTGATCGCGCGCTTGAAATTGGAAACGAGAGTTCACTTTCACCCGCCTCGCCGGGACGTGGAAACCTACTATGCTGCCGCCGACGCTTACGTCGGCCCTTCCCTGGATGATGCCTTCGCGCAGCCTCCTTCGGAAGCGATGGGCTGCGGCCTTCCGGTGATCACTTCAAGGCAGAATGGAGGATCGGAAATCATCACGCATGGAACCGATGGCCTTGTGCTGGAGAACGCAGCCGATTCCAGATCCCTGGCCGACATGCTGCGGATGCTGCTCAATGACTCCGCGTTGTGCCATCGATTGGGCGCCGCAGCGGCTGAAACCGCCAGCCACTTTAGTTGGGAGTCGCACGCTCAGAAGATGCGCGAGTTCTTTGAAGCAGCACTGCGGGAAAAGCCCCGCCGATGATCGTCGGGCTCTTTACAGAACTCACGGGCGCGGGCGGCATTCAACGCTCGGGCTGCCTGACCGCTTTTGCAATGGCGTCTTTCGCCGCCCAACGCGGGGAGAAATACCACTTTCTCAGTCTGAGTGATCCGGCTGGCGACGGTTTGTCAGCAGCCGGCTCGCTAAAAATTCGTTTCACGGGTTGCGGACGTTCCAAGGCACGCTTCATTTCCTCGGCGTGCGAGATTGCCCTTCGGCAGCCGGTCATAACGCTTGCCCTGCATCCAAACCTGGCGCCAGTCGTCTCCGCCATGAAGCTGTTGGCTCCCGGAATGCGCAGCGCGATTGTGGTGCACGGAGTCGAAGTGTGGACGCCTCTACCCGCAATACGGCGTTTGCCGCTGCAATCTGCCGACCGCATTTTGGCGCCCAGCGAAGATACGCTTTCGCGCGCCATGAGCGAACAGCATATATTCCCCGGCAAAGGGCGGAAGCTTGCATGGAGTCTCGACCCGGGCGGCGATCCGAAGCCGCGACAGTTCGCCGGTTCGTCTTTGCCGCACGGTTTTCCGCAGGGAAGAGTGATCCTCACGGTTGGACGCTGGGATGCCAGTGAAGCTTACAAGGGCGTCGATCACTTGATCGCGGCCATGCCGGCTTTGCTAAGGTCATTCTCGGATGTGCACCTAGTCGCAGTAGGAGAAGGGAGTGATCTGCCCCGTCTGCAAGGGCTCGCCCGAGAATCGGCTGTCTTGGAACGCATTCATTTTCTGCCGTTCATAGCCCATGACCAGCTTCCGAACATCTACGGCCATTGCACGATTTTCGCCATGCCCAGCCGCGGCGAGGGTTTTGGACTCGTGTTCATCGAAGCGATGGCTTGCGGCAAACCCGTCATCGGCGGAGCCCACGGCGGCACGCCCGACGTGATCGATGACGGAGTGAACGGGTATTTGGTGCGTTACGGAGATGTCAGCCAGCTTGTGGATCGCCTGACGCGCTTGTTGAGCGATGACTCACTGCGAGAATCGATGGGCTCTCAAGCATTGGCAAAGGTACAACGGGAGTTCACGTTTGCTCGTTTTTCGGCGGAACTGGGCGCGATCTTTACCGAATTGCTCGATTAAGGGTGGATTTCCTTGTCGTTGTGGCCAGAAAACCTGCAAGGCAAAGGCGCGATTCGCTGCGAGCCGAGGGTATAATTCAGTGAGCCCGGAACTCGGGTGCGTGATCGCGTGAACGCATTCGGTGCGGGAAATTCTGTGCATCGTAACCTCTCTTCAGCTTCGGCTCTTTATGACGCCACTCCCAGGGTCGACGCTCCCGATTCGGGCGAAAATACGCGGTTTGCCCCTCTTTGCGTACTGAAAGTCACGCAGTCGTACTATCCCTTCGTCGAGCGAGGAGGGCCGGCGGTTAAGGTGCGCGCTCTCGCGCGCGGGCTTGCCCAGAGGGGCCACAGCGTCAGCGTTTTAACCTCGGACCTTGGGGTTAAGCGGATCTCGAACGCTGCCTTTGCTGCCGCTCGCATGCCCAAGGGCTGGCGACATCAGGAAGACGGCGTGGAGACGCGGTACTTCGATAGCTGGGGCGGCTATCGTTCGCTAACTTGGAATCCCGGAGCCTTCGAGTTCTGCCGTGAGCGGCTGGCCTCCTTCGATATCGTTCACATCTACGGAACATATGATCTGCTCGGCCCAATCGTGGCGGCGGCGTGCCGGCGAAAGGGAATTCCTTACGTTGTCGAGCCGATGGGGATGTTCCGACCCATAGTTCGCAGTCTCGCGCTGAAACGGGCCTACCGGCTGCTGTTCGGGGAATCCGTTGCCCGCGGCGCGGCGCGGCTGGTGGCAACATCCGCTCAAGAGCAAAGAGAGCTGATCGAGGAGGGAATTCCTCCTCAGAAGATTTCGGTTCGGCGAAATGGTATTGAACTGCCGCAGCTTTCCGGCAAGACTGGCGAATTTCGGCGGAAATACGGGCTGTCGCCGCACACATTAGTCGTGCTGTTTCTCGGCAGGATCGTAGATAAGAAAAGTCCGGAGCTTCTGATCGACGCCTTTGCTCAATGGCGAGGCGAATCGAGAGACGGACAAGACGCCGTCCTTGTTTTTGCCGGTCCTTTTGAAAGTCCGAGTTACAACCGAAAGCTGCAAGCGAGAGTAGCGCAACTCTGCTTGAATTCGGTGCTTTTTATCGGTCCTCTCTATGACGACCAGAAATGGTCTGCTCTCGCCGACGCGGATATCTTTGTCCTGCCTTCGCAGAACGAAAATTTTGGAAATGCCGCGGCCGAAGCGGTCGCCTGTGGAACCCCGGTGGTTGTGACGGACCGCTGCGGCATAGCTACCCTGATTGAAGGGCGGGCCGGACTGGTCATTACACACGAATGCGAAGCGTTGGTTCGCACCCTGCATCAATTAAGCGACAGCGGGTTACGGGCCAGTCTGAAGGCGGGTTGCGCGGAAGTGGCTCACGGCTTGAGCTGGGACCAACCTCTCGCTCAAACGGAAGCGCTCTACTCGGACGTATTGAAGAGCCGAAGCGCGGCCCCTTAAAGAGCCAACAGGGGAAAGAATCCAGTGTGCGGCATTTGCGGCGTGATTGGCGCGGACGGCCCGGCGGTCGAAGGGCGCGTTCGCAGCATGATGGAGGCACTCACTCATAGAGGGCCTGACGACGCGGGCGTACTCACGCAGCCTGGAGTTGTTTTTGGCATTCGGCGCCTGAGCATTATCGATCTTTCCGGCGGTCACCAGCCCGTGTACAACGAAGCGGGCGAAATCGGAGTCGTCTTTAACGGCGAGATCTACAATTTTGCGGAATTGCGAGTTGAGCTAGAGCGTCGCGGCCATCGCTTTCGCAGTTGCGGCGATACCGAAGTCATCGTTCACGGCTATGAGGAATGGGGAGATCGCTGCGTCGAGCATTTCAGAGGTATGTTTGCATTTGCGCTTTGGGATGGGAGGAGTGCCGGCGCAGATTCTTGCACCCGGGGCCGTGTCTTCATGGCGCGAGACCGTTTGGGCGTCAAACCCCTCTATTACGCGCTAGTCGCGGGAGCGGTATTTTTCGCTTCGGAACTTCGTGCTTTGCTCGCCAGCGACGCGATTGAGCGGCGCCTTTCATGGGAAGTTTTACAAGGGTACTTGCTCTTCGGCTCTGTCGTGGAACCGGCAACGCTAATCGAGGGAGTCCACGTCTTGCCGCCGGGTCATTCGCTGGCGCTGAACTTGGATGCTCCCCTTTTGCCCCAGCCCAGACCGTATTGGGACCTTTGTGTGCGAGCGCATCAGGTTCGAGATGTGCCCAGAACTCTGGCTTCAGCGGCGCGGGAGGTACGAACGCTGCTCGATCAATCGGTTACGGAGCAATTGGTGGCCGACGTGCCCGTGGGCGTATTTTTGAGCAGCGGCCTCGATTCGACGGCGCTGACGACCTTGGCTGCGCGAAAATCCCAAGAGATCCACACGTTTACGCTTTCATTTCTAGAACAAGAGTTCGATGAAGCGGCCGCGGCCCGCAAGATCGCAGGGCAACTCGGTACGCGTCATCATGAGTTACTGTTGAGTTCGGAGGAGATGCAGTCGCGCCTCTCTGAGGCCGTGGAGGCTCTGGACCAGCCCAGCATGGATGGAGTGAACACTTTTTTTGTCTCCTGGGGCGCGCGCCAGGCTGGTCTCAAAGTCGCCCTTTCGGGATTGGGCGGTGATGAACTTTTTGGCGGATATCCGAGCTTCCGCACCACGCCGCATTTGGCGAGGCTCCTGGCGATCGCCCGCTGGCTGCCTGATCAAGCGCGTGAAGCGATATCCCAGCCCCTGCTTGCAATTGGCCGCCGCACCCACGATGCGCAGCGCGCGGACCGGTTACGCAAACTTGCCTCGCTCTTCAGCCACCCCGAGGTGCTCCCGCACGCCTATTTCTTTTCGCGCATGCTGTTCACGCCGGGGCAAACCAATCGCTTATTGCCGCCTTCGATCGTCCGCACGAGCCGCGAAACGGCTTCATGGCGGCAATCGCTGGAGCAGTTGGCTCGCCCAGGCGAAGCGCTAGGGGGCCAATCCACGATCTCTTATTTTGAGCTGCGTACGTATACATTGAACACGCTTTTGCGCGACACGGACGCGATGAGCATGCGTCATTCTCTGGAAGTGCGCGTGCCTTTGCTGGACCATCGATTGGTCGAGTTCATCGTAGCGCTCCCGGACAGGGCGAAGAAAGGCGCCACGCCAAAGGCCCTCCTCGCGGAATCTGTCCGTGACCTTGTGCCGGACCAAACCTTGAACCAGGCCAAACGCACCTTTACGCTTCCCTGGGAGCATTGGCTGCGCGGAAAACCGGGAGCAGACGTCGGCTCTCGTCTGGACTCGCTGACGCCGTCGCTCGCCGCGGTACTGGATGCCGAAGCCGTGAAAGCCGTGTGGCGGCAGTTCTTGAAAGGACGCACAAACTGGTCGCGTCCGTGGAGCCTGTTTGTCCTTAATGAGTGGGTGCGCAAGCATGTCGACGAAGTTGCCTCTTGTGCCGGGCGTTCTGAAGGCTCAACCGCGGAAGCCGCGGCGAGCAGGCTCAGCGGAGCCGGGACTTCGCCATGAATATTCTGGGCATTAACGCTTACCACGCGAACGCCTCAGCCGCGTTGTTATGTGATGGGAAGCTCGTTGCCGCGGTCGAAGAGGAGCGGTTGAATCGCGTGAAGTACGCGGCGGGATTTCCCGTGAAGGCAATCCGTTATTGCCTGAAAGCGGCCGGGATCACGCTCGCTGACGTTCATCACATAGCAATTCCTCGCGATCCCTGGGCTCGAATAGGAACGAAGCTGCTGTACGCCCTCCGCATGCCGCAGTTCGCGCTCGAACGGCGCCGCGCTTGGGCTTCGTTTGCCGACGTTCCGACGACCCTTGCGCAAAGCTTGGATACGGACCCGCAGCGCGTTCGGGCGCGTTTCCATCGCGTGGAACATCACCGAGCGCACCTTGCCAGCGCATTCTTTGTATCGCCCTTCGATCGAGCGGCGCTGCTCTCGGCCGATGGATTGGGTGACTTCGCCAGCACCATGTGGGGGACGGGCGAAGGCGGCCGCATGTGCATTCAAGGCAGCATCGCCTTCCCTCATTCCTTGGGCATGTTTTATACAGCGCTCACGCAATATCTCGGCTTTTGGAAATTAGGCGATGAATACAAAGTGATGGGGCTCGCCGCTTATGGCGAGCCGGCGTACCTCGATGAATTTCGCCGGATTGTAGTGAACCATGACAGCGGGTTTCGCTTGGGACTCGAATACTTCAGCCATCATCAAAACGGTCCGGAAATGAGCTGGAGGGAGGCGGACAAAACACCGGTACTCGGCCGGCTCTTTTCCGACTACCTCGAAAAGCGGCTCGGGCCTGCGCGCGCGCCGGAAGCGCCCCTGGAACAGAGACATAAGAATATCGCCGCGAGTTTGCAAGCTCGCTTGGAGGAAGTCCTAATCCACAAAATAGGCGCCGTGTATGGGCAAACGGGTCAAAAAGCGCTCTGCCTTGCCGGCGGCGTGGCGTTCAACTGCGTTGCCAATGCCAAAATATTCGACGGTGTGCCTTTTGAGAGGATTTTCGTGCAGCCCGCGGCGGGGGACGCGGGTCTCTCCCTCGGTGCCGCCTTTTATGTTTGGCACCAGGTCCTTGGAAATCCGCGAAGTTTCGAGATGCGCCATGCGTCTTGGGGTCCCGCTTACGATGCGCCGGAGATTCGCAGTGCGATGCAAGAGCGGCGTCTTTCCGAGGGCGGCTTCGTCATATCCGAATTGCCGGATGAAGAGATCATCCGAGCCACGGCGCGGCACATTGCCGATGGCGATATCGTGGGGTGGTTCTCCGGAAGGGCTGAGTGGGGACCGCGGGCTCTCGGCAATCGCAGTATTCTTGCCGATCCAAGAAGGGCGGAGATGAAGGAACGCTTGAATCGCCGAATCAAGCATCGCGAATCGTTTCGCCCTTTTGCTCCTTCCATTCTTTCGGAATCGGCGGGAGATTTCTTCGAGAAGTCTCATCCTTCGCCGTTTATGACTTTTGCTTATCCGCTGCGCCCGAACAAGCGTGATGCCCTGCCGGCGGCTACGCACGTCGACGCCACCTGCCGTTTGCAGACCGTCGATCGCGAAGCCAACCCGCGATTCTGGCGCCTGATCAGTGAATTCGGCAAACTCACGGGCACGCCTGCGGTGGTCAATACCTCCTTTAATGATAACGAGCCGATTGTGTGCGCACCCGACGAGGCCATTGACTGCTTCCTGCGCACTCATATGGATGTGCTGGCGATAGGGAACTACCTGATCTGCAAACCGCGCTCGGCCGCTCCGGCGGGTTCGGCGGAAACGGTTTCTGGCCGGGTTTAGGTTCAAGAGGCGTCTTGTGCCCATGACAATCCAGCCCCTCGGTCTCTTAGAACAACTCCAAGCCTTCGAGCCGCAAATTGTCTGGACCTTGCTCTCCTAGCGAATGCGCCAATTACATGTCCTGCTCCTGAACGAATATTTCCCTCCCGATACGGCCGCCACGGCGAAGAATGCGGCCCTCGTCGCGAATGCGCTCGCCGAGCGGCATCGGGTTACCGTCCTCACGGGCCGTCCCTCCTACAATCCAACGGAGCGGCACGCCATCTATTGGCACAAGCGGGAACAACAAGGCAACCTGAGCGTTGAACGAGTTGGATCGACGGCTTTCTCGCGGGTTGGCATGAAAGGCAGGCTGGCGAACTATCTGAGCTACCTCGCGCTTTCGGTCCCTCGCGCCCTGTCGATGAAGCCCGACGTGGTTTTGGCCATGACCGACCCGCCCATGGAGGGAATCGTAGCTGCCGCGGTGGCAAGGTTTTTGGGCCGGCCATTTGTTTATAACGTTCGCGACCTGTATCCGGATATGGCGCTGGCCGCCGGAATCCTGCGCCCTGGGATGCTGAGTGATGTCTGGGAGGAGTGGCACCGTAAGGCCTTGCGCCAAGCTGCGCGCGTGGTGGTGCTGGGAGAAGACATGCGCGAGCGGATCGCAGAGAAAGGCGTCGATCCCGCGCGCATCGCCGTCATTCGCGATGCCGTGCCATTCAACGAAATGCCGCCGGCCATTGACCCTTCGGTCGTGAATGAGATCCGCAGCCCTTTCCGTTTTGTACTCCTTCATGCCGGCAACTTAGGCTTTTACGGCGCGTGGCACGCCCTTATCAAGGCGGCCTGCGTGCTGGAAGCGGATGGCGTGGGGCTCGTATTTGTCGGGGAAGGCGCCAAGAAAAGACAGATTCAGGAACTAGCGCGGAACTGCGCGAACGTCAGATTTGTGCCCTTCCGTCCGGCTTCGGAAATTCCCTCGGTGATGGCCGCAGGCGATTTGCAAATCGTCACGATAAAGCGAGGTCTAGAGGGCGTGGTTGTGCCGAGCAAAATGTACGACATTCTCGCCAACGGCCGTCCCGTCGCAGCCATCGCTTCGGAACGCACCGAAATTGCGCGTCTGGTGCGGCGGTATGAGTGCGGCATAGTTGCCGATCCCGACGACCCGAACCAACTGGTCGAATCGGTCCGGAGCATTCTGAAGGCTACGGAAACGCTGGAACCTATGAGCACACATTCGCGGGAGTTGGCAAAAACGTATGATAGATTCAAAGAACTTCAGAAATTTGTGGAACTAGTCGAAGAGGTCGCGCAAAGATGAAAGGTCCGTATAGGATGGCCGGCAGTTCTTGATGATGGGGCCGAGCTTACTCACGTTTGCGATTGCGTTCGTCGTTTCTTTGGCGGTTGCCGTACCCGTACGGCGATTGGCGCTGCGTTTTGGCATGGTGGATTTGCCGGGGCCGCGAAAAATACATCTCGAACCCGTTCCCCTGCTCGGTGGAATCTCGATCTATACCGCAGTTATTTTGGCGCTGCTGGTCCTCAATCGTGGCGAACCGCTTCGTCCAATTGCCGGAATCATCGCGGCTGCTACTTTGCTCCTCCTGATCGGGACGCTCGATGACTGGGGCCTTTTGCATCACCAGCTCAAACTCTTCCTGGGCTTTCCGATTGCCGGCTTGATCCTTCTCGCATCGGGAACCCGCGCGCAGGTATTTTCCAGTCGCCTTCCTGGGCGGTTTGGCACGATCGCAGATGCGATCCTGACCGTCTTCTGGATCACAGCGATTACCGCCTCGTTCAGCATTTTGGATTATATGGATGGGCTATGTGCGGGCATCGCCGCCATCGCCTCGCTTTTTATCGCTACTCTGGCAATCCTGAACAGTCAAGTGCTTGTCGCCTCGCTGGCCGCAGCGGTCGTTGGTGCAGCCCTCGGATACCTGCGATGGAACTTTAGCCCGGCGAAAATGTTCATGGGTGACGGCGGGGCGATGTTTCTCGGCTTCCTGGTGGCCGCGATGGCTCTCAAGTTGCGCATCAGCGCCGCGTCGCAAACCGCGGCTTGGCTCGTGCCCGTCCTTATTGTCGGTGTTCCCATTCTCGATACGGCTCTCGTTTCCGTGTCCCGTTTGGGGCGTGGTTTGATTCCGTTTACGAGCCCTGGCAAGGACCACACCGGTCATCGTCTGGCAAACTGCGGGATTGGTACGCGCGGGTCGGTTCTCCTGATGTATGCGGCGGGTGCGGGTTTTGGGGGGCTGGCCGTCGTTTGCGTCCGGTTAGCCCCAGGTCAAATTGCTCGCCTGGGTGCTCTTCTCGTGTTGGCGCTATGCGGAGCGATTGCGGTGCTCGAGTATTTGCCCTTCGAACGGCAAGGAACAAAAGCGAAGCAGCTTTCTACCCACCCAACGCCTCCTGAATCCGCGACATAGTTTCTTTCCCAGCTAATGTGCGTGCGGATACTTTGTCGGCTTAGGCCTCTTCGATATACTGCTTGTCCAGCAGGGGCTCTTTCCGACTCAGAGAGCTGGACGTCTGCTGCTCTGTGGCGAATCTTAAATTTCGCCGAGCACTGAACGCAGATGCGTCCTGACCAGAGAGTCATTACGCAAGCTTCACGAATCGTCATTCGACCTGACTAAGGCAGGAAGGACAGTCTGCAAGGCTTCACGGAAATGCAGAAGAACGTCGCGCCCAGTTCTCCGGTTGGGATTGTGGGAGCCTCCGCTGCCGGTCTTTTCACGGGCCTGCTCCTCGCGCGGCGAGGTTGTAACGTGCGCCTGTTCGAGCGCGCCGAAGGGTTAGATACCCCTCGCCGAACTCTGATTGTCACCGATCGCATCCACCATCTCCTCGGCGCAGCCTCCGAGAAATCCGTCGTCAACAAGATCAATCGTTTCGAACTATTTACCGACGGCCGTGCAGCCACAATTCCTTTGGAATCGCCTGATTTGGTGATCGAACGTTCGAGCTTGATTCGCGCGCTTGCAGACGAGGCCGAAAGCCATGGCGCGAAGATCGAATTCGGCCGGCGTTTTGCATCTCTCCAAGGCAGGCGTGGCGGCATTGAAATGGCCTTCGCAAGAGTTGGAAAGCAAACGAAGGGACCGCAGCATGAGCACGTCTACTGCGGCGTGGTGATCGGCGCCGATGGAGCTCAAAGCTCGGTGGCCCGTGCCGCCGGCTGGCCCGGATTGACTACGGCTCCGCTGGTGCAGGCGATCGTAAAGCTGCCGTCCGGAATGCCCGCGGATTCGGCCCGGGTGTGGTTTGTTCCCGACGACACGCCCTACTTCTACTGGCTCATTCCGGAGTCTAGTAATACGGGAGCCTTAGGGCTGATCGGCATTGACGGCCGGCGAACGCGGCGCTGCTTGGAACTCTTTATGGAGAAACGCCACTTCAGGCCCCTGGCCTTTCAAGGCGCGCGAATTCCGGTCTACGAACGCTGGATTCCTGTTGAACGCAAATTGGAAACGGGCCGTGTCTATTTGGTAGGGGACGCCGCCGCCCATGTCAAAGTAACTACGCTTGGCGGTGTGGTTACCGGTTTTCGTGGCGCGTTGGCGGTGAGTGAGAGCATCCTTAACGGCGAACCAAGCCGGGAACTCCGCGCCCTGCGCCGCGAACTCGATTTGCATATGCTCATTCGCCGCTCGATCCATGGTTTTCGGCAAGCGGATTACAGCCGCCTGGTGGACTCGATGAACGATCGAATGCGGCGTTCCTTGAGCCTATTCAGCCGCGACGACGCCGCTCGCGTGCTTTGGCATGTATGTCGCAGCCGGCCTCAGCTCCTGTTAATGGGTCTCCGCGGCTTGCTCACCAACCCCGTGCAGGCCGCCCAATCCTGCGATTCCTCGCCTGAAGTGTCCCTTTGGCGCCCTCCCGTTATCCAACGGTAAGAAGAAACGACAGGCGGGTGGCAGGAGCGGGAAGATTCGTGTACCTTGGACCTTTCTCGGCGGATAGCGCGAAGAAAGGCAGTCCACACACTTTGTCGCTAGGAGGATCATGTGCGTCTTGCCGTAATCGGTTGCGGGTACGTGGGCTTAGTGACGGGAAGCTGCCTCGCCGAAGCCGGGCATGAAGTTCTGGCCACGGATAATGATCTGGCACGGATCAAGCACCTGAATTCAGGGCACTTGCCGATTTACGAGCCCGGTCTCGACCGCGTCATGCAGAGCGCCACCTCGGCTGGCAGGTTGAGTTTCACGTCCGACTGTGCTCAGGCGGTTCAGGCGGCGGACGCTATCTTTATTTGCGTGGGAACGCCCCCGCTCGATTCCGGCGAAGCCGATCTTTCCGCAATCGATAACGTGGCGCGGCAGATCGCCGCTGCCGCCCGTTCGCCGAAGCTCGTGATCGAAAAGAGCACGGTACCCGCACACACCGGTGAGGAGTTGAGCCGCGCCCTTCAGGTGTATGGCCGCAGCAATGGCGTTAAATTTCGGGTGGCGTCGAATCCGGAGTTCCTGCGCGAAGGTACCGCCGTGGGCGATTTCTTCCATCCCGAACGCATTGTGGTTGGCGTGGAAGATACGGAATCCGAGCGGCAATTGCGCGAAATCTACAAGCCGTTTCTCGAGGGCAGGTTTCGCTGCCCCGTCCACGAATCGAAATGCCCGCCCGCACCCGCTCCGGTTTTTCTGGTGACCACCATCGCCAGCGCCGAATTGATCAAGCATGCTTCCAATTCCTTTCTCGGCTTGAAGATCTCGTATGCCAATCTCATTGCCGATCTGTGCGAAAAACTTGGCGGCAATGTCGAAGAGGTCACCCGCGCGATGGGACTCGATCCGCGCATCGGACCGCATTTTCTCAACGCTGGTCTCGGTTTCGGAGGGTTTTGTTTGCCCAAAGACATACAGGCATTCATCCGCTTGGCGGAAAAGCACGGTGTGGATTTCAGTTTGCTGCACGAAGTCGAGGCGGTAAACAAACGCCGTGTCGATCAGTTTGTGGAAAAGGTCCGCCGTGCGCTGTGGGTAGTCAAAGACAAAACCGTTGGCGTGCTGGGTCTCGCCTTCAAGCCGAATACGGACGACGTTCGCTTCGCCCCGGCCATTGAAGTCGTGCGCCGCCTGATCGCCGAAGGCGCCAAGGTGCGGGCCTCAGATCCTGTCGCTATCGACCGCGCTCGCTCGATCCTGAATCGCGACGTGGAGTTTGTCGAAGACCCTTACCTCACGGCGCGAGGGGCCGATGCCTTGCTCTTGCTGACCGAGTGGAAGGAGTATCGCGACCTGGATTGGCAGCGCGTCTACGGCGAGATGGCGCGGCCCCTGATCCTGGATGCGCGCAATATGCTGCCGCCCGCAAAAATGAAAGAGCTGGGCTTCGAGTATCACAGCTTCGGTCGGCCCGACCTGAGTGCCAGTCCCGCGCTCGTTTCCTCTTAGTCCAGAGCGAGATCACCCAGTCGGCTGTCCGGCTGCCGCCACCTGCTGCCGGAAATATTCCAACGTCAGGCGCAGCCCTTCGTCCAAGCGGACCTTGGGCTCCCATCGGAGCAGGCGTTTGGCCTTGCTGATGTCCGGGCAGCGCTGTTTGGGGTCGTCCTGAGGGAGTGGCTTGAAAACGATGGGAGTCTGGGCCCCGAGAAGCTGCCGGATACGCTCCGCGAACTCAAGTATGGTGATCTCCTCGGGATTGCCGATATTCACAGGCTCGTGCTCGTCGGAGTTCATGAGCCGGTAGATGCCTTCGATGAGGTCCGAGACGTAACAAAAGCTTCGTGTTTGCCGGCCATCGCCATAGACGGTGATCGGCTGACCGCTCAGCGCCTGGTATACGAAATTCGGCAATGCGCGTCCGTCGTTGAGGCGCATGCGCGGTCCGTAGGTATTGAAGATGCGCACGATGTGCGTATCCACCCCGTGATAGCGGTGATAGGCCATCACCATCGCTTCCGCGAAGCGCTTGGCTTCGTCGTAGACGCCGCGCGGACCGATGGGGTTCACGTTTCCCCAATAGCTCTCCGGCTGAGGCGTAATCTGCGGATCGCCGTAGCACTCTGACGTGGACGCCAGCAAGTACTTGGCCTTCTTGGCCATCGCCAAACCGAGAGTATTGAGCGTTCCTAGCGCGCCCACCTTGAGTGTTTGGATGGGAAGCTTCAAATAGTCCACGGGACTGGCCGGGGAAGCGAAATTGAGAACGTAGTGAACCGGGCCGTCTACTTCCATGTGCCGCGAAATATCGTGGGACATCATGCGAAAACGAGGGTGCTCGGTAAGGTGAGCGACATTGGCTGCAGATCCGGTGACCAGATTATCGATCGAGAGCACCTCCCAACCGCGCTCGATCAAGTAGTCGCACAGATGGGACCCCAGAAAACCCGCACCTCCCGTAATGACAACGCGCAAGCGGCCTCCTTCGACGTGCGTTCACACATGATCCCAGGGGCCGGAAAGGCGCGGCCTCCCGTTTCCTAGTTTCGATGCATTTTAAGCCCTCTAAGGCTGTGAAGGAACAGAGAGGCTCGTTTCGCTGAATCTTCTGCGAAAGCTAGCCCCCGACGTTGTCGGCGAGTGCCCTGCGAATTTGCTCTTGCTGTGGTGCAGGAGGGTTCAATTGGAGCGCGCGTTCAAACTGGGCCTTAGCCCGTGCGTTGTCGTGATTCTTCTGATAGGCGACGCCGAGGTGATAGTGATAGGTCGCATTCGCCGGCGAAGCGTTTGTGGCTTCCTGAAGAAGATCGATGGCTAGACCAGGCACTCCCTTTCCCACATAGGCCCAGGCCAGCGTATCGGCCGTATTCGGGTTATCCGGCATCGCGCGGCGAGCGGTTTGCGCCAGGGACAACGCCACATCGGCATTGCCGCCGTGCTCCAGGAAGATATAAGCCAGATTGTTGGCGGCCGCGGGGTTGTTTGGTTGAATAGCCAGCGCCTTTTGATATTCTTGCTGGGCGTCTTGCCAATTGCCCTGGGACTCCTGAAGCGAACCGAGCAAGATATATGCGCGTATATCTCGCGGATCCTGCCGGATCGCTCTCTGATACGACTCGATGGCTTCTGGGATCGATCCGCGCCCGATTTGGGCGGTGGTGAGCAACAAAATAGCTTCCACGCTGTTGGGATTCAGGTCTAAGGCTTTTGTCAGCGACTGCTCTGCCGCCGAATAATCTTTCGTGCTCAGTTGCACCTGGCCCAACAGTTCATAGATCCCGTTATCGTCAGGTTCCTTTGTGATCTGCTCCTGAATCCGAGCGACGGCCCGGCCCGGCTGATTTTGAGCCAGATTCATTTGCGCGAGGCCTGCCAGAGCCTGCAGGTCGCGCGGGTTCTTGGCGAGCGCCTGTTCGAATAATGTGTTCGCGTCCGAGAACCGCTTCTGTGCCAATCTCAACTGGCCCATACCCGTATACCCGCGGGAGTTTTCGGGCGCAAGCGTAATCGCCTGTTGCAAATTCCTTTCCGCTTCGTCTACGTCCTTGGCGCCAAGGCTGGCGCTCGCCTTCATCAAATATCCTTCGGGCAACGCAGGCTGCACAGCAATCAGTCCTTCAGCGGTTTGGCGCAGCAGTTCCAGATCGCCCTTGCGCACAGCTACCGCGCCCAGCGCCTGGTAGACTTGCGTCATGTTGGGTCGCAGCCGAATGGTCTCTTGTAATTCGGCGATCCCCCGTTCCGTGTTTTCACTGGCCAGTAGCGCCATGCCCAGGCTGTAGTGCGCCGCAGGATTCTGCGGATCCTGTTTCAGAGTGGCTTGAAGGGAGAGTACGGCCTGCTCAGCCTGGCCCTGGGCATTGAGGATCTGTCCGCGCAAGACAAGCGCATCGATGTCGCCGGGATTCTGTTTGATGAGTTGCTCGTTCAGCTTGGATGCTTCGTCCAGCTGTTTGTTTAAGACGAGCACCTGGATATAAGCCTTCCGCGCGCTCTGGTCTTTTGGATGTTGTTGAACTAACGACGCGTATTCTTCAGCCGCATGAGGCAGGTCGTTCATTAGAAAATAGAACTCGCCGAGTAGGGAATAGCCGCCGGGCACATCGGGCATGGCCTGCTTGGCCTGCTGCAAAATCTGTTCCGCTTCATTCCGTTTGCGCTGGCTCTCGAAGAGCGATGCCATGGCGGCGTAGGCGACAGGGTTTTTGGGATCGCGCTGAATCACGTCACGGAACTGTTCCTCTGCTTCCGCCCAGCGCCGTTGCTGCTGATAAAAATTGCCCAGCGCCAATCGGGCGGGAATCGATTTGGGATCGAGATTGATCGCCTTCAGAAAATTCTGCTCCGCGGCGGCTGCTTGTTTCGCGTTCAATTGCAGGTAACCCATGTTCAGGTAGACGCGCGGCTGATCCGGAGCAAGGTTGATGACCGTCTGCATCTCCTGCAACGATTCGCTCACATCCTGCAGAGCGGCATCCGAATTGGCGAGCAGGATGCGCGCATCGACGTTATTGGGATCGTGAGTCAGCACCTCCTCGGCGCGGGCCTGCGCGTCCTTGAACCGCTTTGCGGAGAGCAGAAGGGTTCCCAGATCGATCTGCGCCTTGGCATTGTCGGGTTGCAGATCCGTGGTTCGCAGCAGCTCTTGATAGGCTCCCGCCCAGATGCCCTGACGCTCGTAAGCCTGGGCCAGCCGGTAGTGTGCCTCCGCAAAGGTCTTATCGATCTGAATAGCGTTCAAATATTGAATGGCCGCTTCGCGATACTTTCCCTGGTCGAAATAGCTGTTCCCGCTCGCCAGATACTTCTGCTTACGAACATTGGGATCGCGAGCGCAACCCGCCGTCAATGCCAGGCACACGGCGAGGATTAGAAATTGGAAAGCGCGCGAGGGCTGCAAGAGATTCATTGATTGGCCGCCTTGCAAAAAAGTCGTCCGACAGACAGGTCCGGAAAGAGACTTGAGCAATTACTCGGCCAATAATCCATTCTGGAAAGCCAGCGATTTGATCTCAAGTCATTGAATAAAGA
>Ga0335077_10004934_pt1 | contig 16305 bp, 14 predicted proteins | sample Lox_Sample_31_FD_207151 | JGI IMG/M metagenome (GOLD analysis project Ga0335077, IMG submission 207151) | Soil microbial communities from Loxahatchee National Wildlife Refuge, Florida, United States - Lox_Sample_3.1 | ecosystem: Environmental > Terrestrial > Soil > Wetlands | place: USA...
TCCACCCGGACCTGGTGATCAAACCGCTGCTGGCGAACCCGTATCTGTGGTCGGTGGCGTACCTGCCGTTCCTGATCTTCCTGACCTTCGTGATCGTGGGGTCGTCGAACGCGGTGAACCTGACGGACGGGCTGGACGGGCTGGCGATCGGATGCGTGGTGGTGGCGGCGGGAGCGCTGACGGCGCTGACGTACGTGTCGAGCCACGCGGGGTTCGCGTCGTACCTGGACCTGCCGCACAGCCCGCGGGTGGGAGAGCTGACGGTGTTCTGCGGGGCGACGTCGGGGTCGGCGCTGGCGTTCCTGTGGTACAACGCGCACCCCGCGGACGTGTTCATGGGGGACGTAGGGTCGCTGGCGCTGGGCGGGGCGATTGGGACGGTGGCGGCGATCATCAAACAGGAAATTCTGCTGTTTTTCATCGGCGGGGTATTCGTGATGGAAGCGCTGTCGGTGATCCTGCAGGTGGCGTCGTTCAAACTGACCGGGAAGCGGATCTTCCGGATGGCGCCGCTGCACCATCACTTCGAGCTGATCGGGTGGAGTGAATCGAAAATAATAGTGAGGTTCTGGATCGCGTCGCTGGTGTTTGCGCTGTTCGCGCTGACGACGCTGAAACTGCGATGAATCCGGGGAACAAACCGGGAGTGGAGCTGGGAGGGAAGCGCGTGCTGGTGGTGGGACTGGCGCGGACGGGAGTGGCGACGGCGCTGTTTTGCCAGGAGCGTGGGGCGCAGGTGACGGCCACGGACACGCTGGCGAACGCGGACCTTACCGGAGCGGCTGCGAAGCTATCGTCGGCGGGGATCGCGCTGGAGCTGGGAGGACACCGGCGGGAGAGCTTTCTGAATGCGGATCTGATCGTGCCGAGCCCCGGCGTGCCGTATGACCAGGCGGACCTGGTGGAGGCGCGGAAACAGGGAGTGGCGGTGTGGAGCGAGATCGAGCTGGCCTGGAGGTTTCTGCGCGGGCGGCTGGTGGCGATCACGGGCTCGAACGGGAAAACGACGACGACGGCGCTGACCGGGCACATCCTGAAATCGGCGGGGCTGGCGGTGCTGGTGGGAGGAAACATAGGGACTCCGCTGATTTCGCTGGTGGCGGAATCGCAGGAGGGGAGCATCGCGGTGGCGGAGGTGTCCAGCTTTCAACTGGAGGGGATCGTGGCGTGGCGGCCGGACATCAGCGTGTATCTGAACCTGACGCCGGACCACATTGACCGGCACGGGTCAATGGAGGGATACGCGGCGGCGAAAGCGCGGATTTTCGAGAACCAGAAGGGGGAAGACGCGGCGGTGATGAACGCGGACGATGCGGCGAGCGCGCGGTACGCGCCGTCGCGGCCGCGGGTGTACTGGTTCAGCCGGAAGAAGGAAGTGGGGCGGGGAGCGTTTGTGCGCGGGGACGACATTATTTTCTGCGACGGGGATGCGGAGGCGCGGCTGGCGTCGCGGTCGGCGATTTCGCTTCGGGGCGAGCACAACCTGGAAAACGTGCTGGCGGCGGCCACCGCCGCATGCCTGGCGGGAGCGGCGCCGGGGGCCATCGCGGAGGCGGTGCGGACGTTTCCGGGAGTGGAGCACCGGCTGCAGTTCGTGGCGGAGATCGGGGGCGTGCAGTTCTACAACGATTCGAAGGCGACGAACGTGGACGCGACGGAGAAGGCTCTGGAAGCGTTTCCGGGCAACCTGCTGGTGATCCTGGGAGGAAAGGACAAAGGCAGCGATTACCGGCCGCTGGCGCCCCTGCTGGCGCGGAGGGCGCGGCGTGCGTTCCTGATCGGGGCGGCGGCGGAGAAGATCGCGGGTCAGATTCGAGGCGCGTTGCCGCTGGAGATGAGCGGGACGCTGGAGCGCGCGGTGCAGGCGGCGTATGAAGCGGCGCAGGCGGGCGACGTGGTGCTGCTGGCGCCGGCGTGCGCCAGCTTTGACCAGTTTCAGAATTTCGAGCATCGCGGGCGCGTGTTCGCGGAGCTGGTGCGGGAACTGGCGGCGAGAGTGGCGGTGCCGAAAGTCCGGGACACCGCCGGGGGGAGGCGCTGATGCCGCGCGGGATGCGCCCGGACCGGTGGTTGTTCCTGTGCACGCTGGGGCTGTGCGTGATGGGCGCGGTGATGGTGTTCAGCGCGTCGTCGGTGACGGCGCTGACGCAGACGGGGAGCGCGTACGGGCTCTTCCTGCGGCAAATGGCGGCACTGGTGACCGGGCTGTGCGGAATGGCGGCGCTCTCGCGGATGGATTACCGCCTGCTGCGGCGGCCGCCGGTGGTCATCACGTCGCTGGGAGTGGTGCTGGTGCTGCTGCTGGCGGTGCTGCTGCTGGACCGGGCGCACGCCACGCACCGCTGGATGCGGCTGGGCCCGGCGAGCCTGCAGCCGTCCGAATTCGCGAAGCTCGCGGCGATCCTGTTTCTGGCCTGGTTCCTGGAGCCGCGGGTGAAGCCCGGGGGAGGCGGGGTGAACCGGGTGTGGGAGACGCTGGTGCCGGCGCTGGCGCCGGTGGTGGTGCTGGCGGCGCTGGTGGTGGTGGAGCCGGACCTGGGGACGTCGCTAATGATCGTGCTGGTGGCCGGGGCGATGGTGTTCGAGGCGGGCTTGTCGCTGCGATTGCTGGCCGGGGCGGTTGCCGCTGCGCTGCCCGTGGTTTACCTGCTGATCGCGCGGGTTCCCTACCGCCTGAACCGTTTCATGGCGTTCCTGCACCCGGCGCAGGACCCGCAGGGCGCGGGCTTCCAGTTGCTGCAATCGCTGATCGCGGTGGGGTCGGGCGGATTCTTCGGGGTGGGGCTGATGGCCAGCCGGCAGAAGCTGTTCTATCTGCCGGAAGCGCCCACGGACTTCATTTTCGCGGTGCTGAGCGAAGAGCTGGGATTCATCGGAGCGGCGGCGGTGGTGGTGCTGTTTGGGATTTACGGATGGAGGGGGCTGCGGGCGGCGCTGGCGGCTCCCGACGACTTTGGGCGGATGCTGGCGATGGGCATCACGTTTCTGGTGGTGGGCCAGGCGCTGGTAAATCTGAGCGTGGTGGTGGGCCTGCTGCCGACGAAGGGGATCCCCCTGCCGTTCATCAGTTACGGCGGGTCGAGCCTGGTGGTGATGCTGCTGGCCACGGGAATTCTGTTGAACATCAGCCAGTACGCGGACTGACGTGAAACTGGCGATAGCAGGAGGCGGGACCGGCGGCCATGTCTTCCCGGCGGTGGCCGTGGCGCGGGAGTGGCTGCGCCGGGGAGCGGAGCGCGAAGTGTTGCTGGTGGGGACGGAACGAGGGTTGGAGGCGCGGCTGGTGCCGGAGGCGGGCCTGCCGTTTGCGACGATCCCGGTGGGCGGGCTGAAAGGAATCGGCGGGCTGCGGCTGGTGCGGAATCTGGCGCTGCTGGGGCCGGCGATGGTGGAGTCGGGCCGGATCCTGGAGCGGCACCGATTCGCAGCCGCGCTGGGGGTGGGGGGCTATGCCTCCGGGCCGTTCGTGCTGGCGGCGGCGCTAACGGGTGTGCCGACGGCGATTTTCGAGCCGAATGCGGAGCCGGGGTTCACCAACAGGGTGCTGGCGGGAATGGTGAGGCGGGTGGCCACGGCGTATGAGACGACGGCGAAGAGACTGGGAAACCGGGCGGTGGTGACGGGGATCCCGGTGCGCGCGGCATTCTTTGAAATCCCTCCGCGGACGCACCAGGCGCCCTTCCGGATTCTGATCACGGGCGGGAGCCAGGGGTCGCTGGTGGTGAACCGGACGGTGATTGATTCGCTGGACATGCTGGAGGAGCGAAAAAGTCAGCTTTTCCTCGTACACCAGAGCGGCGAACGCGACTATAATGCTGTTCGCGTGGCGTATGCTCGCCGGGAGATCAACGCGGAGGTCGTGCCCTTCCTATCGAGAATGGCGGAGGAGTTCGCCCGGGCGGACTTGATCGTCTGCCGGGCGGGAGCGATCACGGCGGCAGAAGTGGCCGCCGCGGGACGCGCCGCCATCTTCATCCCCTTCGGAGCCGCCACAGACAGCCATCAGTTGCGCAACGCCCAGGCATTGGAAGCCGCGGGCGCGGCGCGCGTCATACCCGAACCGCAGCTCAGCCCACAGCGATTGGTCGGGGAAATCACCTCGCTTCTGGACCAGCCCGAGCGAATGAAGGAAATGGAAGTGCGCGCGCGCGCGCTGGCCCGGCCGCGCGCCGTCGCGGACATCGTGAATCTACTGGAAGAGGTAGCGCGGCCATGATGGTGGAATTCCGGAATTTCCGGCGCATCCATTTTGTGGGCATCGGCGGGATCGGCATGAGCGGGATCGCGGAGGTGCTGCTGACGCTGGGGTATTCGGTTTCCGGCTCGGATCTGAAGGGCACAGCGATTACGGAGCGGCTGGCGGGGCTGGGCGCGACGATCTTCTACGGGCACGATGCGGGGAATGTGGATGCGGCGCACGTCGCGGTGGTCTCCTCAGCGGTGCGTAGCGACAATCCGGAAGTCCGGGAAGCGCAGCGGCGGAAGATTCCGGTGATTCCGCGCGCGGAGATGCTGGCGGAACTGATGAGGCTGAAGCAGGGAATCGCGGTGGCCGGCGCGCACGGGAAAACGACGACGACATCGATGACCGCGTCCGTGCTGAGCGCGGCGGGGCTGGACCCGACATTTGTGGTGGGCGGGCGGGTGAACGCGGCGGGGACGACGGCGCGGCTGGGCAAAGGCGAATACATGGTGGTGGAAGCGGACGAGAGCGACCGGACATTCCTGCTGCTGGCGCCGGTGGTGGCGGTGGTGACGACGATTGACCGGGAACACCTGGACCAGTACGCCTCGCTGGAGGACATCCAGAACGCGTTTCTGCAGTTCGTGAACCGCGTGCCCTTCTACGGGGCGGCGGTGCTCTGCCTGGACGAGCCCAATGTGCAGGCCATCCTGCCGGGGGTCCGCCGGCCGGCGATCACCTACGGGACGTCGAACCAGGCGGACCTGCACATCGCGGACGTGGCGCTGCGGGGGCCGCAGAGCGACTTCCGGCTGCGCTACCGGGGCGAAGACCTGGGCATGTTCCACTTGAACGCGCCGCCAGGAATCCACAACGTGCGGAACGCGGCCGCGGCCGCGGCCGTGGGGCTGTACCTGAACATTCCGGCGGAGCTCATTCGGGACGGGCTGGAAAAATTCGAGGGAGTGGGCCGGCGATTCGAAGTGAAGGGAGTGTTCCACGGAGTCTCGCTGATCGACGACTACGGCCACCACCCGGCGGAAATCCGGGCGACGCTGGAGGCGGCGCGGGGGTGCAACTACAAACGGCTGCTGGTGCTCTTCCAGCCGCATCGCTACACGCGGACGCAGCACCTGTGGGACGAATTCTGCCGGGCGTTCAACCAGGCGGACGTGCTGGTGCTGACGGACATATACCCGGCGAGCGAGGCGCCCATCGAGGGAATCACGGGAGAAGCGCTGAGCGCGGCGGTGAGCGCGGCGGGGCATCGCGAAGTGCGCTACCGCGCGGGGATGGCGGAGGCACTCGATGAACTGGTGAGAGAGGCGCAGGCCGGCGACGCGATCCTGACGATCGGGGCAGGGAGCGTGGGGCGGGCGTCGGAAGAACTGGCGGTGCGGCTGGCGGGAGGGACATCGGCGGTGACGCATGCGCATTGAGTCGCCGCGGGTGGTGGCCGCGCTGGGCGAACTGGGGGTGGAGCACCGTCCGGGCGCCTCGCTGGCGGAGCTGACTTCGCTGGGAATCGGCGGGACCACGGATTTGCTGCGCATCCGGGAGCACCGGCATCTGCCGGCACTCGTCCGGTTGCTGCGGGAGGAGGGGATCGAACATCGTTTTCTGGGAGGCGGGACGAACGTGTTGATCGCCGATGGAGAGCTGCCGTGGGTGATGGTGCAGCTCGCGGCGGGCGAACCGGACGTCTCGATTCAGGGAAATTCGGTGCGGGTGGATGCGGCGGCGGACCTGGGGCGCATGGTGACGACGTGCGCGCGGCAGAACCTGGGCGGGATGGAGGGGCTGATCGGCGTGCCGGGAAGCGTGGGCGGAGCGCTGCGGATGAACGCGGGGGCGTATGGAACGGAAATCGGGAAATTCGTCCGCGAGGTGGAGGTGTATCGCGCGGCGAGCGGGGAGAACGAAACGCTGCGGGAAGGGCAGATTTCCTTTGAGTACCGGCACACTTCGTTCGGGCCTGGCGACGTGATGCTGAGCGCGCGGCTGGAGCTGCCGGAGCGGCCGTACGCGGAAATCGTGGCGGGGATCCGCGTGTGCAACGAGAAGCGGAGGGCCAGCCAGCCGCTGAACCAGAAGAGCGCGGGGTGCATTTTCAAGAATCCGCCGGGGGGATCGGCGGGAAGGATGATTGACGGACTGGGACTGAAAGGATTGCGCGTGGGCGAGGCGATGGTGAGCGAGCGGCACGCGAATTTTTTTGTGAACACGGGACACGCTTCGTGCGCGGACATGCTGGGGCTGATCGCGGAGGTGCGCACGCGGGTGCGCGCGGCGCATGGAGCGGAACTGGAAGAAGAGGTGATCGTCTGGAACGCGTGAGGAAGACGGAAGGCGAAAGATTCCCGCCCGAGGTGCCGGCGGACGAGGAGCCGCGGTATCTGCGGCGGCAGAAGCCGGTGGAGGTGAGGAAGAAGAACCTGGTGAGGCGCTTCCGTGACGACGTGCTGCCGTGGCTGAAGCTGGGGACGCTGGCGGGGGGCGCGCTGGGAATTTTTCTGTTCGCCGGCCACTTTCTTTTCTACTCGCCGTGGCTGCTGCTGACCCAGCCGAGCCAGGTGGAGGTGACGGGCAACCAGTACGTATCGCGTGACGCGGTGGTGGCGCTGTTCGCGCCGGACCGGAATCACAGCCTGGTGACCATTCCGCTGGAGGAGCGGCGCGGGGAGATCGAAAAGATTGCGTGGGTGGAATCGGCGCGGGTGGAGCGGATCCTGCCTGACCGGATCCGGGTGGAGATTACGGAGCGGCGGCCGGTGGCCTTCCTGCGCATGGGCAGCGAGCTGGCGCTGATTGACGCGCAGGGGGTGATCCTGGAGCGTCCCGCGCAGGGCGACTTCCGGCTTCCGGTGGTGAGCGGGCTGGGCGAGGGAATGCCGCGGGGGGAGCGGGCCTCGCGCATGGGAATGTTCCTGGAGTTTCAGCGGCAGATCGAAATGGTGCGCGGGGGAGCGAGCGAACTGCTGAGCGAAGTGGACCTGACGAACGCGGAGGATCTGCGCGCGATGATGCTGCCGCCGGGAGGAAACGGCGCGGGGACGCAGGCGGTGCTGGTGCATTTTGGTTCGACGGACTTCGGGCCGCGATTCATGCTGCTGCTGGACAATTTCGCGCAGTGGCAGGCGCAGGCGGGGCGCGTTTCGTCAGTGGACTTGCGGTTCAAGAAGCAGGTGGTGGTGAATTAGGGGCAGGAGAGGACGGCGCCCCCGAGGCGATGCGCGGGGGCCGGCCGGGGAGTGCGGGAGCAAAGTTTTGGCGAAGAAGGCCAACCTGGTGGTGGGGGTGGACATCGGCAGCACAAAGGTGTGCGTGCTGATCGCGGACGCGCGCGCGGCGGAGAGCCGGCCGGGGGGCAAATCGACGGCCAACGGAGGCGGGCAGCCGGTGCTGGAGTGCCTGGGAGTGGGAGTGGCGGACTCGAAAGGGCTTCGGAAAGGGCTGATCGTCAACCTGGAAGCGGCAAAGGTGGCGGTGGAGCGCGCGCTGGAGCAGGCCGAAGACGTGGCCGGAGCGCCGGCGGAATCCGCGGTGGTGGGAGTGGCGGGGGCGCACATCCGGGGAATCAGCAGCCGGGGCGGGATCTCGCTGGGCCCGCGGCCGCGCGACGTGCAGCGGGAGGACATGCAGCGGGCCATCGAAAGCGCACGCGCGGTGACGCTGCCGGAAGACCGCGTGGTGCTGCACGTGTTTCCGCAGGAATTCTTCCTGGACGGGCAGGACAACATCCGGCAGCCGGTGGGCCTGCTGGGAAAACAGCTGGAAGCCAATGTGCACATCGTGACGGCTTCGGCGACGGCGGAACAGAACCTGGTGAGCGCGCTGAACCTGGCGGGACTGAAAGTATCGGGCACGGTGCTCGAACCGTTTGCCGCCGCGGAGGCCTGCCTGACGCCGGAGGAACGCGAGCAGGGCTGCTGCCTGGTGGATCTGGGAGCGGCCACGACGGAGCTGATCGTGATTACGGACGGGGTGGTGCGGCACACGGCGGCGATTGCCGTGGGCGGAGATCATTTCACGAACGACCTGGCGGTGGGCCTGAGAACGCCGGTGCCGGAAGCGGAAGCGCTGAAGCGGGAGCACGCCTGCGCCTTCCGTGCGCTGCTGCGGGGCGATTCGCCGATTGAAATTTCGAGTGTGGGGGGACGGCCGCCGCGAACGATTTTCTCGCGGATGCTGACGGAGATCGTGGAGCCGCGTGCGACGGAACTGCTGGAACTGGTGCACGCGGAGCTGAAGCACGGCGGCCTGGACACGCGGCTGGGAGCGGGAGTGGTGCTGACGGGTGGCGGGGCGCGGCTGCGCGGGCTGGCCGACCTGGTGGAGCGGCTGTTCGGCGTGCCGGTGCGGCTGGGACGCCCGCGGGGCCTGGGGCGGCTGCCGGAGGAGTTCGCGCATCCGGAGTTCAGCGTGGCGGCGGGGCTGGCGCTGTATGCGCACCGTTCGCAGGCGGGGGCGACGCGTCCAGCGGGTTCGTGGCGGCAGAAGTTGAAAGAGGCATGGCGGGGGTGAGGGCATGGCTGGAAATTCGAAACCATCCAACCAGGGAGGCGGTATGGCGCAGAAGGATGCCGGGGTGAAGTACTCGTTCAGCGAGGACCAGTCCCTCGCGGCGAAGATCAAAGTGATCGGCGTGGGGGGCGGGGGCTCGAACGCCGTGAACCGCATGATCCGTGCGAAGGTGGAAGGGGTGGAGTTCATCGCCGCGAACACGGATCAGCAGGCCTTGCAGCTCTCCGCGGCGCCCATGAAGCTGCAGATGGGCGCGAAGCTGACCAAGGGGCTGGGCGCGGGCGCCAATCCGGACATCGGACGGAAGGCCGCGCTGGAGGACACGGAGAAAATCATCGAGGTGCTGGAAGGCTCGGACATGGTGTTCATCACCGCGGGGCTGGGCGGAGGCACCGGATCGGGTGCGGCGCCCGTGGTGGCTTCGCTGGCGAGCGAACTGGGCGCGCTGGCGGTGGCCGTGGTGACGAAACCGTTTTCGTTCGAAGGCAAACGGCGCATGGTGCAGGCGGAACAGGCGCTGGCCGAACTGGTCTCCTGCGTGGACACCGTGATCGTGATTCCGAACGAGCGGCTGATCAGCACGATTGAAAAGGGCACGAGCTTCTTCGAGGCGTTCCGCATAGCCGACGACGTGCTGCGGCAGGCGGTGCAGGGGATCAGCGACATCATCACGGTTCCGGGGATCATCAACCGCGACTTTGCGGACGTGAAAACGATCCTGAAAGGGATGGGGTACGCGGTGATGGGCACGGCGGTGGGCACCGGGCCGGACCGCGCGGTGGAGGCGGCGAGCCGGGCCATCAACAGCCCGCTGCTGGAAGACAACTGCATCCAGGGCGCACACGGAATACTGATCAACATCAGCGGGTCGAGCGGAATGTCGCTGCACGAAGTGAACGAGGCGTCGCTGGTGATCCAGAAAGCGGCGCACGAGAACGCGAACATTATTTTCGGCGCCGTGCAGGACGAAGGGTTGAAGGACCAGGTGAAGATCACGGTCATCGCCGCGGGATTCAAGGAAGCGCCGGCGCGGAGGCTCTCGCAGCAGAAGCCGGCCTACCTGCCGAAAGAGTGGAAGACCCAGCACGCCGTGGCCGCAGCGGGCGGAGGGGGCGGGGTGGTGCCGGTGCCGAACAGCAGCGCCAGCCGGGGGACGGACAGCATCATCGCGCAGGTGGCGAGGAATGTCTCGAGCGTGACGGGCGAGATCGCCGCGGATGATTTGGATGTGCCGACGTTCCTGCGGCGCGGGCCGAAGACGTAAAACGCCCCGGGAGATTCACGCCCGGCTCGGTTTGACGACGGCGGCGAGGACCAGGGCGGTGACGGTCCAGGTGACGAGCACCTCGAAGAAGTGCGAGGCGCTGAAATTTCCCGGGAAGCCGTACCAGCTCCAGTAGGGAAGATCCGTGACCAGTCCGGGGAATGTGGCCACCAGCGCGACGAACAGCACGCGCTGGCCGTAGCCCGCCAGCGAACCCGAGCACATGGCCAGAAGCACACAAACCACCAGGGCGGCGAGCAGACCGTAGACAAACTGTTTGGCGAGCAGCACGGGGAAATTGAAGTCGGTTCCTCCGGGCTTGTAAATCAGCACGCCGGTGGGACCACGTCGGAATTTTTCGGCGTACTTCTTCATTTCGGCGGAATCGTTCTGCTTGGCTAAATCCATGGTCGGGAACATGTACCAGCCCGGCTCGCTGATGGCCAGGCGCATGGCGGCGGTGAGCACGTCGTCGTGAGGCAAGTTCTTGACGCCGGCTTCAGCAAACGGAGTGAACTCGTGCCAGACAAAACTGACGAGGAAAATCACGACGGCACCGACGACAGTCCCGAGCAGAATCTTTTTCCCCATGGATAGCTTCCCCTCCCGCGGGCAAAGCGAGGGCGCGGCCCGCGCGCTTTGCCGCTTTGTACCATGAAAACGGGGGTTTCCCCTACACTGGAGGCATGGCAGGGGCGGTACGAGTGACGCGCGAGGTGTGGAACGCGCTGGCGGAAGAGGCGCGGCAAGCCGGGGGCCTGGAATGCTGCGGGCTGCTGGCGGGGCGGGGCGGAGTGATCACCGCGGTGCTGGCGGCGCGAAACGCGCTGGGGAGCGGGACGGCGTTCGAAATCGCACCAGAGGAATTGTTCAGGCTGTTCCGGCGGATGCGCGCGCTGGAGCTGGAGCATCTGGGCATCTACCACTCGCATCCAGCCACGGAGAATGCGCCTTCGCCGAGCGACATCGGGCAGGCCTACTATCCGGAGGCGGCGTACTTCATTGTCTCGCCGGCTGCGGAGGCTGCGAAGCCCGTGCGGGCGTTTTCCGTGCGGGACGGGCGAGTGGAGGAACTGGAAATTCGAATCGAGGAGAGCTGAGCGCTCAATTGGCGCGGGCGCCTGCCGGAATCCGGGCGCCGCGAGGCTCTTCGGCCCGGGCCAGGCGGCGTGAGTAGAGCGGGAATCGCGCGGCGAGCTCCGCGACCTGCGCGCGCACGCGCTGCTGCACGGCGGTGTCGCCGGTGTTCGCCAACACCTCGGCAATCCATGCGGCGATGCGGTCCATTTCCGCTTCGCCCATTCCGCGCGTGGTGACGGCGGGACTGCCGATGCGCACACCGCTGGCTTTCATGGGGGGCAGGGGGTCGAACGGGATGGCGTTCTTGTTGACGGTGATGCCGGAATGCTCCAGGGCCAGCTCCGCGTCGCGGCCGGTGATGCCACGCGCGCCGACGTTCAGAAGAAACAAATGATTGTCGGTGCCGCCGGAGACGAGCTGGAAGCCGCGCGAGACCATGCCGCGGGCGAGCGCGGCGGCGTTGGCCACCACGTGTTTCTGATACTCGCGGAAGGCGGGCTCCATGGCTTCCTTGAGGCACACGGCCTTGGCGGCAATGATGTGGACGAGCGGGCCGCCCTGAGTGCCGGGGAAGGTGAGTTTGTCCAGTTCCTTGGCGAAGGGCTCACGACAGAGCACCAGGCCGCCGCGCGGGCCGCGGAGCGTCTTGTGCGTGGTGGTGGAGACGAAATCGGCGTGGGGGATGGGGCTGGGATGGAGGCCCGCGGCGACGAGTCCGGCGATATGGGCCATGTCCACGAAGAGCAGCGCGCCCTGTGCGCGCGCGATTTTGCCCAGGCGCTCGAAGTCGAAGACGCGCGGGTAGGCGCTGGCGCCGGCGACAATCATTTTCGGTTTGTGCTCAGCGGCCAGACGTTCCACTTCGTCGTAGTCGAGCCGCTCGGTGTCCTGGCGGACGCCGTAGGGGACGAACTTGTACATGCGGCCGGAGAAATTGAGGGGATGACCATGGGTGAGGTGGCCGCCGTGGGCGAGGTTCATGCCGAGTACGGTGTCGCCGGGCTGAAGCGCGGCCATGTAAACGGAGATGTTGGCCTGGGTACCGGAATGCGCCTGGACGTTGGCATGTTCCGCGCCGAACAGTTTTTTCGCCCGTTCGATGGCCAGGGTCTCGACGCGGTCGGCGTTCTCGCAGCCGCCGTAATAGCGCTTGCCGGGATAGCCCTCCGCGTATTTGTTGGTGAACACGGAGCCCATGGCTTCGAGAACGGCTTCGGAGACGAAATTCTCGGAGGCAATGAGCTCGAGGCCGGTGGCCTGGCGGCGCACTTCGTCGTGCAACGCCTGCGCAACTTCCGGGTCAACTTCGGCGATGGGGCGTTCCATCCGACGGGAATCCTGGGTGTCCATGGAGATCTCCTGGAGAGGAAACGGCAGATTCCTGGCTCCACGCGGAAGGATAAGGATACGCGAGGTTGAGGCGTCCCGCTAGGCCGCGGTGCCCTTGACCTGGGGCCGGCTGGCGTCCAGCACGGCAATCTGTTCGTTGCGGCGCTGGTGGCGGCCGCCCTTGAAGGTGGCGGCGAGAAAGGCGCGGACAATCTCGACGGCCTGCTCTGCGGCGACGATGCGGCCGCCGATGGTGATCACATTGGCGTCGTGATGCTCGCGTGCGGCACGGGCGCTGATGAGATCGTTCACGGCAGCGGCGCGGATTCCGGGAATCTTGTTGGCGGCGATGGCCATGCCCAGACCGGTACCGTCACACAGAATCCCGAGCTGGGCCTCGCCCCGGGCCACGGATTCCGCGACTTTGCGGGCGTAATCCGGGTAGTCCACCAGTTCTTCGGACCAGGTTCCGGAATCGGTTACGGTATGCCCGCCGCCCTCGAGGTAGGTCTTGATGGCTTCCTTGACGGGATAACCGGCATGGTCGGCGCCGACTGCGAACCGAAGCTTCTGCATCTCCTCCGGCATCACTATCCCCGTGAGAATATTAGTCACGGGCCGCGAGAATTTGCAATGGTACTCGACAAGAAAATTCCGCGGCGGGAACGGGGGCGTGGCGGTGCGGGCGCGTTGACTTCGGCGGCGCGGTCCCCTAGTCTCGATGGTTTAGGCCAAACCGCGCGGAGAAAGCAGAGAACAGAGGAATGGCGGAACAGAAACTGCCCACACGGGCCGAGGATTTTTCGGAGTGGTACAACCAGGTGGTGCTGCGGAGCGAGATGGCGGACTACGCTCCGGTGCGCGGGTGCATGATCGTGCGGCCGTACGGGTGGGCGCTGTGGGAGAACATCACGGCGGCGCTGGACCGGCGGTTCAAAGCGACGGGGCACGTGAACGCGGCATTTCCGCTGCTGATCCCGCGGAGCTTTATCGAAAAAGAAAAATCGCACGTGGCGGGATTTTCGCCGGAACTGGCGGTGGTGACGCACGGAGGGGGCGAAGAGCTGGCCGAGCCGCTGGTGATCCGTCCGACCTCGGAGACGATCATCGGGCACGCGTACGCGAAGTGGATCCAGTCGTACCGCGACCTGCCGGTGCTGATCAACCAGTGGAACAGCGTGGTGCGGTGGGAGCTGCGGACAAAGCTGTTTCTGCGCACGCTGGAATTTTTCTGGCAGGAGGGCCACACGGCCCACGCCACGCTGGACGAGGCTGCCGCCGAGACGCGACAGATGCTGGACATCTACACGGACTTCGCGGTGAAGGAGGCGGCGATACCGGTGATCCCCGGGCGGAAGTCGCTTTCGGAGCGGTTTGCGGGGGCGGACGAGACGTATTCGATCGAAGCGATGATGGGGGACAAGAAGGCGCTGCAATCGGCGACGTCGCACAACCTGGGGCAGAATTTCGCGAAGGCGTTTGAAATCCGGTACCTCGACCAGTCGGGCCAGTTGCAGCACTGCTGGACGACTTCCTGGGGGCTTTCGACGCGATTTGTGGGCGCGATCATCATGGTGCACGGGGACGACCAGGGGCTGATCTTTCCGCCGCGGCTGGCGCCGCAACAGGTGGTGATCGTGCCGATCTTCAGGAACGAGGAAGAGAAAGCCCCGGTGATGCAGGCGGCGAAGCAGGTGCGGGCGGAACTGGCGGGTGCGGAGATTCGCGTGACGCTGGACGAGCGCGAGGGAGTGACCCCCGGCTTCAAATTCAACGACTGGGAGATGCGCGGGGTGCCGCTGCGGATTGAAATCGGGCCGAAGGACGTGGCGAAGAACAGCGTGGCGCTGGCGCGGCGGGACCGGCCGGGGCGGGAAGGGAAATCGTTTGTGCCGCGCGAAGGGCTGGCCGGAGCGGTGCGGGAATCGCTGGAAGCGATCCAGAAGGCGCTGTATGAGCGGGCGCTGGAGTTCCGCAAGGCCAACACGCGAGAGCCGAAGAACTACGAGGAATTCCGAGGGGCGGTGGAGAACGGGTTTGCGTTTTCCTTCTGGTGCGGGAAGGCGGAATGCGAAGCGCGGGTGAAGGAAGAGACGAAAGCGACGATCCGCAACATTCCGCTGGAGCAGCCCGGCGGCACGGGTCCGTGCATCGCCTGCGGCACAGCGGCAAATGAACGGGCAATTTTCGGACGCGCGTACTAGGGTGCGGGCGGTGGCGTCGCGAGTGACGCATGGGAAACGCGGAGGGCGCGCTGCCTCGACACACCCCTGCGGCGATGCTAGCATCGGGCCGATTGCGGGCGCTCAGGGGATCCGCCGCGAGGGCGGATGGAGATGGACGGGAGCGGGCCAGATGCTGCACGTTCTGACAAAGCCAGAGGAGCCGCGCCAGGGCGGTTCAGCCGAGCGCGGCGAGGGCCACATGAAACTTCTGGTGGTCCTGGTGGTTCTCGCAATGATCGGTTACACCTGTTTTCGCGTGGTTCCGCCATACGTGAACAATTATCAGTTGCAGGATACCTGCCAATCCGAATCCGCGATGTTTGCCGCGCACCAGAAGACGGACCAGAAGGTGAAGGAGACGGTGTGGGCGGAGATACAGTCACTGGGACTGCCCGTGACCCAGGACGCGATCAAAGTGCAGGTGATCGGCCGGACGGCACGAATCAGCGTGGATTACACGATCACGGTCAACCTGTTCGGGTATGACTTGAACCTCGAATTCCATCCCCAAGGGGAAAGCCCCATCGTCTGAACGGTTCGCGGTACAATTGAGGGGAGTGACCTGCCCGCCCGTCCTGGGTCACGCATCCGGCGGACGGCGCACCAGCCGCGCCTGAGGACCGCCAGAAGGGGGAAGGCAACCCGTTGCGAATCCGTGTCTCGCGCGGCTTCTGGACCTCGCGGCCGGGAATCTTCCTGCTGTGCTGCGGACTGCTCCTCGTGCTGGGGGGCGCCTGCGTCTTCGCCTACTACTACGTCACCTATTCGAGGATGATCGACGCGCGCCTTTCGGGGCAGGTGTTTGGAAACACTTCGCAAGTGTACTCGGCGCCGCGGCAGATTTATGCCGGCGAGGCCATGCGGGAGAGCGAAGTGGCGGCCTATCTCGCCGAAGCCGGGTACACCGAGGGCCGCGAAGGCGCACGCGGGGAATACACGGTGGCGGGCGCTAACCTGTCGATTCACCCGGGGCCGGGATCGTACTTCGGAGGAACGAACGCGCTGCGCGTCACATTCGATGGGGGACGGATTGCGCGCATCACGGCGCTGCCGAAAGGAGGAGAGGCGTCCAGCGCGGAACTGGAGCCGGAGCTGATCACCAACCTGTTCGACACGGCGCGGGAGAAGCGGCGCGTGGTGCGGATGGATCAGTTGCCGAAGGTGCTGGTGGACGCGGTGCTGGCGGCGGAGGACAAACGGTTTTTCGAGCATCCGGGGTTCGATCCGGTGCGTGTGGTGGGGGCGGCCTGGGCGGACCTGCGGCACCGGCACATGGAGCAGGGCGCGAGCACTCTGACGATGCAGGTGGCGCGGAGCTTCTTTTTCTCCACGGAACGGACGTGGCGGCGCAAGATCGCCGAGACGCTGGTGGCGCTGGAGCTGGAGCAGAGATTTTCAAAGCAGCAGATCTTTGAGCTGTACGCCAACGAAATCTACCTGGGCAACCGCGGCAGCTTCGCCATCCGGGGATTCGGCGAAGGAGCCCAGGCGTATTTCGGGAAGGACGTGCGGGAGCTGACGCTGGCGCAGGCGGCGTTCCTGGCGGGGATCATCCGCGCGCCGAACCGCTACGCCGCGTCCGACAGCCATCCGGAACGCGCCGCGGAGCCGCGCGACCGAGTGCTGGCGCAGATGCAGGACGACGGAATGATAACGAAGGCGGAGGAAGCGGAGGCGGAGCGCGAACCGCTGCGGCTGGT
>Ga0335077_10004938_pt1 | contig 16303 bp, 15 predicted proteins | sample Lox_Sample_31_FD_207151 | JGI IMG/M metagenome (GOLD analysis project Ga0335077, IMG submission 207151) | Soil microbial communities from Loxahatchee National Wildlife Refuge, Florida, United States - Lox_Sample_3.1 | ecosystem: Environmental > Terrestrial > Soil > Wetlands | place: USA...
TTCCCGGAGGTCACGCCGCACTACTTCACCGCGTCCGAGATCCAGACGATCGCCCAGGTGACGGGCAAGGGGGTCGCCGACATCATCACGCTACTCAAGGACGCGGGGCTGTCTACACTGCCCGGGGGTGGTGCCGAGGTGCTCTCCGAGCGCGTACGGAAGAGGATCGAGCCGAAGAAAGGCGGACCCGAGGCCTGGCTCGCGGTACATCGTGAGGCCCACCGTCAGGGGTTGCGGTCGACCGCGACCATGATGTACGGGCACGTCGAGACGCCCGAGGACCTCGTCGAACACCTGGAGGCGATCCGGGAGCTTCAGGACGAGTACCGCGGCTTCACGGCCTTCGTCCCCTGGTCCTTCAAACCGGGTAACACGCTGCTCGAGAAGTGGATCAAGCACTACCAGGGACCGAACGCTTACCTGCGCATGCTCGGCGTTTCCCGGCTCTATCTCGACAATTTCCCGCACATCCAGGCGTCGTGGTTCTCGGAAGGCAAGCGGGCCGGCCAGGTCGCGCTTCACTGGGGCGCCGACGACTTCGGGGGCACGCTCTTCGAGGAGAACGTCCACGCCGCCGCCGACTATGTCAACAAGACGACCGTGGAGGAGATCGTCGAGTTGATCCGCGGGGCCGGCTTCACCCCGGCCCAGCGCACCACGACCTACGACATCCTGAAAACCTACTGAAGGCCTTCCCTTGCGCCCCGGGGTTCGCCGTCCGCGGGGAGCGAGTCCGCCAGGCTAGATGGGATCGACGGGCGGAACCGCGGGGATCAATCCCTTGTCATGCGCCATGCGATACAGGCGCTCGAGCGCTCCACGTCCCTCGACCCCGAGATGCTTCGTATAGTCGTTGACGTACATCAGCACGAAGCGGCGGCAGGTCTCCTTGTCGATCCCGCGGCCGTAGCGCATCGCGTACTCGAGCGCCTCGTCCACGTGCGCGTAGGCGTAGTCGATGGAATCGCGCAGCGCCTGGGACAACCGGCGGTGCACGTCCTCTCCCAGATCGCGGCGCATCACGTTGATCCCGAGCGGCAGCGGCAACTGCGTGTCCCGCTCCCAGAGCTGCCCCATGTCGAGCACTTTATGCAGGCCCATGCTCGGGTGCGTGATCTGTCCCTCGTGGATCAGGAGCCCCAGGTCGGCCTGGCCCTCCAGCACGGCGGCGGGAATCTTGTCGAAGGCGACCTCGATGATGGGCGGGTCGCCCACATAGAGGCGCAACAGCATCGCCGCGGTGGTATGACTGCCCGGGATGGCCACGACCTTGTCCTGGATATCCTGTGCCCGCATGGGCTCGCGCGCCACGAGGATGGGTCCATATCCCTTGCCCATGGAGGCGCCGGGATCCATCATCCGGTACCGCTCGTGGACCAGGGTGTAGGTAGCGGCCGAGACCGCCGTGACCTCCAGCTCCGCGGTGCGCGCCCGGCGGTTCAGCGACTCGATGTCCTCCAGGACGTGCTCGACGTCGATGTCTCGAGCCTTCACTTTTCCTGCGGTGAGAGCGTAGAACATGAAGGCGTCGTCCGGGTCCGGACTGTGACCGATACGAATCAGCGGCATGCGTGTCTCCCATGAACAAGGCGGCGACTCGGGAGAGGATTCTCCAGGCGGCGCTCCAGGTTTTCGCCGAGAAAGGGTATCACAGAGCCGCGGTCGACGACATCGTCCGCGCCTCCGGGACCTCGAAGGGCGCCGTCTATCACCACTTCCCGAACAAGGAAGCGCTCTTCCTCGCCCTGGTCGACGAGCTATCGGCTCGTCTGGCGACGGCGGTCACCACCGCCATCCAGGCTTCCCAGGGCGCCGTTTCGAAGGTGGAGGCCGCGCTCCAGGCTGGACTCCAGACGTTCGCGCGACATCGGGAGCTGGCCCGGATCCTTCTGCTCGAGCCGGTGAGCCTGGGACGGGCGTACGAGGCCAAGCGCGCCGAGGTGCACGGACGCTTCGCAGCCCTGATCCACGTCTACCTCGACCAGGCGGTGGCCGAGGGCTCCATCCCACCGCTCGACACTCGCGTGGCGACGCTCGCCTGGCTGGGCGCTGTCAACGAGGTGGTCATCCAGTCGATCCAGGGCGACGAGCCCGAGCTCTTGACCCGCGCGGTGCCGACGCTCACCACCATGCTGCTGCGCAGCATCGGCGCCAAGGCTGGCGAGTGAGGGGATCGCGGACGGGAGAGGACGGCTCGCGCGGGTGCGCGCGGTAGTCTCGAGGCGATTAGTAGCGGTAGTCGAGTAGATCGAAGCCGCGCCCCTCGGCGTTCCTGGCTCCCTCGGCGAAGCCCACCCGGAAGTTGCCGGCCTTGATCGCCTTGATGATACCGTCCGGCGTACGGGGCGCATCCACTTCGATCCACGCCCGGCCGAAGTGCGGATCGCGATGAGAATCGTCCGTCGCGATCCTGGGGAGGGCGATCTCCTCCACGTCGTACTCCGGCTGATAGACTCCCGTGTCAGTGATCTCCACGGCGTGAATGGCGAGACCCGTCCGCGTGATGACGCGGATGCGTCGCAGTGTCTCGGCCACCGAGAGTTCGTAACGCGCGGGGTGATTCAAGACGTAGAGTGTCTCCCGATCGCCGGTCACCTTGCCGACATGCTGCGAGAGCGGCCGGTAGTTCAGCTCGATCCCGGGCAGGATCACCATGCGCTCATCGCCGGCGGGGATGTCGAACCAGTAGTCGTCGTGGACCCGGTCGTCGTGGTCCGTGATGGCGAGGAAGTCGTAGCCGAGATCCCGGTAGCGCGCGATCACCTCGCGGATCGGTCGGCGCCCGTCCGAGAACGTCGTGTGGGCGTGAAGATTACCCTTCAGCAGGGGCATGGGAGGACGGCCGGCACGCCTCGACGCTCAGTGCGGCGTCGAGGCCGGGCGCGGAGCGCCCTTCGGGGGCGGATAGTCGAAGAGGAACGTGATCCCGAGGGCGAAGACGCCGCTGTCGGCCCCGTAGCCCTGCGACCCCCAGCTGCCAACTGGAATGTTCGGCGCCGTCCATCCCGACAGGCCGTACTGGTTGCCCCCGGGCGTCTTGCCCACGAACGGCTCGATGAACGCCGGCTCGTGACGGACACGGACATCCTCCCGGTAGAAGTCGGCCTCGAGCGGCTTCGTGGCCTCGCGTGTAGCAGGACTCGGAGGGACGATCTCGAAGTGCGGCAGCTGAGGGGGAACCGTCTCCATTTCCACCGAGCTCTGGCCGAACACGGGGCCCACCAGGCCCAGGCTGACCACGAGAGCGATGAAGAGCCGCATCCGCGTCATGAACCGATCATCGCAAACCGACCCACCCGACGCAAGCGAAATGCCGCGCTCATGCAGCGATCACGGACCGCTCTCAAAGGTCTACGGAAAGGAACTGCAGGCGAAACGGTGTTCGGCCTACTGAATCACCTCATTCGCCCGCAGCAGCAGCAACGGTGAGATGGTCAGGCCGAGGGCGTTCGCGGTCTTCAGGTTGATGGCGAGATCGAAGTTCGAGGGATTCTCGACCGGAAGATCGGCGGGCTTCGCGCCCTTCAAGATCTTGTCGATGTAGGTTCCAGCCCGGCGGTACTGTTCCGCTTGATCTGGTCCGTAGGACATCAGCAGGCCTTCCCGGGCCAGCCCGGGGAAAAGGACGATGGTCGGGAGCCGGTGCTTCATCGCGAACTCGGCGATCCTCTGAAAGTCACGAGGCGGGACTGGCAGGGGATACACGAACAGGCCTTCCGCACGCTGCTTCAGGGTGGCGGTGAAGGCAGCGTCGAGATTGGCGGCCGCTCGCACGTCGACGCGCTCCGGCACAACGCCCGAACTCTTGGCTGGGGCATCCAGCCGCTGGTCAGCCAACGCTTGGCCGGGATTCGATAGATCGATCCAGACGGCCACGCGGGACACCGAAGGCGCAGCCTCCTTGAGGAACTCGAGAGCCTGGGGAACGATGTCGGGGGCGAGCGCCGACAAGCCGGTGATGTTTCCTCCGGGCCGAGCGAGGCTGGTCACGAGCCCGCTCCCGGCGGGATCGCCGACATTGACCATCACGATCGGGATCGTCGTCGTGGCCTGCTTGGCCGCCAGGGCCGATGCCGTGCCCTGGGCCACGAGAACATCCACGTTGAGACGAACCAGCTCGGTCGCGAAACCCGGGAGCCGAGCCGCCGCCGCCGCAGCGCCCCGGCATTCGATGATGATGCTCCGCCCTTCGACGTAGCCGAACTTGCGCAGTCCCTCGCGGAATGGATCAAGGATCTCTGGCAAGATCGGACATCCTGACGAGCTGAGAAAGCCGATCCGGTAGACCTTGTCTGGTTGCTGCGCCTCCGCGACGAAGGGGCTAACGAGAAGGGCGAGGACCAGCGCGAGCAGCCGTGTGGCCCTACCATTCATAGGCCGTCTCTCATTGGCTCGTGGACTCCTGCCCCAAGACAGATTGCTCCGGCGCCGGAACTTTCGCGGAGCTGCGGGATCGTTGCCACCGGTCGTTGCCATCTCGTTTCGCCATTATGTGCTCCCGTATCGTCTGTAGCGATTGTCTGTTCACGGCTCGAGACGCCAACGTGCTCCTGCTCGGAGACTTGACCGGCAACCCCGGCCGCTCGCCCGATCAGATGATGCCGTGCGCCTCGTAGAAGCGGCGCACGCGCGGATCGGCCAGCAACGGACCGTGTACCTGCCAGACCTGCACGCCCGGCGGGCTGTTGCCTTCGAGAAAGCAGCAGCCTGCCTCAGTGATCACGAGATCCCAGCCGATGGCCGGCGCCTCGGGCAGACGAGCAGCCGCCATCAGCACCGAGTCCGCCGTCTCGGTCCAGCCCTCGACGCGGATGCCGGCGATCGGAGCTCCGGACTCCGGGTGGTGATCGTGCCAGGACAGGCGGTTCGCGTCGGACAGGGTCGCGCCCGGGCCGAGCCAGCCGCTGGCCGGATCGATCCGGGCCGACAGGCCGCCCCGCCCGGCGTGAAAATTGTCCACCGGAGCCGACCGCGAGGACCCGAAGCGGTGCACCGCCGCCGCGATGAAGGGCCGGCCGAGGTCCATGTCCCACAGCGTGAGGACCCGGACGGTGTTGGTCGTCCCCGGATAGATCGCGGCGGCGTACGGAGCCTGGACGACGAAGTCGGTGATCAGGTAGCCTCGCAACGCCAAGAGGAACGCGTCCAGGTCGTCGAGCGCGATCGCGACGTCGTTGACCGAGAGACCGCGCGCGTCGCGAGCCAGGAACACGATGCCCTGTCCCTGCCCCTCGGCGACCGGCTTGAGGACGCGCCGCTGGCCCTGCTCGAGCCCGGTCAGCCAGTCCCTCGCCCTCGACTCACCGATGTGTCGCTCGAGGTCGTGCACGCGCCCGCGATCGAGCCAGGCGTACACTCGCGGATGGCGGAGCCCGAAGAGGGCCATGGTCCGCGCGAAGACGAGCTTGTTGCGCACGACGGCGTTGAAAAGGCCGTTCGCGCGATCGCTCCGAAGGCGAACGGCGTAGTCCGACAGGTAGTCGCCGGGATCGCGGCGCTCGAGCTGGTACAGGATGAAGGAGTTCGCGCCGAACCCGTTCCTCCAGCCACGCCATCGGTCGGCGAGCGAGAGCGGTAGGTCGGCGCGCAGCTCCTCGCCGGCGAGGCGGAGCACGCGCGAGCCCTGGGTGAGGAGGGCCTTCAGCCGCGGCGCCCGGGGCCTTTCGATCGGCGCGATGCGATAGCGAGCGAGCAATTCAGGTGGCATGCGCCTTCTGGTCGGAGCCCTACCACGCTCTCAATTATTCCTGAACGGGCCGTTGCCACCGCGTTGCCACTCGCCCGACCGACAACGGCATTTTCCGGCGCACTCCCACTCGCGTCAGGCGCCCCGGCGAGGCAGCTCCACGACAGCCTCGCCGGTCGCCGTGACCTCGTTCCGCTGATTGACGGCCCGGAGGTGCAGCGCGACGGTGCTGGAGGCGGCATCCTTGGAGACAACCTCCCCCTGACACCACGTCACGTCCCCGATCAGGTTGTGTCGGCGGACCTGGGCATTCAGACGCCGAAGCGCGCCACCATCCCCCATCCAGTTCGTGACGATGTGACCGAGCCACGCGACCCTCTCCGGTCCGTAGTCGTAGGCGCCTGGCACCCCAACCGCACGCGCGAAGGGCTCGTCCCAGTGCACGCGCTCCGGAGGCTCGGGGCTGCCGAACTCGTTGGGAATTCCGAGCGCTGGATGCCGTTCGAACAGGTCGAACGCGAGCCCGTGGGCGCGCACATACAGGCTGCCCCAGCCCTGGACGAAGGCGATGACGGACGTCACCGTGAGAGGGCCCTTGCACACGACTGGCAAGCGCTCCCCCACGGTGACGTCCTCCCACGCTCGCGGCGTGACCCCTTGTATCCGTTCCTCCCGGTAACTCTGGCGCACGCGCTCGATCTCCTCGGCCGTGTACTGCGCTCGGATGGTGGCCTTGTACTTCCCTCGCTCACGCGCCGTGTCGCGCTCGGTCCTGAAGCACCACGAATCCGCCTCGCAGACCGTGGCTCCCGCCTGGTTCCGGAAGGTCGTCCGATACGTCTGCTGGATGGCGCGCCGGGCGAACGTGGACGGCCTCTCCACCAGGTCGAGCAGGACGCTGTCGCCGACGATGCGATCGCCCTCGCGGATCGGCAGCTGCCAGCGAAAGTCCGTTCCAGCGTACATAGCGTGAATGCCGGGCAGGCCACCGACATAGCCGGACACGATGCGGTCCATGGCGAAGAGGATCGTCGGGGGCGCGACCCCGTGGTCCAGCCAGAAGGGGTTGCGGTCCCCTATCCCGTCGGCCCAGTGGCGGATGGCGTCGCGCGTGGCCACCTCGATGTACGGCTGTGGACGCCGGACCGGCTGTCCGACCCGCGCCCGCAGGGCGTCGAGGGCATCGTCAGTGATCGTGGGGAATCGGCTCGATGACATGGTCCACTCATTCTCCGTGACGGTCCTCGCGGCCGTCAAGGCGGGCCTTTTCCCTTCTGACGGCGCTCTTGACTTCCCTTCCGAAGGCGCTCTTGACTTCCCGGGCGAGGTCGGCGAACTTGGCCCTGCCCGCGACGTACCTGGCACGTACGGTACGGTGATTTTGGTCAGAAGCCGGTGTAGCCTGAGAGGGAGAGGCAGGTCTGATGGATAGATCGTGTCAAGTCCTGGGCGAGGAAGCATTCCGCCGACTGCTCGCAATGGAAGCAGACCGGGCGAGTCGTTACCGCGATTTTTTCTCCGTCTGTCTGGCCAAGCCGGACACGAGCGGTGCCGCCGCCAGAGATCGGACCGAGATCCAGCAAGCGGTCGCGAAGAAGATCGCGGAATCCTTGCGCTCCACCGACATCGTCGGGCAACTGCACGATGGCGCCGGCTTCCTGCTCTTGCACACGACGAGCGCTGACGCCGTCCGGGTCGCCGAGCGAATCCGCACGCTCATCGAGAAGGTCGCCTTCCCCAGCCCTCTTGGCGGCGCGCCTCGCCGCATCACGCTCAGCGTCGGCGAGGGATCCTTTCCGCGCGATGGCGCAACGGACCGGGCGCTTCTGTCGTGCGCGGCGGCCAATCTGCAAGAAGCCGCACGGCAGGGCGGCAACCGTGTGGTCGCTGCGGACGATCCCCTCGCGTGAGCGTGAGCCGATGCGATCCGGGCCACGGCCCAGACGTGAGTGCTATCGCGAAGCGCTGGTGAGAGTCACCCCACCGTCGACGGGCAACACTACGCCGGTGATGTAACGCGCCTCATCCGAGGCGAGGAAGAGCGCGGCATGACCCACGTCCCACCCCGTGCCTTCGATCCCGAGGGGCGAGGCACGACGCCGCCGATCGCGTAACTCGTCGCTCATCCCTCCCGAGTAGACCATCGGTGTGTAGACCGGTCCTGGGGCAATGCAGTTGACACGGATGCCCTGCGCCGCGTGGTCCACAGCCATGGCGCGAGTCAGCGCGATCACTGCTCCCTTCGACGCGGAATACGGAGTGAGCCCTCGTGGGCGAAGCGCCGAGATCGAGGAGATGTTGACGATAGCGCCGCCGCCAGCTGCCATGGCCGGAATGGCGTGCTTGCTCGCCAGCATCATGCCCGTCACGTTCACGCGCATCACCTGCTCCCATTCGGTCTCCTCGACCTCCACCACCGTGCCGCGCCCGCCGATGCCCACGTTGTTGTCGAGGACGTCGAGGCGGCCCCAGCGACGAACGGCCTCGTCCACCATCGCGCGACAATCCGCCGCACGCGTCACGTCGGCGAGGAACACGGCTGCCTCGCCCCCCTCGCCCTTGATCATCTCGAGCGTCCGCTCCGCCGCATCCGCGTGCTGATCGACCAGCAACACCCGTGCACCCGCGCGGGCGAACAGGACGGCCGTGGCGCGCCCGTTGCCGATACCCTCCGCGCGCGAACCCGCTCCCGTCACGATGGCGACCTTGCCCTCCAGCCTGCCGGCAGTCATGGCACTCCCCTCTCCTGTTGGCCGCGGGCCACGATGTCCGATTCCCCGCCGCCGGTGGTCAAGTTGACGTCCTCAGGACAACGGGATCGATCGCCGCGCCGACGCTCGCCGATCATCCCGTCCTCGCCCGCAGTATAGTCCGGCCCGATGCCACCGGTGTGAGACGCCTCCACCCAGTGCCGTCGGAGCTGCTCACGGCGGTCGGGCGGGAATCACCATCGCTTGTCAGCGCGTGGTCTGGTGGGTCGCCGGGGTGTCGCGCTTGACACGCTGCGCGGACGCAATTCATGCTCGGACCATGGAAGACGCGGTCATCCTGTACCGTGGGATGAATCGGGCGGCCCTCGATGCCGCGTACAACAACAGCGCCGCCGTCGTCGACAGTCCGAGGCGGCTGGCTGATTTCGACGCGCGCAGCGACCATCTGCGCGCGGCGCGTCCGCGGTACCTCGATCTACGTTACGGGGAGGCCGAGCGCAACCGCATCGACTATTTCGCGGCCAGGGCCGGCGGGCCAGTCCTCATCTTCATCCATGGCGGCTACTGGCAGATGCGGCGGAAGGAGACGTTCAGCTTCCTCGCAACGGGGCCCCTGGCGCACGGAATCAACGTGGCCCTGGTCGGCTACACTCTCGCGCCCGAGAAACGGCTCACCGGCATCGTCGCCGAGGTGCGCGCCGCCGTGAACTGGCTCGCCAGCCGCGTCGAGCACTACGGCGGTGATCCGGCGCGTCTCTACGTGTCGGGCTGGTCGGCCGGCGGGCATCTTGCCGCGATGTGTATGGGCGATCGCGTGGTCCAGGGGGGACTCGCGGTGAGCGGCATCTTCGACCTGGAGCCGATCCGCCTCTGCTACCTCAACGAGAAACTCGGACTCGACGAGGAGGAGGCGAATCGGTTGAGCCCGCTCCGGCATCCTCCCTCGCGGTGCGGCTCCCTCGTGGTCGCCTACGGTGACGCCGAGTTGCCCGAGCTCCAGCGCCAGTCCGACACATTCGCGGCGACCTGGGCACGCGCCGGGCTGTCGGTCCGATCCGCGCCGCTCGCCGGTCACGACCATTTCTCCATTCTCGAGGAGCTCGCCCTTCCGGACGGTCAGCTGACGACGCTCGTTCGCGAGCTAGTGGGCGGCTAGACCGGGCGCCGAGCGCGTCAGGCGTCCGGGCGCGTTCGGAATGGATGACCTCCGCCTTGACCGAGGGGCGACGGTAGCGCAGGATGGCTCGGATCCCGTACACGAGATCGAGCGAGGAGATTCGATGCGACGACTTGTGACTTTGCTTGCGGCCGTGACCCTTCTCGTGACATGCCTCCCCGCCTTCGCCGCTAAGGAGTTCGACGGCATCACGCTCAACGTCAGTAGCTTCGGCGGCGGGTTCGACGAGGTGCTGAAGGCCACGGTCGCGACACCGCTCAAGGAGAAGTACGGCCTCACCGTGGTCTACCATCCGGGAACCGGCCTTCAGTCCATTGCCAAGGTGATGGCCGCACGGGATCAGCCGCCGCTCGACGTCCTCATGATCGACAGTCCCAGCATGCCGACGGTCATCGAGGCCGGCATCGTCGAGCCGATCACGGAGCAGGACGTGCCCAGCCTGCGGAGCCTTCATCGACAGGGTCGCGAGTTCGGGGCGTACGGCGCGGGATTCTGCTTCGCGCCTCTCGTGATGTCCTACAACACCCAGCGTGTGAAGACCCCTCCAGCGGCGTTCGCGGACCTCGCGCGGCCGGAGTACAAGGGACGCGCGGCGATGTTCAACCTGGAGAACAACGGGGGTGTGCTCACCCTCCTGGCGCTGGCCGAGTCGTCCGGCGGCGGGGTGAACAATGTGGCGCCGGGGTTCGCCAAGCTCCGGGAGATCAAGCCCAACCTCGTGAGCACGCCGTCGGCGCCGCCCGCCCTCGCGCAACTGTTCCAGCAGGGGGAGGCGTGGGTGGCGGCGAACTGGCTCGGGCGTGTCCTGGCGCTCCAGGCGGATGGCTTCCCGGTCGAGGTCGTGGTCCCCCGCGAGGGTCTCTACGCGATGGTCACCTACGTCAACGTCGTGAAGAACACGAAGGTCCGCGCGGCCGCGCTGAAATACGTGGAGCAGCAGATCTCGGCCGAGGCGAGCCTTGGCATGGCCCAGAAGTTCTTCTATGCGCCCACCAATGCCTCCGTCAAGCTACCGGACGATCTGGCGCGCAAGGTGCTGCTCTACGGGGACAACCTGACGAAGATCAAGGTGGCCGACTGGGCCGCCGTGGCCAAGAACCGGGGAGCCTGGATCGAGCAATGGAACCGGGAGATGGGCCAGTAGACGAACAGGGTGCAGGCGAACCGCAGCCGGCCGAGACAGATGCGGGGAACCTTGACGGCACTCGGCTCGGACTGGCCCGACAACTGGCGCCGGCGCTCCTGATCCTGCTGGCCTTCCTGGTCGTTCCGCTGCTCGCGCTCGGGCGGATCAGCCTTCTCCCAGGCGACACGGCCTTCGGCGCTACCGGCTGGTCGTTCAGACAGTACGCGAAGGTCTTCGGCGATCTGTTCTATCTCCGTGTCCTGGCCGAGACGCTCGGATACGGCCTGGTCGTAGCGGGTGCCACCTTCGTGCTCGGGTTCCCGGTGGCCCACTCGCTGGCCCGCATGAGGCCGAGCGCGCGACGCTGGCGTGTCGCTCTGATCATCCTGCCGCTGACGCTGAGCCTCGTCGTGAACGTCTTCGCGTGGCTCGTGATCCTCGGCGGCAGCGGCCTGGTCAACGGAGTGCTGCTCGCCATGGGCCTCGTGGACGCGCCGATCCGCCTGCTCTTCAACCGCGGCGCCGTCCTCGTGGTGCTGATTCACACATTTCTGCCCTTTCAGATCCTGTCGATCATGAGCGTGATCGCCCAGATCGACCCGAGGCTCGAGGAGGCCGCGGCGAACCTCCGGGCCGACCGCTGGACGATCTTCCGCCGTGTCCTCCTGCCCATGGCCCTTCCGGGCATCATCGCGGGGAGCACCCTCGTCTTCATCCTGACCGTCTCCGCCTTCGTGACGCCGCGGCTGATCGGCGGGGGCCGCGTCCACATGCTCGGCAGCCTGATCTACGAGCAGGTCGCGGTCGTGCTGAACTGGCCGTTCGGCGGGGCGCTGTCCTTCGTGCTGCTGGCGATCGTGCTGACCCTGCTCGGTGTGGCCAGCCGGTTGGCCGGCGCGCGATTCTTCACGACGCGTTCGTGATGCTCGGTCGCCAGGCGTTTTTGCGGGCGGCCACTGGCATCGTCCGCTGGTGCGTGTACGTCGGGCTGGCGCTCCCTCCCCTCATCGTCGTCGCGTCCTCCTTCAGCCGCACGACGTTCCTAACGTTTCCCCCGAAGGGATTCACGCTCGCCTGGTACTGGCGCGCGGCTCAGAGCCAGCCCTTCATGCAGAGCCTGCTGCTCAGCACGGAACTGGCGATCGTCGCCACCGTGCTGGCCTTGCTCGTGGGCACGCCGGCGGCGGCGGCCATCGTGCGCCGGCGATTCCCCGGCCGTGAGGCCGTTCAGGCCGCGCTGCTGGCTCCGATGGTCGTTCCGCTGGTGGTGCTGGCCATTGGGCTCTTGCAGGTCCTCACGTGGCTTGGCCTGGCCCAGACGTTCGCGGGGCTTGTCATTGCCCACGTCGTGCTCACCCTGCCCTACGTCGTGCGGACGATGGCCGCGAGCCTCATGTTGTTCGATCGCAGCCTGGAGGAAGCGGCCATGAGCCTCCGGGCCAGGCCAAGCCAGGTGATCCGGCGGGTGCTACTGCCCATCCTGCTGCCGGGCGTCCTGTCCGCATCCGTCTTTTGCTTCGTCACCTCCTTCGGCAATATCACGCTGTCCGCATTCCTAGCGCGCGGCGGACTGGTCACCCTGCCAGTCCAGATCTTCACGTACGTCGAGCACTCCTACGATCCCGTGCTGGCCGCCGTCTCCACCCTCGTGATCGTGGTCACGCTTGCCGTCATCCTTCTCGTGGAGCGCTTGGCCGGCCTGGACCGCATGCTATGACCGGGATCCCGCGCTCGGTCCTGAGCCTCCGTGGTCTTGCCAAGTCCTACGGCGCAACAGTGGCCGTGGAGTCGCTGAGCCTGGAGGTGGCCCGCGGCGAACTGGTATGCCTGCTCGGACCCAGCGGGTGCGGGAAGACGACGACCCTGCGCATGGTCGCCGGGTTCGTGTCACCGACAGCCGGCGAGATCTGGATCGAGGGGAAGCCCGTCGCGCGAGAGCCTCCGCACCAGCGCGATGTGGGAATGGTCTTTCAGCATTACGCGCTCTTCCCGCATCTGTCGGTGGCCGACAACGTCGCCTTCGGTCTCGTCAACATCGGGATGCCGCGCGCCGAGCGTCAGGCGCGCGTCAGCGAGATGCTGGCCATGGTCGAGTTGGCGGACCTCGCGCACCGGATGCCGCGCGAGCTGTCGGGAGGACAGCAGCAGCGCGTGGCTCTGGCGCGTGCCCTGGCCCTGCGTCCGGCCGTGCTCCTTCTCGACGAGCCACTGTCCAATCTCGATTCGCGGCTCCGCATTCGCATGCGCGAGGAGATCCACAGCCTGATCCGGCGCCTCGAGATGACCACGGTCTTCGTCACCCACGATCAGGAGGAGGCCATGGCGCTCGCCGACCGCATCGTGGTCATGCATCGGGGCCGCGTCGAGCAGGTAGGTTCCCCCGATCAGATCTACGAGGCGCCGACCTCGCGGTTCGTCGCTGAGTTCATCGGGCTCTGCAGCCTTCTGGAGGCCACCGTCACGGACGTGCGGGCGGATACTCTGGTGGTCCAGACCTCCGGTGGCGTGACCCTCGTGCTGCGTCGCCCGGCCGTTCGCGTCACACAGGGGGAATCGGTGGTTGCCGTCATACGACCGGAGCACGTCACGCCGGCCTCGGGGGGTCTCGCGAATCAGCTCACGGGCCGCGTGCTGAGCAGCACATATCTTGGCTCGCTGAGTCGGCACCGACTGCTCGTGAGCGGTGAGGAGCTGCTCATGGAGTGTCATGCCGGAACCCTGTCGGGCGTCCGGCCCGGGGCCGACATCAAGATCGCGATCGATCCGGCGCGTCCATGCGTGCTCGTCACCGACCCCCGCCGTTGACGGGCGGCGGATGCATCACCATCGGAGCGCGGGGCTTGCTTCCAGGCCGCTCTGGTCAGGTGCGCTTCGCTGCGCGGCTGGCCTCGATGGTTCGCCAGATACGTTCCGGTTTGAGCGGCATGTCGAGGTGCCGGATCCCGAGGGGGCCGAGGGCATCGACCACACTGTTCACAACGGCGGCGCTGGCCGCGATGGTTCCCGCCTCGCCGATCCCCTTCACACCGAGCGGGTTGTGCGGGGCCGGGGTGACCGTGTGTGCCGTCTCGTAGGACGGCGTCTGGACCGCTGTCGGGATGGCGTAGTCCATGAATGAGCCAGTCAAGAGCTGGCCGTTCTGATCGTACTCCGCGCCTTCGTACAGAGCCTGCGCCAGCCCCTGCGTGATCCCGCCGTGGACCTGGCCGTCGACGATGAGGGGGTTGATGACATGCCCGCAGTCGTCGACCGCGACGTAGCGAAGCACCTGGATCTGCCCCGTCTCCCGGTCCACCTCCGTTACGCACACGTGAGTGCCGAACGGCCACGTGAAGTTCGAGGGATCGAAGAAGGTCGTCGCCTCCAGCGCAGGCTCGAGTCCCGGGGGGAAATTGTGGGCGAGGAAGGCCTGGAGCGAGACGTCGCTCCAGCTGATGCTTCGGCCCGGCGTCCCGCGCACGGAGAACCGACCTTCCTCGAAGACCACGTCGGCGGCGGCCGCCTCGAGCAGATGCGCGGCGATCCGGACCGCCTTGTCCTTGACCTTTCTGGCGCTCAACACGAGCGCGCTCCCCCCGACCGCCGCGCTCCGGCTTCCGAAGGTTCCGATGCCCAACGGCACCTGTGCGGTGTCGCCATGGACCACTTCGACGTCGTCGATGGAGACGCCCAGCTCGTCGGCCGCAACCTGGGCAAAGCACGTCTCGTGGCCCTGCCCGTGCGCCGAGGAACCGGTCAGAACGGTCACCTTCCCCGTCGGATGCACACGCACGGTGCTCGACTCCCACCCGCCCAGGCCTCCACCGGCCGCGCCCAGCACCTGCGAGGGAGCGATCCCGCAGATCTCGACGAAGGAGCAGAGTCCGATGCCGACGAGCCGCCCGGCCCTCCGCGCCTCCGCCTGCTGCCGCCGGAGGTCCGCGTAGCCCGCCAGCTCGAGGGCTCTCGTCAGGGCGCCCTCGTAGTTCCCGCTGTCATACGTGACGCCGGTGATCGTGGTGTAGGGAAACTCCGACGGCCGGATGAAGTTCTTGCGGCGCACCTCCGCCGGATCGACCCGGATCTCGGCTGCGAACATGTCCACCAGGCGCTCGACCAGATGCGCGGCCTCGGGCCGTCCTGCTCCCCGGTAGGCATCGACGGTGGTGGTATTGGTGAGAACGCCGTAGACCTGACAGGAGACCGCGGGCAGCCGGTACGCTCCGGACAGCATCAGCCCGAACAGGCCCGTCGGCACCGCGGGCGCGAACATCGAGAAATAGGCGCCCACGTTGGCGCGAGAGGTGACGCGAAGCCCTCCGATCGTGCCATCGCGCATGCCCACCAGCTCCGCTTCCTGGACGTGGTCGCGCCCGTGCGTGGTGGCGACGAAGTTCTCCCGCCGCTGCTCCACCCACTTCACCGGCCTCTTGAGCCGCATGGCGAGGCTCGTGGTGAGCATCTCCTCCGGGTAGAAGTTCTGCTTGGCGCCGAATCCCCCTCCCACTTCCGGCGCGATGACGCGCAGCTTGTGCTCGGGCAGGTCAAGCACGCGAGAGAGCTGGAGGCGGACGAGATGCGGGATCTGCGTCGACGTCCACACCGTGGCCTCGCCGGTGGCCGGGTTCCACTGGGCGAGGACGGCGCGACCCTCGAGCGAGTTCGGGATGAGGCGCTGGTTGACGAGACGCACCCGCACCTTGACCGGCGCCGTGTCGAAGACCGACTGGTCGCCGCCCTCGAGCTTCCAGGAGAAGGCCGTGTTCTGCGGCACGTCGTCGTGAAGAAGCGGTGCGCCGGGCTGCATCGCCGCCTCGGGATCCACCACGGCCGCCAGGATCTCGTAGTCGACGGCCACCAGCTCGGCGGCATCCCAGGCCACGTAACGGTCGGTGGCGACGACCGCCGCGACGATATCGCCAGCGAAGCGGGCCTTGTCGCGGGCGATGGCCAGCCGCGTGGGCGCCTTCATATCGGGAAGCGTCCAGATGCACGGCACCGGTTTCATCACGCCCTCGAGATCGACACCCGTCAGCACCGCCACCACACCACGCGCGGCCCGAGCGCGTGAGGCGTCGATGCTGCGAATCCGCGCGTGGGCGTGCGGGCTGCGCACGAGCGCCACCTCGACCATGCTCGGGAGCGACAGGTCGTCGACGAAGGTCCCGAGCCCCGTCATGAGCCGCCGATCCTCGCGCCGCCTGATCGCCGAGCCGACCAGCCGCACCGTCCCGGTCGTGCTTGTCGTCGCCGCCATGATCGTCTCCCTTCCTTCGCGCTCGCCAACGTCTCGCCGCGTCTCGTTCGGTGAACCGACGAGCACGCGGGCGACCCTGGGAAAAGCACCGCGATGGTCGCCGCGCCGTGTCCTCGGCCGAGCGTACCTCAAGGGGCACCAGGTGACAATTTGGAGGGGAGATCTGGTACGGATATTCCGATGACCCAGCTTCGGCGATTCGGCCACGGTCTCGAACGCTTTCGCCCGACCGGAGCTCCCGGCGATCGGGGTGCAGCCGGCAACACTGCTCTTGCAGGGACAGAGGGCCGGCAACTGGGATTGTCCACCAAACCGGGTCAACCCCACACTCGTCGTTGACGATGACTTCAAAGGCGCCAGGATAATG
>Ga0335077_10004939_pt1 | contig 16302 bp, 14 predicted proteins | sample Lox_Sample_31_FD_207151 | JGI IMG/M metagenome (GOLD analysis project Ga0335077, IMG submission 207151) | Soil microbial communities from Loxahatchee National Wildlife Refuge, Florida, United States - Lox_Sample_3.1 | ecosystem: Environmental > Terrestrial > Soil > Wetlands | place: USA...
TGGCGCTGGGATGGCCACTGCGCTATTCGCATTCGCCCGCGGAAGTGATTGATACGCGGGATATGGACGCGCTGGGGAAGATTGCGGCGGTGCTGGCGAAGGAGTGGTAGGGCGACATCGCTGTGGCTTCGGTCGGCGGATTCAGGGCGTGCGGAAGAAGATGGAGTTGCACGCCGCGGATTTGTTGTCGGCGAGATTGATATCGGAAAAAAGAAAATATAATGCGGACGCATCTCGGCCATGCCGGGGCAGGCAGCTGGCGACGAATTGCACAGGTAGGCCGCTGACCGGAGCTAGGCTCCGTACGGTCGCTTAATGCTTTGTATCATCAAGAACGAGATCATGTCGCGCCATGAATGCAATGAGTCGGTTCTCCAACTCCTCTGCACACGCGAGACGCACTGCCATGTATTCTTGCCACTTCGATACCGCGAGTTCATATTTTTCCTGCGCCACAATGTAATCCGACAGCACGCGCTGAGCCTCTTCGAGGGATCCTGAGCCTTCAGGGGCGCGAGGGATTTCCGGCGGGGGGTCAATTATCATCATGCAGATCAGCATTTCGTGTTGACGGAATCCCAAGTTGTGAGAGGAAATAGTATGTTTATCTTTCAGTTCGCTCGCCCACAAATCCCGATCAGCCCGGCATTGTTGGACAGTTGGCGCGTGCTGTTCTTGCTGCTGCTGGGCGTTCGTCGTGGAAACTAGCACGGAGGCCAGAAAAAAGATGGTTGCAGCTGTTTTGCTCATGGAAAGTCCCTCTTTCTTTCGGCGCGCACCGCGTCTTGGGTCCGCGTTTAGTTGTAGACGGCGTCCGTCCGCTTCGCCCCGAGGAAGCGGGCAACCCAACGGTACACGGGGCGAACTGAGTAGGCGAGCTGAAGGCCGAAGCAACACAGGCCGAGGATACACACAACATAGTGCCCGGTTACAAGTTCATACACAACTGCCCGACCGCAGGTGAACGCGCTCCAGAGGAAAAGAACGGGCAGGATTAAATTTGGAAGACGACGCATGGTTTTGGGCTCGTCTCCGTCCACCGGTGTGCGGGTCTCGTCCTTTGGGTTCAACTGCAACACTGCAAGATAGTCGATTAGGTTCTTGTGCGTGTCTAGAGCGGAGAACGTGTGCTCATCTGGGCCGAACATATCTTTTTCGGCGTCCCGAAGTCTTGCGCGCGCGGGAACGGCTGCAGTGAGGGAACCGGTGTATACAAGCGTGAGGAAGAGCAACACAAAGGGTGTGATTCCCCAGATGCCAATTACCCTCAGATCGAACGGTCCCATGTGTAAAGAGACTTCGGTGCCGCCGACGAGCGACACTCCCCAAAAAAAGCAGAGGTACGCGAGCAAGGCCGTGACGTAGATGCCTTGTGTCCTCCCGATGGACTGCAGGTCTGCGTTTGCTAGATCGAAGCGCAACTTCGTTTTTTGATCGTCGGAGATCATTCGGCGCAGATTCTATCACGCGGATTCGGGGACGGCCGCTGCCGGTCTCCGAACGCGCGCTCGGGTTGACCGGTCGCCTTCGGGCACGCTCGCCACGTTGTTGACGAGGTGGCCGGACAGGTTCGTTTCGGATCCGGGGTGATGCTGGTCCCCGGTACTGAGTCAACCCGACTTGGCGCCCGACGTTTTTGCAAGGGTCTAGGCGAAGTATGGCCTCTGGCAACAGCCGCTTTGGATTAGCGCGGGTTTGAGGCGGTCTGGGTGGAAGACTGATTCATGAGGGCGTCTTGCTGAGAGGCGGCGCCCTTGACGAGGTCCGTTTTCACTTCCAATTTTTGATCGGCGATCAGGCTGACTTCCGTGTTGAAGGTGCGGTATCCGGGGAGTTCGACGCGGATGTGATGCTTTCCGGCCGAGACAATCATGGAATGCCGCTTGCCGCCAAATTCGGCGGCGTGGCCGACATAACGGCCGTCAAGGAACACGGCGGCGCGCTCGGGCTGCACGGTCACCTTGAGGGTTGCGGTGGTGGAAGGCATTTCGCCGCGCGGAGCGATTTGCAGGGCCACGCGGACGGTCTGCGTTTCGCCGGGCTGGACATCAATCTTGCTGACGAATTCCTTGAAGCCCGCGAGGCGCGCGGTGATTTCGTGCTCGCCGGGCAGGAGCATGACTTTCTTATCGCCTTTGAGCTCCTTCAGATAGCCGACGTACTGGCCGTCAATCCAGATGCCGGAGGTTTTTTCGGTTTTGCCGGCGGCTTCAAACTGCACTTCGCCCAAGACTTTGTTGTCAGGATAGGCTGCGGCGGCGGCGAGAAGAATTGTCATGACCGTCGCGAGCGGCAAAAACCAATGGCGGCGGGAAATGGATCCCGTATGAAAAAATTCGCTGGGATGATTGAACATGCTTCCCCCTTCCCCTGTAAGGGCCAACAAAGAAGATGGGGAGCATTTGCCGAGCCAGAAGCAGATTTTTGAGTGGAGGCCGCACGTTGAACAAAGAAAAGAGGTTGCCGCTCGGCACTGCGGAATCGAGCGAAAGATTGAAGCAGTACTAGGCCGAAGAAATTACGCGCGAGCCGCCATTTTCGGCAGGTCTTGGGCGGTGGAATCGCCTATGGAAGGAGTGAAGGATTTCGGCGCGGGGGCACCACGACTTGCCTGGCGCACGATTACTTGAGAGCAATGCGGACTAGGGTAGAATGGCGCCGCATCGAGGACCGGCAAGGGATCCGAAAGGCAAAGAGGAAAGAGGAGAATGAATATGGAACTGGGCACCGTATTTCTGATTTTGTTCATCATTATCGGGATTTTTGTGCTGAGCATGCTGCTGGGGTCGTTCTTCACGGTGGAGACGGCGCAGGTGGCGATCGTGCAGCGGCTGGGGAAATTCGCGCGGGTTGCCGGCCCGGGGCTGAACTGGAAGACACCGTATCTCGAGACGGTGGTGCGGCGGCTGAGCATGAAGGTGCAGCAGTTCGACGTGCAGGTGGAAACGAAAACGCAGGACAACGTGTTCGTGCAGATTCCGGTTTCGATCCAATACAAGGTGATCCCGGACGCGGTGGAAGCGGCGTTCTACAAACTTTCGGATCCGGTGAAGCAGATCGAGTCCATGGTGTACAACGTGGTGCTGGGGCACGTGCCGAAGATGAAGCTGGACGACACGTTCCTGAACCAGGCGGACATTGCCGCGGATCTGCGAGATAGCCTGGACGCTTCGATGAAGGAGTACGGCTACTCGATCGTGAAGGTGCTGATTTCGGATATCGTGCCGGACCAGAAGGTGAAGGCGGCGATGAACGACATCAACGCGGCGCAGCGGGAGCGGGAAGCGACGGTATCGCGCGCGGAGACGAACAAGCTGCTGCTGGTGAAGCAGGCGGAAGCGGAGGCGGAATCGAAACGGCTGCAGGGGGAAGGCATCGCGAACCAGAGGAAGGCGATCATTACCGGGCTGAAGGATTCGGTGGAGGATTTTGCAAAGACCGTGCCGGGCTCGACGCCGCAGGACGTGATGCAACTGGTGCTGATGACGCAATACTTCGACACGCTGAAGGACATCGCGGGAAACGACCGGAGCAACACGGTGTTGATCCCGCACACGCCGGACACGCTGACGGATTTGTTCGGGCAGATCCGCAATGCCATCGTCGCGGGGACGGAACTGGCGCGGCATCCAAGCGTTCCTCCGAGCGCAATGCCGGATACGCTGAAGTAAGGGCCGGCACGCCAGTGAAAGACGGCTATTCGATGCGGAGGGCGTCCATGGGGGAAATGGCGGCGGCGCGGGAGGCGGGAATGATGGCCGCGAAAAACGAACAGATGGCGAGTGCGGTAGCGGCGATAAGAAGGGCGGCGGGATCCCAGGAAACGACACCGTAGAGCTGGGCGGAGATGAGCTTGCCCGCGCCGACGGCGAGCGGCAAGCCGAGGATGAGACCGATCAAGACGCGCTTGAAAGCGCCCGCCAAAACGAGGCGGACGACTTTGGGACGGTCGGCGCCGAGAGCCATGCGAATGCCAATTTCGTTGGTGCGCTGCGCGACCGAATAGGCAGTGACGCCGTAAAGCCCGATGGCGGCGAGGACGAGAGCGACGATGCCGAAAAGTCCGGCGAGGCTGGCGGTGGCGCGGTCCTGATCGAAGGAAAGATCAATCTGCTGGCGCATGCTGCGGACACTGTTGATGGTGAGATTGGGATCAATGTCGCCGAGAAGGCGGGTGAGCTGGGCTTCGACTTCGCCGGGAGGCATTTTCGTGACGAGCATGATGCCGCCGATGAAGTGGGAGCGGAGGTCAATTTTCTTCATCAAGTCGTCGTCGTAGGGAGCGGACTGGTCAAGGGGAACGTAGAACATGGGACGCGCGGGACGATTCAATCCCCAGCCCGCAAACTTGGCGTCGCCAATGATGCCGACGATGCGGAACGTGCCGTTGTATTTGGGAAGATCGAGGCCGAAGTGCTGGCCGAGCGGATCCTCCGAACTTTTGAAGAAGCGCTTCACGAAAGCCTGATTGACGATGGCGACAGGCGCGGTGGTTTCATTGTCGGCGGCGTTGAAGTAGCGGCCGCGCAGGATGGGCATGCCCCAGTTCTGAAGATAATCGGTGCTGACGCGGTCCCAGGAAGCGCCGGATTCCTCGCTCATTTTGCCGGGAGGATGACCGGCGACCATGATCATTTCGCCCCAGTTGTCGGTGAGGGGATTGTAAAGAGCGAGGCCGGAGCCCTTAACGCCCGGAAGCTGGTCGAGCCGCGTTTCGATCTGGCGGTAAAGGGCCTGGAGCTGCGGAACGGTGTAGTTCGCAGGGGGGTTGTTGATGTCCACTTCCACGCGGTCTTCCACCTTGTAGCCGAAATCCTGGTTTTCAAGCTTGTTGAGGCTGCGAGCGAGCATGGTGGCGCCCGCGACGAGGACCACGGATAAAGTGGCTTGCACGACGAGAAGCGCTTTGCGAGCGAAGGAAGAATGGTCGCGCGTGCCGCGACCGGAGCCGCGAAGAGCTTCGGCGGGATCGGTGCGCGTGGCGAGCCAGGCGGGAGCCGAGCCGAAAATGATTCCGGTGAGCAGCGAAAGCGTGAAAGTGAACCCCAAGACGAGGAAGGATGGGGCGACGCTGATGGGGAGGAAGTGGGCGTTGTGGAATGCGAGGACAAGAAGAAGCCGTGCCGCAGCGATGGCGACGATGAGACCGACGATGCCGCCACCGATGGAAAGCAGAATACTTTCGGTGAGCGCCTGGCCGATGATCTGGCGGCGTGTGGCACCGATGGCGAGGCGCACGGCGGTCTGCCCGCGGCGCGCAACGCCGCGCGCGAGTAGAAGATTCGCGACGTTGGCGCAGGCGATGAGCAGGACGAGGCCGCAAACGGTAAGCAGGATTTGTAAGCTGCGGCCGTACTCCTCTTTCATCATGGCGACTCCGGCGCCAGCGGGAATCACGCTGATGACTTGCTTAGGAAGCATTTGGATGACGTCGGGCATCCAGTTGGCGGGATAGCCGGAATCGTATTGCATCCACTGGCGGAGGATTCCGGTGAGGCGCGGCGCCATGCCTGCGGTGGTGGCTCCGGGGCGCAAGCGGCCGATCATGCGCAGCCAGGCGGAGACGGATTGGTGGAGTAGGCTGCCGTCGCCGTTGATCATGGGCTCTTGCTGAACGGGGATCCAGATGTCTGGCGGATCGCTTTGGAGCATTTCGCCGAAGAAGCCGGGAGGGGCGATGCCGATGATGGTGAACGGATGGCCTTCGACGACAAAAGTGGACCCTAACACGGAGGGATCGGATGCATAAGTGGTTTGCCAGACGCGGTGGCTGAGCACTGCGACCGGAGGAGCAGAGGGCCGGTCATCATCGGCGGTAAAGAGTCGGCCGGCAAAAGAACGCACACCCAGCGTAGAAAAATAACTGCCCGTGACGTATTCCGAGCGCAAGGGCCTGGCGGATTTTTCGACGCCCTGGCGGCGCACGCTCATGCGGCCACGGCCAGCCTGAAATGCGGTGACTTCCTCGAATTCCGGCGTTTCGGACTTGAGGCGCTCATATAAAGGATAGGAGTACATGCCCCAGCGGTCCTGGGGACCGCCTTCTACGCAGCAATCGTCACCTTCGCCAACGCGGTAGAGGTTGCCAGGATCGGCAACGGGCAGGGAGCGGAGCATGACGGCATGAATCAGAGTGAAGATGGCGGTGGTGCCGCCAATGCCGAGGGCGAGCGTGAGGATGGCCGCAGCGGTAAAGACCGGAGCATGGCGGAATTGCCGGAGTGCATACCGAATGTTGCCAGCCATGGTCTGCACGAAGAACCTCTCGATTCCATACGCAATTCCGGCATTTGCGGTTCCGCGAGCCTTCCAATTCGACGAACGCTTTCGGGAGGTTGCGTCCTGCAACCTGCTGTTATTGACGATAGGAGGATGGATTGGTCACCCCACTTGGAGGGATCACGCAAAAATGGCCGTGCCAAGGATGTAACCTCCTGCAAGATCAGGCCTTTGCAAGCTACAACTTTGGGGAAACAATGGGGTTAGAAGAGTTAGGCGCCCACGAAGGCAAAGCCCAGCCTGATGTGGCGGAATGAGGGCGCCATCCGCAATTGGAAACTAGAGAGGTGAATGCGATGAGACTCTTGAGAATACTTGCACTAGCAGTGGCTGGGATCGCTTTGCTGGCGATGCCGTCCGCGTCGCAGGCGCAGGTAGCCGTGGGCATTTCCGTGCGGATTGGACCGCCTCCGCTTCCCGTGTATGTGCAGCCTCCCTGCCCGGTTGCAGGGTATATGTGGATACCAGGCTACTGGGCTTACGGCCCGGATGGATATTACTGGGTGCCCGGAACATGGGTGCCCGCTCCAGCGCCGGGTTTGCTGTGGACGCCCGGATACTGGGGATGGGGCGGCGGGGTTTATGTATGGCATGCAGGGTATTGGGGACCGCACGTCGGATTTTATGGAGGGATCAACTACGGATTCGGATACACGGGAGTGGGCTTCGTCGGTGGCGCTTGGCGAAGTGGCCATTACTACTACAACCGCTCCGTAACAAACGTAAACGTGACCGTGATTCACAACACCTACAACGAACGCGTAGTCACGCGGGAATCCAGCCGAGTGAGCTTTAACGGCGGGGAGGGCGGAATCGTGGCTCGGCCTACACGCGAGCAGATCACTGCAGAACACGAACGGCGGTTCGGCCCGACGGCGATCCAGACGCAGCACCGGGAAGCCGCCGGCAAGGACCGTGGGATGTGGGCTTCAGAAAACCATGGACGGCCGAGCGTTGCCGCCAGCCCGCGAGCCGGGGAATTCAACGGCCGCGGCGTCGTACGAGCCAACGAGGAGAGGCCGCGTTCCGACAGGCCCCCTTCAGCGAATATGCCGCATGAGTCTAATCGGCCCGTGGCTCATAACGACCGTCCGCCGAACGCGAGAAACGAAGTCCGCAATGAGGCTCAGCCAAATCGAAATTACGCAAATCAGCCCAACCCCGCTCACAACAACGTTCGATATGCGGAACGGCCGAACACCAATCAGCCAAGACCGGAGAACAACGCTCAGCATTCGAACAAGACGTACTCGAATGCCCCGAAGCCGGAACACGAAAACGTGCAGCATGCGGAACACCCGCCCAGCCACGAAAATCAGAACAAGCCCAAGACCGAAAACAAGCCGCCCGAACATGCACAGGACAAGCCGCACCACCGGTAAGGTGCCCTCGGGCCAGGAGAGAATCTAGGGCGACAGATTCTTTTCTAACAATTCCGAGAACCGATCAGCAATGGCGTGCCAGGAAAAAAATCTCTGGTACGCCATTTTGCTTTTGGAGGCAAGCTCGGTGCGAAACGCGGAATCGGAGAGCACGCGCAGCAGAGACTCATTCAGATCCTGCTGGCGCGCTTCGTCGTTTGTGCTGCCGGGCATGTGTTCATGCACGAGAACTAATCCGGCGTCGGTGATAGGCGGCGCAGTTTCCTGTCCTTCGTAAGCAATCACTGGCAAGCCGCAGGCGATCCCGGCGATGGCGCTGCTGCGGCGCGAAGAAATCGGCCCGCGGACAAAGAGCAGAAGATCGCAGTTCGATAATCTCTGCACCACTTCCTCGCCATCCAGTACCGCTTCCACGCTGAGTTCGACCGGGGAGCCTCTGAGCCCTTCGCGTAGCGCGGCTTCGCGCAGTTCGGCGTGGCGGCCGAAAACGGAAAGTCGAAGTTTACCCAGCTTTTGCGCAGCGAATTGCATCGCCGCAATGATTTCGCGGGTCTCGCGCTGACCGGGTTCACCGCCCGTGATACCGAAGACCGCGATCGAGGGCACGAAGTGGGAATCCTCGTTTCGGTGGGCATGACGATTCGAAGCAATCGCCTCGATAGGAAGATTTGGCCCGACAGGGATGAACGCGGCTTTTTCCCGATTGCCCGGACACCAGGAGAGCTTTTCCGGTGGGACAGTGAAGATGGCGAGGTCGGCGAGATCGAGCGCGCGGCGCATGGCGCGGACCTGAGCGAAGCGGCGGAGGCGGTCAATAGGGCGCGTGCCCGCGAATGGTTCCACATCGTGATAGACGATGGCGATGCGGGCGCCGGCGGCAGCCAGGATGCGCAAGGCCTGAATGAAACGAAACGGGAAGCCGCGCTCGGACCATGCGAGCGCGGTGTACTGCACGAGGGTCCATGTGCCGCGCCAACCGGCGGCCTGCAAACGCAAAGCATGCAGCGACCTCGCCCAACCGTGAATTTCCCAAGGGACACGCCGAAGTTCGAGCTGAAAATCGTGAACCACTAGAGACTCTCCGAGATGGAGGCAGTATTCCTCGACAGCGTCGGTAGGCTCATCGCGGCGGCCAAGAAGGGCAAAGATGCGGCGGGTCATAGGCGGCTTCGCATCAAACGAGGTTTTTTATTCGTGGTGGCGGCGATCCGCTGCGATGAGTAGTCTTTGCGCACAAGGTCGCCGAGCCTGCGGCTGAACTCCTGTCCGCCGGATGCGGAGAGGTGGAGGTTGTCGGCGAAGAGCGAGCCGTCCGTTATCCAATCTGAAGCATCCACGAAGGAAGCGTCGTAGGGCGCGAGAAGCGAGCGAAGATGCGATACATAAGCCGGCCACGACGGTGATGAGTAGAAGGCGCGGCGATGGAAGGGGCTCATGGGCATTTCGATCACCACCACGGGAATTGCGGCAGCGTGGGCCTGGCGCAAGAGCTCCTCGACCGGAGAAGCGAGCCCGGCGGAGAGCGCCGAATCACAATGGTGCGCGAATTCTTGTGAAGAGGCAGCCTCGAGTAATGAAAAATCCGAAGCGCGCCCAAACTGGTTGGTACGCTCGTGGGGAAGACCTTGCTGCGAAAGAAAGCGGCGAAATTCCTCGACTTTGGACCAGACGGCGCCACGCTCGACGAACATGGGAAAGAAGCGCATGACTTCAAATTCCACGACGTCATGCGCAGGAAGCGAATAGAAGCGGCGGGCGTATTCGGGTTCGAGGTAGTAAAGGATAGCGCGATTGCCGATCAAGTCGGCGTTGGTCATGGTGACGGGATCGGTCAGCTGGAAATCATAAAAGCCGTAAAGAAGTAGGCGAGGCCGCATTCCGTGGGCGATGGCATAGCGAAAGAGAAGCAACTGCTCGACGGGAGTGGAAGCGCCGAGGCCCAGGTTGACGGCGGCATGCGCGGGAAGTACGGCGGCGGCGGAGTCGAAAGAAGACTCATGGAAGCCGGCAACCATCAGCGAATTACCGATGGCGAGAACTTCGGCGGAGGGGGAATCCGCAGCGCGGCGCATGATGCGGCGAGGAAGCGTGCGATGGGCGAGCAGGGCAAGGACAACGTTGATAGCTGCAACGACGGCCAGTGTGATGGCGAGCGCGAGAACGAATTGGCGTTTCGAGAGCATGCTACGATGCGGGTACAAACCTCAGAAATCAATGTAAATGAATTTCGAGCTTTGGCCTGAAAAAACAAGAATGACGGCGATCAGCACTCCCCACCACAGTCCCCAGAAGACGGCATTCGAGAGCGTGATGGAAAAACCCGGAGGCGGTTCGTCCTGGGAGCCGCCGAGATACTCAAGAAAGTCCTGAATCCATCGAATTGTTTTCATCATTTCACCCCCAAAGCAGACGCCGGAAGAAGAAGATGGCGGTGTGAATATCCATACAGAAAAAAGCCCACGCCAGGCTGACGCAAACGAACGTGAGAAGCCAAGAAAAGAAACGCGCTGACGGGCGAGGCGAAGGAACATACCCGGGACGCCGCCGCCACCAGCGGTGAACTGCGAGCATGATTCCGTGCAGCAGGCCCCAGACAATGAAGTTATAGCCCGCGCCATGCCACAGACCGCTGATGAACATAGTCACGAGCAGATTGGCGTAAATTCGGGGCACGCTGACACGGGAACCACCCAAAGGAATGTACACGTAGTCCAGAAGCCATTTCGAAAGCGAAATGTGCCAGCAGCGCCAGAAATCGGCAATGTTCGTTTGAAGATAAGGCCAATCGAAATTTTCCGGAACGCGGATGCCGAAGAGCCGCGCAGAACCGATGGCGATATCCGAATAAGCCGAAAAATCGGTATAAATCTTGAAACCGTATGCCAGAAGCCAGAGCGGAAGAATGGCGCGGTTAGCGACGGAAAGATCGGGGATGTTGAGATGGCTGGTGTAGGCGGTGAGAACGTCGGCAATCGCGAATTTCTTCACCAAGCCGGCCAGGATGCGCGTGGTGCCGCGCTGCCAATCCATAAGCCACTCCGCGGTGACGGCGCGAAGCTTGGGAAGGAAATCCTGATAGCGCTTGATCGGGCCCGCGACCATTGTGGGAAAAAATAAGATGAAGGCCATGTACTCGCCGACGGTGCCCGTTTCGGTTTTGGCGCGATAGCGGTCCCAGGCGTAGTGGAGGAATTCAAAAGTGAAAAAGGAGATGCCGAGTGGAAGAAAGGCATTCTTCCAATAGAGAGGATTGTGCGCGGGCTCCGGCCAGACGATGCCGGAAAGAAAGTTGCGGTATTTGAATACGACCAGGAAAAGAATCGTCTGCGTGACGCCAAGCCAGCAAACCCACGATGCCGGCTTGTAGAAACGGCTAACAAAAGACTCCCACAGAAAGATCAAGAGGCAAGCAGCACCGATGGCGCCGCCCAATTGTGTAAAAGAGAAATAGAGAAAGAAACAGCATCCACTGAGAACCACAATCCAGGGCCGGACGACAGGGCCCGCTAGCCGGAAAAATATGGCGGCGGGCAGCAGAAAGAGGATGTAATAGTCCCAAGTATTGAAGATCATGCGTTCAAAAAAGCGATTTCCCGCGACCGGACGACGGACAGAGCGTACAGAATCTCACGAAACGACCGCGAGATTGCATCGGATGCGTGCACGGCGCAAGGATCATTTTTCGACAAGAAAGCTTCCAAGAATAAGTGCGTCCATTCCCGAGCTGAAGAAGGTGCGCAACGCATCGGTGGGAGTGTGCACGATGGCTTCGCCGCGGAGATTGAAAGAAGTGTTCATGACCACCGGAACGCCGGTGGTCTTGCCGAACTCGTCAATCAGCCGGTAGTAGAGCGGATTGACTTCGCGCTCAACGGTCTGCGGCCGCGCGGAACCGTCCACGTGAGTGACGGAAGGAATCACACTGCGCTTTTCCGGCTTGACCTGGGCCGTGAGGATCATGAAGGGAGAATCGAAAGCGGACTCGAGAAATTCGGCAGCGGCTTCTTTTTTAAGAGAGGGCGCGAAGGGACGCCACCATTCGCGGAATTTGACAGCGTTGTTGACCTTGGCGTTCATTTCCGGATCGCGGGGATCGGCGAGGATCGAGCGGGAACCGAGCGCGCGCGGGCCGAACTCCATGCGGCCTTGGAACCAGCCAAGGATATTGCCGTTCGAAAGAAACTGCGCGGCGGCAAGGGCGGGATCACCGAGCTTTGTGAAGCGGATTTTGTACGTGCGAAGAACGGACTCGATCGCATCATCGTCGAATGATGGCCCGAGGTACGCATGGCGCATCGCCTTCATGGGAAGTTTGCCGTTGTTGTCAAGATAAGGAGCGAGCGCCGCGCCGAGCGCGACGCCGTCGTCGGAAGCCGCCGGCTGCACGAAAATCCTGTCCACGAGGCCGGAAGCGAGAATTTTTCCATTGGCCTTGGAATTGAGCGCTACGCCACCCGCGAGGCAGAAGTCGCGGCATTTTGTTTTTTCCAGCGCCAGCCGGACGACGGACATCATCGCGTCCTCGCAAGTGTCCTGCACCGCGAACGCGATGTTCTTGCAGCGATCGTCAATTTCCGATTCCGGAGCGCGCGACGGGCCAAGATGCGAAATGATCTTCGCGTACGGCGAGCCGCTGGAAATCAAATTCTTGACATGAAGCAGATAAGGATCGCCTCCGGATTCGATATACCTGCTGAGGTCAACGCCGGGCTGACCATAAGGCGCCAAGCCCATGACTTTCCATTCGTCGGAATTGGGAACGAAGCCGAGATAGCCGGTGAACTCTGCATAAAAGAGGCCCAGCGAATCAGGCCACTTGATCGTAAGAACATGCTCGAGCCGCCCTGCGTGACCGTGCCAGATCGAAGTTGCTTCCCAGGCTCCGCGGCCATCCATCACGACCACAGCGGCGTCCTCGAATCCCGAATAGGCATAAGCGCTGATCGCGTGAGCAAGATGATGGTCCACGTGGCGGAATTTGTAGCCCGGCTCCCCGAAGATTCGTCGGAAGGGCGCGATGCCCGACTCCTGATGCCACATACTGAGAAAATGGCGCGTGGAATTCAGAAAATTCAGGTAATTCAGCGGCCATCGGCCGGTGGAATAGAGCGCAAGGTCGTGACGATAAACGGGACCAGCCATTTGCCAGCCGAAGCAAACTTCGTCTACCTCATCTGCGCCGAGCTTGCCGAACTCAAGGCACGCCTGAATCGCCAGCTGTGGAAAGCGGGCGTCGTGCTTGACGCGTGAGAGCCGCTCCTCGGCGACGGCAAACAGCAGCTCGCCGTCGCGAACCAGGCAAGCGGATGAATCGTGCATCTGGGAATAGTTAATCCCGAGCGTGAGCATGAACCATATTGAAACATATTCCGGCTAATGGACGATGCGCCTCGCTTCGCGCAGGTTTCTAGCCAAAGCTTTCCCGAGCAGTGCGGCACCCTGCACGGCTTCCTGCAAGGCGCCCTTGACAATGGCACGATATTGCCGCCATGCGTAGCGCGGCAGGGCGTAACCTGCGAAGAAATCAAGATAGGCGAAGCGCACGCGCGAATCCGGCCATTGCCGCGCAGGCGCTGGAAAGGAGTTTCCAGCTCGCGCGAGCTGGCGGAGGATCGTGGCCACTCGCGAGTCATACGTGTGGAAGCGGCGCGTAAACTCGCGTCCCGCTTCCGCGATCCGCAACCGAATTGATTCGTCCGCCAGCAGCCGCTGCACGAGCGTCATTACCTCGGCCTCTTCGCGATAGCCTACAAAATGAACGCCATCCTGAAACCCGAATGCCGTGAGCTGCGTGGGCAACGAAGTGATGAGCAGCGCACCGGAAGCAAGCACCTCGAACACGCGCATGTTGGCATCTTCCGCGAAATCGTCCCGGCTGAAATTCACGACGATTTTCGAGGAACTGTAAATCTCGCCCACCTCTTTCAAAGTGTACGGCTTGCGCCAGTCGTTCATGCGAAAAGTGGATGCGAGCCGCGGAATCCACGCGCGCCGCCGGGCGTAGAACGGCCCCTCCAGCGCCCCTACCCAGCCGAGCTCGAATACGCGTTCATGGTGATCGCTGAAAAAATCGGGACGCGCGGCGTGACCCAGGAGAAACGCGCCGGGGTGCCTACTTTCCTGAAAAATCCTTTCATATCCTGCATGGCAGACGGAGACAAGATCGAACAGTGATGCCCACCGTATTCTTCGGCTCGTGTACGTATGCGAATCCACGTCGAACCGCATGGTCGGGATGGGACATCTCGCGAGCCCGCTCGGGAGAAGGGGAAGCCCGGAATCGAAATGCATGATCAGATCGGGAGCCGCGGAACACCTGGCCAGCACTTCCGAGATTGGCGCGTCAAACGCGAGATCTGCGTCGAGATAATGAAACTCGCAGCCGTGGCGGCGGAAAGCATCTGCGTAGGAAGGCAGCAGCTTCCAGTTGTGCAGCTCGCGGCACAGGCAAAGTATTTGCATCAACGACTCGTCTAAGCTTCCTCGGCCCCTTCACTTGGCGGGAAAGAGGTAACTCTCCGCCGATGACGCGGAAGTCTCGGGAACTCTTTCTCTTTCCAGAGGCACATCCGCGCCCGCTCGTCTTTTACGCAGGCCGAGTGCGTGGCGAGTAGGCCGAGTCCAATCCAGCATCGCCAGCCGCGCGGTTTGCCAAAAATTGCGAATAAAACGGCGTAACGCCTGAGCGTTGCTGCGGGGGTTGCGGCGTACCCCGGTGGCGCCCAGCAAATGCGTGGCGTCATCCATCGTCGCGAGATGCCAATGGCTGCCCGCAAGAGCACGATTTCGCTGTGCCAGGTCGTCGCTCCAAACTCCCCCGGCGCCACCCGGGTGATAGCCATAATCGTGATTTTGATGGATCGCAATCACCCCCTCCGACGCGTCAACGACCGGAAGTCCGCTCGCGCGCGCCTTCCAAACCAGCCAGTGGTCCCAGACGACCCTTCCGATCACGAAGGCGGGCAACTTTCCGAGGTAGAATCCCTTCGGAAAAACAAAATAGTCAATCCACGTCCCCGCGCATGGATGGTTGGCCTCCAGCGCCTGTTTCCGGACTTCGGCGGCCCAATCATTCTGTTCGAACGGGAGCGGCGCACCAATGTCGGTGTCCCAGCGCCGCCCGATCATCAAAAACCGGTCGAGGGTCTTCCGCAGCGTCGCAACCGCGGCAAAGAAATCTGGAGTCAGAACAATGTCGCAATTCGCGTAGCACAGAATATCGTGGCGCGCGATGCGTTGCGCCGCGTCAAAGAAGGAACGCAGCACTTTGGGCCCTTGAGGAACTCGCTCGACTTCCGGCACGTGCCGGATGCCTAGTTCCCGCGCCGTTTCCGCTGCGCCTGGATCGTCGCCGAACAGAATGACCTCAATCTCCGGATGCAGCAGCGTCCAGCTCTTCAGTGCATTCCGCTGGATGATGGCGCTGTGCCCTTCGAACGGCTTTGCGGTGCTGAACAGGGTGAGCATGGCAAATTCCTCAGTCTCGAAATATCTCGCGTCGAAGAACAAAGCATCCTAGGGCATAGGAGCAGAGCGCTGCGGACTTCGCATGTGCTGTGGGACTGAAGGACAGCGCCGTATCCCGGCCACAGGGGCGCCACCGGTTATCCCGCTGCTTCACCCAATAGGCTTGCTCTTCGATGCGAAATCCCGCGAGCAGCCTGGGCAACCGCTCTTCGCCATAAACGCGGTGCCAGGGAATGATCGTCGCGTCGCGTCCGCACGGAATCGTCATCAGCATGGTTCCGCCAGGCTTCAGCAGCTGGAGGATCTTGCGCATCGCGGCAAGATCGCCGTCGGTTTCCTCTTGGGCTACGCCGTAGCGCCCCTTCAAACCTACGTGCTCCACGCTCGAGCAATTCAGCACCAAATCGAATGATTCGAACGGCAGATCGGTCTCTAGGAAATCCGCTTGAAGGAATTCCACTTCCGGATGTTTCCAGGGGAAGCGCTCCGGCCCCAGATCCACGGCAAGAACCTGGAAGCCTCGCTGGGCGGCAAGCATGCTCAGCTCGCCCGAGCTGGCGCCGAAATCCAGCGAGCGTCCTGGGCCAGCAGGCATACGTGAGGCCATGAACGACCATTCAATCTCCCGGTCCCCATAAAGATTCAGCGCCGGGACGCGTACCGCCGCCGCTTTTCGTTCGATGGCGCGCAGCATCCCGTAGGCCCAGGAGGGCACATAAACCGGAAATGTAATTCTCTCCATCGTTACCTATGACGTTCACAGAAAGTGCCCGACTTGTATACACTTTTTATTTGCTTGATGCAAGTACGATGGGAGTAAACACATCAACCGGCGAAAGGAAGCTCATTGCACGCCACGGGGCGCATCTCTCTACTACGCGGCTCAGATCTTTGTCGAGGTTTTATACGAGGATCGAAAAGCGGAACTCCCGTACCGGAGCCACGCGCGGAGCAGCAGCCAGGCGCCTGCGAAGGTCTCTCGAAATCCGCGCCCGGCGATGCGCCGATATTGGCGGAACGCGCAGGGTAGAACTGCGTGCGAGGCGAAAAAGTCCAGAGCCATCAGCCGCGCACGCCTTTCGGGCCACTGGCTGGCTGGCGCCCGATGCTTGCCCTTAGTTATCTCCAGGTGCTGCAAAAGTTGCACCGCCCGGCAATCGTAAGTGTGCTCCTC
>Ga0335077_10004941_pt1 | contig 16300 bp, 19 predicted proteins | sample Lox_Sample_31_FD_207151 | JGI IMG/M metagenome (GOLD analysis project Ga0335077, IMG submission 207151) | Soil microbial communities from Loxahatchee National Wildlife Refuge, Florida, United States - Lox_Sample_3.1 | ecosystem: Environmental > Terrestrial > Soil > Wetlands | place: USA...
TTAGCCTCCCGCCGAAGCCGCGGTCCAACGTGCTCTCCGAGCCTTACGGAAGTGGAACATTTGCGGCAGGTTGGGCGGTTCAAGGCGGCAATTCGAGGCCCTCCCTTTCGCCGCGGCGTGCTTTCTGCTGCGGCATCCACCGAAGGAGCAGATCGAGCGCGAAAGGAGTTTCGATGAAGAGACACTTGGCGGCGGCCCTGCTCGTGGGGGTCGTGCTTGTAGGTTCCTTCGCCGCAACCGCATGGGCCACGCACACGGTCGGCTATGCCCCTTGCTGCGGAGTTCAAGGATCGTTCCTTACCCCCGGATATGGTTACGAATCAGGCTGGACGGGGCTCGGGTGGGTCCAGAATTACATGAAATGGACTGACCCCGAAGGCGGTACGCCCAACATGTGCAGCAACTACCTGAACTCGAGCCAGCAAAAGCTCCTAACGGACAAATGCAGCGGCTCGGGCATCGAGGACGACGCTCGCTACGAGGGCAATTATGCCGCTGCTTACTGCTGGGCCAGCGCCTCAAACAACTATGACGTGGAGCTCAGTGACGCGTGGCCAGGCACCGGCTACGGTTGCTGGGCGACCCACAACACCTGAAGGAGAGCGGGGCGAGCGTGGCTGTCTGGCGGAGAGCTTCGCCGAGGAAGCGTCTGACAGCCGCGCTCGTAACCGCGGTCGCGGCCGGCGCGGCGCTAGGCATCGTGGTGGCAGCGTGTGGCTCACCCGCCGCGCGGGCTGCACCCGTGACTTTCTCTTCTCTTCGGCAGGGAAGACCGCTGCCAGTCGTGTCGTTGCCGAGGGTCGTCCAAGGGTTCATCAGCAACGTGGCTCCGCTGATGGGTATGAAGGCAGCAGCCGCGAGCCGACGTGTTCGGCTGGTGCGAACGTCGATGGGACCGGCGGACTTCTCGATGTACGCTTTTCTCAACCGCCGTGGCCACCCCTGTTTCTACGTGCCACGATATGGCGGCATCTGCGCCACGACCCTCAAGAGTTCCCTGCCTGGTTTCTATTGGCTGATTGGTGGAGGCGGCGACGGGCAGCCTTCTTACCTGATGGCGCTGGCAGCTGACGAGATCCGACGGCTCAGCCTCACAGTGGCTGGCGAGAATATTCACGTGAGCTTGCATAGGAACGTCGCATTCGCCGACTACCCGCTCACGCGAGCCAAGCACGCCTTAGTGACCGCGTTCTATGCCGACGGCGACAGGCAGTCCGCATCGCTAGCGCTGCACTAGGCCCCGACCGATGACCCGACCCGGAGCGGCGCTCGATTTAAGGGCCTACGGACGAGTTCCGACCAGTGTCGAGCGGCATGCCGCTTGGATCGCTCGAAGTGGGTCACAAGGGGAGGGTTCTCTTCGTTCGAGGGGGCGCCGCAGCCGGGCAAGGGATATAGAAGGCAGCCGCTGAATGTGTGGGCGGTGCGCCGACCGGCGCACCGCCCACTTAGCTAGCTGCGACCCAGGTGTTTGTACGCGAGGGCTTGCTTCTGCCGGCGGCTTCTAAGAGGACCCTCCCGAGCTGGTCGAGATCGGGCCTGGCTTAAAGGGCAGGATCTTGGTGACTGGCCCGTTGTCCCCATAGGGGTTGGGGGCACTGAGACTACGGGTGCTTCCGTCCGCATAGTGGAGAATCAACCTGATCGTGTCCGAGGCGCTTATCTGGTCGTAGCTGACATAGAACGAGTTGTTCACGATCGGGACGCTGCGCGTAACTCCACTGATCTCGCTCTCGACCTCGCTCACATTGTCAGCAACGAGTCCGATGACCGCCAGCGGCCCTGACGACGTTGGAGGGCCGTCGCTACCCCAGGCGGCCCACGCCACACCGTCGAGAGCGGGATTGGCGGTTGCCTCACTCGGGAGGCAGATCCCGCCGGAGAGCGGACCGGTGACGAAGAGGCAGGCGCTGCCGGAGTTCCCTGGGAAAGCGTAGAGGCTTACGTCTCCCACGTCTCCCTTGCCCAACGACAAGTTCGACTGCGCCAAGCGCAATCGTTGCTCAGCCTGGCTCGAGGTGAGACCGACCGCGGCAGCCTCTTGGGGAAGGCCGCCCGTTGGCAAGCTGGACGGCCACGGAACGGCAGGCAAGTTGTTCAGCGATGACAAGCCAGCGCTGAAACCCGGCGAGGGGGCGAGGTAGTGGTAGCCCAGTGCCGACCCTGCCCCGACGGCGGCTAGCAGCGCGACGCCGACGGTGACGGCAGTGCGGCGCCGCCACGAGCGCATCCGGGTGAGCCCGTGGGCCGGACCAGGCGTGTCGCGGTGGGAATGAATCGACTCGGCGCGCGCGAGCGCGTCGGCCCACAGGTCGCGGGACGGGGCGAGCTCGTCGAGTGCATGTAGTTCGTCAGACCAGTTCACGTTCACTGGCACCTCCTGTTGACGACCACGCACGCATGGCGGCTGCGCTGCCGTACCGACGGCGCAATGCCTCGCGAGCGCGGTGGAGTTGAACCCGGACAGCGACTCTGCTCAACCCTGTCGCGTGTGCGACATCTGCGATCGAGAGGTCGGCGTAGTAGAAGAGAAAGACAATCGCGCGCTGCTGCGGTGTCAGCAGCGCGAGAGCGGCCAGAGATTGCCTCGGGGTGTCGCTCTCGGCGTCATCCGGGTCTTGCGGAACATCCAACGCGGGCTGCCGCTGTTCATCCCGGAGCCGGCCGGCCGCGTGCCGAAAGGAGACGCGGTACAGCCATGGCAGAAGAGAACGGATCCGTCCCGTGCCTTCGAGCGCCCGAGCAAACGCCTCAGCGACCGCATCGTCGGCGATGTCCGGCCGACCACCGGAGTACGCGTAGACGCCCCGCCAAAGCTGCCCGGCGTACTCGCGGTATGCGCACTCGATCGCTTCAAGAGACGTCTGAGCGGTCATCCATTGATAAAGAGTGTGGGATTCCCACAAAGGTTACGTCCGCCACACTCCCGGCTCCGATTTGCGTGACGGGGGTTCTTGGGGTCAGCGTAGGACTTCTCGCTTCAACGCCGCCTCTTCGGAAATGCTTCTTCTCAGAGTTCAATGCCTAGTCCGGGTCGTTCGCGTTCGACCGTCACCACGTGGCCGCGGCTCGGGGTTTCGGGCTTGAGCGTCATCGGCTTGTCGCGTTCGCGTTCCCGCGCGAGCCGCTGCTCGCGCCGGTTGCGCTGCTGGTCTAGCTGCCGACTCGTCGCATCGGCACGTTCAAGCGCCTTCTGATGGAAGGCCATCTCTCTTTCGAGCTCGGCCCTGCGGTCGCGGTTCCACCAACGGAGAGAGGCGAGTTCGCGTCGCGCATTCGCGAGGTGCTCGGAGCTGCGGTCGCGTTGCCAATCGAGCCTCTCCTGTCGCTTGGCGACGAGACTCAGGACGGGGTCTTCCCGTCGACGCTGATCGATTGCGAGCGGCTCGGCCGAAGAGCACTCGAGCGCTCGAGCGAGGCGCTCTGACGGCGCGCCGCGGTCGGGAGCGCGGAACGGCGTGTCGCGCTCGGGATAGTCGCGTTCGGCGAGGTAGAGGCGGGTCTCGAGGCGGGCGCGGCTGCAGGCGACGTAGCCCCACTCCTGGAGAGCGCGCTGGTCGTGCAGGAGGACGAAAGCGCGGTCGACGGTGACGCCTTGGGCGGCGTGGCCGGTTAGCGCGTAGCCGTAGTCGAGATGGGCAGCTGCATAGTCGAAGGGGACGCGGCGAACAGTTCCCGCTCCATCGCGCAAAGTGAGCGAATCGCCTTCGAGGCTAATCACGGTGCTGCGCATGCCGTTGCGGATGCCGAGCCGGTCGTCGTTTCTTCGGCAGATCACGTTGTCGCGCACGCGGTAATCGCGGTCGCCGAGGGTGACGGGCCGGTCGCCGAGCCGGCGTTCCCGGAGCATGAGCGCGTGCGCGGCACCGTTCAACTCGTCCACGTCTGCGCGCCTGTTGGCGAGCATCACGCAGAGGGTCGGATTGCGGCGTGCCTCCCGCCACCAGTCGCTGAGCAGCCGCCCCTTCGCCACCATCGGGTTACCGTCGACGGCGAGGCGGCCCCGAAGCGCCGCGTGCGCGAGGTACGATTCCGCGTCGCCATCTCGGAGCCGGACGAGGGCTTCGCGTTCGAGTGGGTCACGCTGGCGCCGATTGCTGGTCAGTTCGACCGTCTCGAGCCGCTCGCACAACGCCTGGTAGAGGCCGCCGGCGCCGACGGCAGGGAGCTGCGCCGGATCGCCGACCAGCAGGAACTTCCCTTCCGCCCGGTCGACAAGGTGGAGGAGTGGGGCGAGCACGCGCGTCTCTGCCATCCCGGCCTCGTCCACGACCACCAGGCAGCCGCGAGGTAGACCGCCCTCGCGGTGGGCGTCGAGGAGAAGGCGGTGGATCGTCCGGATTCTGATCCCTGTCGCCCGCTCGAGCTCGTCGGCGGCGCGACCGCTCGGCGCCGCTCCGAGTATGGTGGCGTCGATGCCGCGGTAGGCGTCGGCGAGCGCGCGGAGCGCGAGCGTCTTCCCGGAGCCGGCGACCCCGACCACGCAGACGACCCGGTGCGACCGACACGCGGCCTCGTGGACCAGCATCCGCTGCTCGCCCGTTAGCTCGCCTGCCGAGCTGCTCACCGTCGAGCGCGACGCGCTCGAACTCGCCCTCGCTGGTCGCAACGTCCCGGCTCCGGCGCCGGAGCGGCGGTCGCTCGCCGAAGCGCTCATGCGCGCGTCGTGAACCTCGCGGGGCGCCCGGGTGTGTTTGCCTCGTCGACGAGCTCGACGCCGGGGGAGCGCGAGAGCTCATCCGCGATCTCGAACACCTCGCGGACCCCCGCGCCGACCGGGAGCGAGCCTGCGACCGCCTGCACAAGCTCTGGCATCGTGAAGGTCGTCTGCTTCGCCGTCAGGCCGTCGCGCTCGAGCAGAGTTGCGGCGAGCCGATCGAGCTCGACAGGATCGCGGGCACACGGTTGCTCGACGATGAGCTCGTCCAGCTTGCGACGGCCGAGCCCGTGCTCGGCGGCGCGGGCCTTCCAGTCCTCGGGCAGCCGCGGCAAGTCGACCTGCTCCTTCGCCTCTCGCGTCGCGAGCGCGGCAACGCGAGCGGCGGCGAAGCCCTCCATCCCTAGCGCCTCCATGTGTTCCACGAGTAGCCGGCGGCGGGTGGAGAAGGCGCGTACCGCCTCGTCCGGCACGCCGGCGAGCTCGCCCATCCTTTGATCGGCTCGGTCCATTCGAGCCCGAGTCGGTGCGTGAGCTCGTGGCGCAGGTGCGCTTCGTAGAGATAGCCGGCGGCGAGCCGGTAAGTCTTCAGAATCGCCTCGCCGTCGAGCGCCCGCCACTCGGCGTCGTCGGTGCGGGTCATGTTGGCGACGATGACGTGCGTGTGTAGATGCGGGTCCTGCGCGCGGCTCGTGCGGTGACGGAAGGCGGCCGCTACGAAACCGGCGCCGTACTCGCGGACAAGGCCGCCCTTGCCGCGACGGACGACGCACGCCCTCCGCTCGAGGTAGCCAAGCGCCGCCTGCCACGATGCGTCATGCGCCTCGCTGATCTCGCGGCGCACGCGCTCGTCCTCTGTGAGCGCGTGCACGAGGCTGACGCTCTTCGGGCACGAGAACACCAGGTCGTATCCGGACACGGGCTTCAGTTGCTTCGAGTCCTCGCGCCACTCGCCCGAGTCGACGTCGAGCGCTCGCACGGTGATCGTCCGCTCCCGCACCGGCGACCGCATCCGCTCTTCGCTCGCCGGGTTGACCCCGCGGAGTAGCGAGGTTGCCGTCGTCGACGACGCCGACGAGGCCGAGACCCGCGGCACTGCTGCCGGTCCAGATTCCAGGCGACTCGCCACGACCGGCGTAGTAGTCGTCCAGACCGCGAGCGACCTGCTGCTCGTAGTAGGCCTCCTGTCCGAGCGTTAGCTTCGCCACGCTCAGCATCGCCGCTCTCCCCGGGACCGGAAAGACGCTGAGACGCATATGCACCCGAGATGCGACGAAAGAACAGCGTTTACCGAACTAGCAACGCCTCCTGACCACCGTGTGACCACACGAGAAGCCGTAGAAAGTTGGTGAGGACCGAGATCGACCCTCCAGTCACCTCGAAGAAGCGCCTGCAAAGAAGTCGATTCAGGCCTAGAGCGGCGAACCGTGCAACCCGGGCGACGCTGCTTCGAGCCAGAGTAGGCGTTCGGGCTGTCGAGTTTGTCGACGCGTGGGGTGCACTAATACGATCGTGCTGCAAATCGCGCCCTTCCAGAACGGCGATCGAGTTCTTGCACCCCACGCGTTCCTCGCCTTAGGGACGCTGCGTCCGTTGGTAGTCCACGAGACGCCTCATCGGTAGTCGCTTGGACTACCAAACCGCCCGCTTGCGGTAGTCTGGCGGACACCTAGCTGGTAGTCTGTTGGACTACTGATGATCGTGGACGTGAACCCCTTCATCTACTCGCACCCGCTGGCCCCCGACGAGATCATCGACCGCGACGGCGAAACCGAGACGCTGCTCAAGCACGTCGTCGGCGGCCACTACGTGCGGCTGTTCGCGCCGCGCAAGTACGGCAAGACGAGCCTGCTGCGGCGAGCACTACGCGACGGCGAGGCGCGCGAGGGGCTGGTGCCGATCCTTGTCGATCTCTACCGCGTCTCCTCGATCGCCGACGTGACGGTCCGCTTCGAGCGCGCCTACTCGAAACAGCTGAAGGGCGCGCTACGCGCCAAGATTGAGGAGTTCCTGCAGAAGACCGGCATCGGGCTCTCGCTCGGCGCCTACGGGATCAGCGCCAAGCTCCAACTCGGCGGCGGCGGAATCGATCCGCTGCCGGCCCTGCATGCCCTGCTCGATCTGCCGCTTCGGCTCGAGGAGAGCGGCGGCTACCGCGCCTTTATTGCCCTCGACGAGTTCCAGGACATCGACAAGATCCCCGACCTCGACGGCCTGATCAGAAGCCACATCCAGTTCCATGGCGAGGTCGCCTCCTACGCCTTCGCCGGCTCCGAGCCCGGACTGATGAAGCAGCTGTTCGAGACCAAGGACCGCCCGCTTTACGGCTCCGCCGTGCCGATGCGCCTGCAACGACTCGCAAACGAGGACATCGCTGCCTACATCGCCGACCGCTTCAGCCAGACCAACCGCGCAATCGGCGAAGCCCTGAACCCGCTGCTCGACTCCGCCCAGGGTCACCCGCAGCGGGCAATGCTGCTCGCCCACCGCCTCTGGGAAGAGCTCGCGGCCGGCGAAGAGGCAACGCTCGACGACTGGCGGGCAGCGCACGCGTCAGCGCTGGCCGAGCTCAACCCCGAGTTCGACGCGCAATGGCGCGGCTTCGACACCTCTGAACAGAAGACGATGCGAGCCGTCATCGCCGGCGCCGGCTCCCCCTACAAAGCCGATGTGCTCCGCCGACTCGAGCTCACCAAGGACATGGTCCGAAAAGCGCTCCCCCGCCTCAGCGCCACCGCCGAGCTGGAGATAATCGACGGCAAACACGCCGTCGTCGATCCCCTCTTCGCCGAATGGATCGACAGGATCAATCAAGGACTCCCCGACGCCGATGCCAGCCTCGAGTTCGGTCGCGAGCCACGCTTATAACGAGTTGGTCAGGCGCCGTTACAAGTCCGGCTTGGTGGCTTGACCGCCTCCCGTCTGCTGGCGGCGTGCGATCGCGATACCGGCTTTCCAGCCGGGAGCTCGTCCGCGGCGGGGGAGCGGGATCGAGTCGACGTTGAGCCCGCTTCGGGCGAGGAGCCAGGAGACGGTCGAGTTGGAGTTCCACATCTCTCCGGCGCCGAGCTCGTCGCGGCCCCAGACTGGCGTCGGGACGTGGGGGGCGAGTTCGAGCAGGCGTTGCGCGTCCTCGGGTTGATCGCTGAGTCGAGCGGGGCTTTCGACGGCTTCGGCGATGTCGGGGATGGTCCCTTCGTGCCAGCTGCGGATCTCGTAGCGGAAGAGCCGGAAGCGGCCCAGGGCGCGTGCGCCGACGGCGCCTTCGGCGACGACGCCGCGGCGGGAGCCTTCACCCCAGGCCGGGGCCTGCTCGATCACGAAGCGCCCCTCGGGTGTGTACACCTGCAGCGCCGAGTGGTAGAGGTCGCAGCGGTCGCGGTGCTCGCGCCGGGCCGCGAGCCATTCGAACACCTTTCCGTTCAGGCGGACGGAGTGTCCGCCGGCGCCGAGCGGTAGCCAGTAGAGGTCGATCGCGGCTGGGTGGTCGGTGTTCAGCGTCGGCGTGATTCTCCGCGAGGAGCGTCTGCAAAGCTAGACCGGAGAGCGAGGAGCAAAGCGGAGAGGGCCATCTGATGAAGACCGGAACCCGCGGAGCGACCGTTGTGGAGAACGCGATCGTGATCGCGCGGTCAGCCGAGGACGTGTTCGACTACTGGGTCGACCTGGCCCGCGAGCCCGAGTGGAACCCGAAAGCGAGACGCGTAGAGAAGGTCACAGACGGGCCGATCGGTCTCGGGACCCGCTTCGAGGGCGAGTACCTGAAGGGCGACACGATGACGATCGAGTACGTGCGCTACGAGCGGCCGACCGCCTGGGCAACCGTGGGTCGCTCGCCACGTCTCGACGTCAACGGCGAAGGGCGACTCTCGACCGGCGAGGACGGGGTTCACCTCGTCATGCGGATGGAGTTGAGCCCGAAGGGAGCTCTCCGGCTGCTGCTGCCGATCCTCGGCCGCTTCATGCACCGCCAGCAAGAGCGCAATCTCGCCGCCATCAAGCAGGCGCTGGAAGGCGCCGCGGAGAGTACCGCTCGGCCCCGCCCCTGACCCGCTCCGAGCGCGACGATCACTCCTGACGGCGGCCAACTCCCCGTCGCCGCCGCCAGGGTTGAACTCGGCTTGATAGTTCAGCTCACCTCACGGGCAGAGAGCCACGGTCCATTCGGATGTCCGCCTAGACTCGAGCTGCCGTGTCCGCCGAAGAGGTCGACAACTACCTAGCGGCCATCGAGGAGCCAAAGCGCAGCACGCTTCAGGCGCTGCGGCGCACGATCCTCGAGATCGTCCCGGAGGCCGAAGAGGTGATCTCCTACCGCGTTCCCGCGTTTCGCCTCGGCGGGCAGACGATTGCTGGCTTTGCCGCCTTCAAGAACCACCTCAGCTACCTGCCGTTCAGCGGCTCCGTGCTGCCGCAGCTCGCCGATGAGCTGAAGGGTTATGCGATGACGAAGAGCGCACTGCACTTCCCGGTCGACCGTCCCCTACCGAAGAGGCTCGTACAGAGGCTGATCGCAGCACGCCTTCGTGACGCCTCGGTGAGCCGCGACCCGACAACACGCTGAAGCCGGTAAAAGGCGGTTTAGCCGGATCGGATAAAGCCGGCTAAAGCCGGTAAGGCGGCCGGGCCACGGCCGCAGCGGGAGACGCCCCGCGCGCATCGTGCGAACATGCGTTCGTGATGTACGCGGATGGACTGCTGCTCGTGTTCGAGTTGGCTGACCGGGAGGATGAGCGCTTCCAGCTCGCTGCCGCCCGCTGGCACGCACGCTTCGTGCTCGAGGCTGGGCTGCCCTTGCGCGAGGCGGAGGGCGTGATGACGCTGCTCTGCCGGTTGCGCGGCGCCGACCGGCTCGTCGTCCGCCGCCGCCTGCTGGCGACGGTTGAGCGAGCGGGGCTGACGACGAGGGAGATCCGCTCGGGTGCGTAACGTGGCGGCCGAGGAGGGGCGACGCGGCGATGCCTGATTACCGGTATGAGCTCCGGCGCGGCGACGAAGTGATCGCCACCGGCCACTTCAGCCGCGAGCCACCACTCGAGGTCGGCGAGCGGATCACGATCGGCAGCCGAGCCGGATCGTGCGCGACGTCGCACCGGCTCTTGGCGAGCGGGAGCTGCGCCTGGTCGTCCAGCTCACGCGCGACTTCGAGAACTAGCTTCAACGGGGGTGGCCGTTCGAGGCGCGTCCGCAACGGACAGCTGCGCTCGACGTTGAGCCGAGTGAGAATGACTCGATGCTCGTCTGTGCTGAGTGCGGTCGCAGCGACGACGGCGAGGCTGCCGGGTGGCGCGGCTACCGGGACGATCTTCCCGATGAGGGTGTGCAGCCCTCGCTCGCGTTCTTCTGCCCGTCGTGTGCAGCATGCGAGTTCGATGAAGTCGAGCAGTGAGTGGAGCCGCTCGTGCGCTGAACGAGCGAGAGCCGCGCGTCTGCGGCTCCCGCATGGGGGTGGCGCGACGCTGTTAGCGCGCGCGCTTGGCGGTCGTGCGCTTTGCCGGTGGTCGCTTCGCGGCCGACTTCGTCTTCGCGCTGGCCGGCTTGCGCGTCGCAGGACGCTTCCCCGTCGTCGCCGCAGGCTTCGCCTCCGCCGCCTTGCTCGTGCCGGCACTCTGGGCGAGGGTGTAGGTGCCTTTGTCGACGCGGCTGAACGGGCCGCCGGGCTTGGAGCCGACGGCGAGCATGGCGCTGATCGTCGCCTCGGGCGTCTTGCCCTTCAGTCCGGCGCAGCGGCCGGAGGCGAGCACCTGCTTGGCGATCTCGCTCGCACGCAGCGGCTGACCGGCGGTGCGCAGGACGTCGACCGCGACTTCCTTCGCCGAGGCGCGCTTGGTCGTGGCAGTCGTGGTTGGCATGGTGGCCTCCTTCTCCTCGTGGCTGGTGGCTGGCGATGCGGCGAGGAGTGGCCGCGGTCGCCGAGGATCGCTGGCGATGCGCCCGTGGGTGCGGGCGTGCTGGGCGCGTTTGTGCTCGGGCCAGCGGCCGAGCGGTCCGCCGGTGGGGCAGTCGATGCAGCGGACGTCGTCGCCGAGGTGGTTGAAGCCGTGCTTGTCAGGCATCGCTCGGTCCCGGCGGCAGCGCGAGCCGCGTCACCGTCGGGCGCTGCAGTTCGCGGTGGCGGTGGAAGAGGTCGCCGAGCTGCTGGCCGATCTGGCTGCGACGGGCGTCGCGTTCCTTCCACTGGTGCGTGTAGACGCGCAGGGTCGTGTCGGGCTTTCGGTGGCCGAGTCGCCGCTGCACGTCGACGACGGGAACGTCGAGGGCGATCAGCATGCTGGCGTGGCTGTGGCGGAGGTCGTGCAGGCTCGGCGCTGGCGGCGCCAGCTTGGCCGTCGTGGCGGCGCGCTTGAGCGCCTCGCGGGCGACCTTGCGCACGAGACCGGTGCCGTTTCGGCTCGCGAACACGAGTGCCGTCGGGTCGGCGAGCGCGCCGCGCTCCGCGAGGAGCGCGACCAATCGAGCCATCAGCTCGGGTGGGGTGTCGATCGTCCGCCGCGACTCCGGCGTCTTCAGCTGGCTGCGGTTGCCGTCGCGGTCGAGCTGGTACTCGACCCGGATCAGCGAATGCCGCTGATCGAGGTCGCAGACTGCGAGGCCGAGAGCCTCCCCGATGCGCAGCCCGGTGGTGACGAGCAGTTCGAGCAGGCAGCGGTATTGCTCGCCGTCGGCGCTGGCGATCAGGCGCTCCATCTCGTCGAGTGAGAGGATCCGCTTCGGCCGCTGGTCGTCGAGCTTGGGCCGTTCGCCGCGTTCCAGCTGGCTGCATGGGTTGACCGCGATCGCGCCGCGGCGGGCCGCGTGCCCCAAGATCATGGAGAGCGGCTGCAGCGCGCTGAGGATGGTGGTGCCGCGTGCGCCTTTGCGTTGCATCGCGGCGATGAACGCGGCGACGTCGTCGACGCTGATCTGGTCGAGCCGCCTTCGTCCGAAGTACGGGAACAGGTGCTGGCGCAACGCCCAGCTGTACTTCTCGCGCGTCCGCTCGCGGCAGGTCTGCCGCTCCAGCCACGCATCCGCGTAGTCGGCGAAGGTCTGCCGGGTCGGCCGCAGCCGCTCGCCGCGCCGCCGCCGCAGGCGAAGCTCGGAGCGTTTCGCTTCGGCTTCGTCGAGGGTGCCGTGCACGACCGCCCAGCGGCGCTTGCCGGTCGAGTCGAGGTAGCTGATCTCGTAGGGCGGGCCGACGCGGCCGCCACGGCGGGGCCGGTAGTAGATGCCGGGGTGGCGGGCGACGGGCCGCCGCCGCGGCGGCCGCGGGTTAGCCTTCGATAGCATCGGAGCGCTTACCTCCGTTGCCGGCCCCGGGGCGTCATCAGCGCCGCCGGGGCATTTACGGGTCACTGGTGGTGGACGACCATAGCTCCACCTCGCCGGCACAGCCAGTCGACTCATACGCCGCCTCCACCCAGCGGTCGAGCTCGTCCCGGTGGAAGATCAGCCCCTGCCCGCCGCGCTTCTTGCGGAACGGGATTGCCCTGGCGGCGGTCAGCTTGTACAGCTGATCGCGCGTGAAGCGCAGGTACTCGCACGCACCCTCAAGGTCGAGCCAGGGCGAGACCGGCCGCGGCGCCGGCAAGGTCGCGGCGACGTATGCAGCGACCTCCTCGGCGAGTGCGCGCACGAGCTCGTCGGGGATCTGCACCGTGCACGTGATCGTCAGCGGCTCGCTCACGCGCTCCTCTTCCGTTGCTTGGTGCGTCGGAAGACGAGGACGTCTTCGTGGCTGATCAGCAGCATGCGTTCGATCGTTCCGGCGCGCTGGTGGTAGAGCTGGAAGAAGCTCGCGCGCAGTGTCGGCTCGCTGTCGCGGAGGCCGCAGAGGAGCGCGACCTCGCGTGAGCAGAAGCGCAGACCATGGTGTTCGGCGAGTGTGATCAGCCGGCCGGGGAGGTCGACGAGCGCGCCGTGTTCGCGGTAGGGGCGCACGGTGAGCACGAGCCGGCCGTGCTGCGGGTGGAGCATGCGGGCGCAGCCGCTGAGGATCTCGCCGAGCACGGTCTCAAACGCGGGCCGGCGCGTGCGCGGTCCGCTGCGGGTGGGCAGGTGGGCGAGGTTGTCCGGGTTGCGGGAGTAGCGGTCGTTGAGCTTCTCGACGTGGTCTTCGTGCTTGCGCACGTGCCCGTGTGTCGAGGGGCCGTAGGGCGGCGAGGTGAGGATGAGTGTGCAGAGGTCGCGGTACTGGTTGAGCAGGCCGCGGCCGAGCCGGCGGGCGTCACCCTGCAGCGCGATCGCGCTGCCGGGTGCGCCTTGAGTTTCGGCGTGGTGGATGTTGGCGGCCGCGAGCGTGGCCCAGCGCGGCTCGAGCTCGACCCCGATCGCTTGCCGGTCGAGGTGGGCGGCCTCGACCAGTGTGGTGCCGATGCCGCACATCGGGTCAAGCACCAGCTCGCCCGGCCGTGTGTAGCGGCTGATCGCTTCGCGGGCGAGCGCGGGCAGCATCTTGCCCGGGTGCGCGTTCGACTCCGGCAGGTAGCGACGCCTGCGCTGCTCACGTGCGAGTTGCTGGGCGACCGGCCACACCGACAGGGCTTCGGTTAGCGGCGCCATCCGCGCACCCCCTTCCTCTGTCGGGCCGTGGCCCCGTGGTCTTCGCGGCTGCGGGCGCGCGCAGCGTGCGCACGCGCCTGTGCGTGCGGGTCGGCGTCGAGGCCGGCGAACGCATCGACGACGGCGAGGTAGCGGCTCGCCTCCCGTGCGAGCAGTTCCGCCCGTTTTGTTCCGGTCATGTCGACCACCGCTCATGCGGGGTTGTGGGGTCGGGCTTGCGGAAGACGTGCACGTTCTGGTGCACGACCCGCGGCAGCCCTGACTGCAGGCGCCGGCGTCGCCGCCGCCGCGGCTTCAGCTCGCCGCCTTCGACCGGCACGAGCAGGCAGACGACGTGCTGCCAGTAGCGCAGGCCGAGTTCGCTGCAGAGCGAGACGCAGGTGCTACCGAGATCGTGCGCAGCGCCTTCGAGCTCGTCGCCGCCGGTGACGGCGACAAGGTAGCCGCCGGGGCGCAGCCCGACCTGGCAGGCGCTGAGCAGATCGAAGGCGCTGAAGCGGGCGTGCCAGGTGCGGCTGTGGGCCTGGCGGCGTCCGAGCAGCAGCACCCCCGGCAGCGAGACGATGATCAGGTCGACGCTGCCGCTGGGGTGAACGCCGACACCTGGGTCGAGGTGGCGGTGGCGATGTAGGAAGTTGGCGGCCTCGCCGGCGAGCAGCCGTGGAAGCTCGGGCGGGTCGCCGCGCAGCAGCACCGCATCCCCGGGCGCCCCGGCAGCGCATGCCGCAGCGATGCGCTGGTCATAGTCGAGGAAGTCCTCGACGTCGTGGCCGATGACGGCGGCGGCGTTTCGCTGCTGCCGGATCGCCTCCAGCACGACCGGCAGGCTGGGGTCGGTGCAGAGCGGGTCGAGTACGAGGTCGCCTGGTTCGCTGTAGGTCTCGATCGCGCGCCTGGCGATCTCGAACGGCGCGCGCTGGTTGCCCCAGGCGCGGTCGGCCGCGTCCTGGGCGCAGGGCCAGACCGCGAGCGGTCTGGTCTCGGCGGTGTTGGTGGTGTTGGTCAGTCATCTGGGGCCGGCAGAGGAGCCAGATCGAACGATTGCTTGTCGGTATGGAAGTCGTCGAATGCGTCGCGCAGCAGTTCGAGCGGCGAGCGCTCGGGTGTCCAGACGCAGACGCGAAGTGGCAGGCTGCTGGCGGTGAGCTGCGCGGCGGCGTTGTCGCGCCGCGCCAGGGTCGGAACGGGGATGAGCAGCAGCGGCTGCTCGTCGGCGAGGATCGAGCGGGGCAGCGCCTTCTGGTAGCGGCGCGCCTTCTGGCGCAGCCGGCTGTGGTCCTCGGTTGAGCGGTCGAGCTCGAGTAGGAAGCTGGCCGGCCGGCGGCCGGTCAGCAGCAGCTTGCCGTAGCCGTCGGGGGCTGCCTGGCCGCTGAGGGCGGCCAGGCAGCGCCGCTCACCCCACCACTCGGCGAGGCGGCCGCCGCCCAGGCGCGCCTCGTCGGCGAGGCGAGTGAAGAACTCGTTCACCTCGAGCTGGTGCGCGAGCTTGGCTGAGCTGGCGATCGCGATCGCGCCCTGGCGGCGCCAGCGCAGCTCGCTGCGCTCGACGCCGAGCGCTTCGGCGGCGATGTGCGCACCGGCCTCGTCGAGTAGCCAGTGGTAAGGCGCGCTGCCCTCATTCGGCTGCCGGGGCGGGCGGAAGCGGTCGAGCACGCGCAGCTCGTAGAGCTCGGCGAGCCGCTGCGCGGCGCGCCGGCTCGAGCCGAAGTGGAGCCGGCGCAGCTGCTCGGTGGTGAGCACGCGGTGCTCGTAGCAGGCGAGCGCGACCAGCCGGTCGCGCTCGGTCAGGCGTGAGGCGAGCGCGGCGATAGCCGCGGCGCCGATGCGCCCCGGGCGTCCTTGCGCTGAGGTCACGAACTTCCGCCACCTTGTCGCGAGCACAACCGAAGCTGGAAAGCAGCGAACGTGCGGCGGCTTTGCAGGAGATGGGGGCATCCGGTCCGGACCGGATGCCAGATCCGATGCCAGATCGGATGCCACATTCGATGACAGACGGCGTCGCTGCTCATGCGCGTCTCCGCCTTCGTGTCTGCCGCTGGACGAGCTCGGCTTCGACCTCGGCGCGCTCGGTGCCGTTGCGTGCGCGCGAGTCGGCCCGGACCGCATCGGCACGCTCCGGATCCGCGTCGTCGAGCGGCTCGGTGGTGAGCGTGAACGCCGGCCCGGTCTCGCCCGCGTGGCAAAGGCGTACCGCCGCCGTGTAGCGCGGAAGGTGCGCGAGGTCGTGCGCGGCGAGTTCCGGCTCGACCTCCTTCCCCAGCGTCTGGGCGTCTTGGGGTGAGAGCTGGAAGTAGAGCTTGGTGCGCGCGTTCGCGGCGAGCGCCTCTCGCATCTCCTTCGGTAGCTGGCCGAGGTGCTGGTGGGCAAGGCAGAGCGAGAGGCGGTAGCCGCGCGCCTCCGCGAGCATCTCCTCGAGCGGGGTTGGCAGGTTGAGGTAGTTGTGCACCTCGTCGACGTAGAGGGCGCAGTCGGCGCGTGCGTGTTCGGGCCGGCCGGCGCGCGCGAGCGCCGCCTGCCAGACGCGCGCTACGACGAACGAGCCGAGCAGGCGCGAGGTGTCCTCGCCGAGCGTGCCCTTCGGCACCCGGACCAGCAGCAGGCGACCATCGTCGAGGCAGCGGGCGACGTCGATCGTTGAGTTCTGCTGGCCGACGATCGCGCGCACGGGACGGCGCAAGAGGAAGGCGCGCAGCTTGTTCAGCACAGGCCCGGTGGTCTGCGCGCGCATCGCTTCGCCGAGGCCGTCGTACCACTCCCAGAACGGCTCCAACCCGACCGGGTCATCCAGTTCGTCGAGCAGCTGCTCGCGCCAGTGCGCGTCGGTCAGCAGCCGCGGCATGTCGGCGAGCGTCGCCCCTGTCCCGGTCTCGAGCAGCGTCAGCAGGCCGGCGCGGAGGATGTCGTCGGTGCGCGGTCCCCAGAAGCGCTCGTAGACGCGACGGAAGATCCCGACCAGCTGATCGACGACGAGGTCGTGGTCTGCTCCCTCGAGCACGTTCAGGCCGGGCGGCTCCGGGTCGAGCGGATCGAACACGTCGACCTGCTGCTCGCGGCCGCCGGGGATGCGGGAGAGGATCTCCTCGACCAGGTCGCCCTTCGGGT
>Ga0335077_10004944_pt1 | contig 16298 bp, 17 predicted proteins | sample Lox_Sample_31_FD_207151 | JGI IMG/M metagenome (GOLD analysis project Ga0335077, IMG submission 207151) | Soil microbial communities from Loxahatchee National Wildlife Refuge, Florida, United States - Lox_Sample_3.1 | ecosystem: Environmental > Terrestrial > Soil > Wetlands | place: USA...
CGCCGCAGCTGCCCGAGCGCGCCTTCGCCTTCGACCTCGCCGAGTTCGAGGTACCGCCGGATACCACACTGGTGGTGATCGTCAATCCAAACAACCCGAACGGCGGAACCTTCGACATGGCGCCGCTGCCCGATCTGCTGCGTCGACACCCGGTCACATTCTTCCTGGTCGACGAGGCGTTCATCGATCTGGGCGGCCAGTCGGTCGCGCCGTGGGTCGAGCGCCATGCCAATCTTCTCGTGACGCGCACGCTCTCCAAGGCGCACAGCCTGGCCGGCTTCCGGGTGGGCTACGCCGTGCTGCCGGCGGCGCTGGCCGACGACCTCAACACGCACAACGACGCCTACCCCTTGGCCCGCCCCAGCCAGGCCGCCGCGCTGGCCACACTCGAACACGAGGGAAAGATCCGCGAGCGGATCGCGACGCTCCGACTCTGGACAGAGCAGCTGGCGAAGGAGCTGCGTGGCCTCGGCGTTCGCACCTATCCCAGTGAGACCTACTTCTTCCTGGCCGACTTCGCGTCGCATGATGCCACGCAGCTGGCCGAGCGCTTGCGCGAGCGGCAGATCCTAGTCAAGCCGCTGGGCGATCGCCGCCTGGGTCCCGGCTTCATGCGCGTGACCACCGCGGTGCCAGAGGATAACCGCCGCTTCGTCGAGGCGCTCCGCGCCCTGCTCTGAGCAAGGCCCGACGTGGCCCTCCTTGCGATCGTTCGGCACGGGCAGACCGTCGAGAACGCTCGCGGCCGCTGGCTCGGAGTTCGAGACTCTCCGCTGACCCCGGCAGGCCGCCAGCAAGCCACGGCTCTTGGCCTCCGCCTCAAGGCCCAGGGCCCGTGGACCGCGATCTACACGAGCCTCCTCGGTCGGGCCGTCGACACGGCCGGGCTGCTTGCCGCGACTCTCGGCGCCCCTGTCGCCCCGCCTGACGCCGATCTCCGAGAATACGACTTCGGGGAGTGGGACGGACTCACACCCGCGGAACTCACACAGCGTGGCTTCTGGACGGCGGTGCGCCAGGATCCGGAATTTGCGCCACCCCACGGCGAAGGCTTTGCCCCGGCTGCGCGCCGGCTCGCCTCGGCATCGCAACGACTTGCGGCCGCCCATGGCGGGCAAGGCGTCGTCGTCGTCACCCACGGCCTTGCGCTCGCAGCTGGTCTCGCCCTCATCCTCACGGCCGACGTGCGGAACGTGGCCCAGTATGCCCTGCCGAATGCCGGTCTCGCGCTTCTCCGCATGGATGGCAACCCGGGGCGCGTGAGCCGACTCATCGCCATGGACGAGCCGGTGTCCTGCGAGATGGGCGTCTAAGTACAGCATGTCATTATTTCAGTGACGTATCGCTCCCGAGCGGCACGATAGGCGGCGCGTCTGGCCGGCGTCACCATACTTATGAAATGCTGGACTAAGTATCGTGGATGCCACCATCCTCGAGACGTTGCACCTGATCGCCACCACCGCCGGGCAGGTCGTACTCGAGGTCTACGAAACCCTATCCATCGCCGTGGAGCACAAGGGACCCGGGGACCCTGTCACCGCGGCCGATCGACGCGCCAACCGTCTCATCGTCCAGCGCCTGCACCACGCGTTCCCCGATATCCCCATCGTCGCCGAGGAAAGTGAGTCCGCCTCATTCGCCGGCTTCCGCGAGGCCGATCGCGTGTTCTTCGTCGACCCACTCGACGGCACCCGGGAATTCATCCAGCGCAACGGCGAGTTCGCGGTCATGATCGGTCTCCTCGAAGGGCTCACCGCTCTGGCCGGCGTGGTCCACGCTCCCGTGCCCGGTACGATGTGGATTGGCGCCGTCGGGCTCGGTGCCTGGCGACTCGACTCGGTGGCTGGCCGCCGTCGACCGGTGCGCGTCAGCGCAACGGCTGACCTCGCCCAGGCGCGGGTTGTCGCCTCGCGCTCTCATCGTAGTCGCGTGCTGGAGCGCGCGCTCGCCTCCCTCGGCGCCCGGGAGGTTCAACCGATGGGCAGCGCCGGGCTGAAGGGGGCGCAGGTCGCGGAGGGGCTCGCTGATGCGTACGTGGACACTGGCGCCAGCACGAAGCGGTGGGACGCCTGCGCCATCGACGCCTTGGTGACCGCGGCCGGCGGACGTGTCTCCGACGTCAGGGGCGCGCCGATCGACTATCGAGGGCCGGGCCTCGCGAACGAGCGTGGCCTCGTTGTCTCGAACGGTTGCATGCATGAGGCTATCCTGACGAAGCTGGCGAGGCAGGTTTCATCCGTTTCGCCGTGAGGGTGTGCGGCGTCACGGGTTGCCGCGACCGGCGGCTGCCAGCGCTTCGAGCAACGCCGGCCCGAGAGGACGACGATCTCCGACGCCGGCGTCGTGGAGGACGTAGGCCGACCCCTTCCCTGGGAGCACCTGAGCGGCTCAGGCCGCGAGCGCGACTAACTCGTACTCGCGGCCCTCGTCCGGCACCAAGCCCGCCCCGAAGGTCCTCCTAACTCCGCGACGATCCTTCGGCTTCGCGCGACCCTGGCGGCATCGCGGGGGGCGCCGACGCCGCCGGCGCGCGGCGCTCTCCCGCCCCGATGTGGACCAGCACCTCGCAGATACCGCCGAGTTCGGCCGTGACGCGCTCGGCAACCCCTCGAGCAATCGTGTGTGCGTGCGCGACGGTCAGGTCCGGGTCCACGTGAATGTGAAGGTCGACCCGCAGGCGGCCGAGCTCCCCGCGGCATCGCACGGCGTGCACACCATTCACTCCTTTGATGCCGGCGGCGATGTGCGCGATGGCGTCGACATCGGCACCAGCGGCATCGGTCAGGACCTCCGCGCTGGTCCACACCAGGCTCCAGCCTCGCCAGGCGACCAGACCCGCGACGCCGAGCGCCACGACAGGATCGAGCCAGGGGATACCCACCCTGGACAGAGCAAGCCCCACAATCACCGCGACCGCCATGAGCAGGTCCGCCCCGGCGTGCGTCGCCTCCGAAGCGACCACGCGGCTGGCGAGGTTTCTAGCGCGGCGTCGCAGAACGCGCCACAGGCTCGCGTTGGCAATCGCCGAAGCGATCATCACACCCACACCAAGCGCCGTCGCGGCCAGCGGTGTCGGCCTCATCAGGCGAGCAATGGCGCTGAAGCCGATGGCGCCCACCGTCGCAAGAAGCAGCATCCCGATGGCCATCGCGGCGACGTGCTCGTAACGCTCGTAGCCGTACGGGTGCGTGGCGTCGGGAGGCCGGGTGCCCATCCACGCCCCACCGAGCGCGACGCCGTGCGCCAAGATCCCGACGATCCCATGAAGTGCGCTCGCCCCGACCCCGACGCCGCCGGTGAGCCATGCTGAAGCACCCTGGATGAGAGCAAGCGCGACGTGCACGCCAAGCGCCACGGCCACGGCACCCTCGGCGGCGGACGGACCGCGCACGTGACGCCCAATGCCCGAACGGGCTCCGCTCCCGCCCTTGACATCTACACATAATCATATAATCTGGCAATTATGAAACTGCCCGACGAGCTGTTCGAGCCGGTGGCCGAGCGGCTCCGCCTCCTGGCGGACGCCACGCGGCTCCGGATCCTCGACGCCCTCCGCGGGGGGGAGTCGAGCGTCGTCGACATCGTGCGCGCGGTCGGCGCGAGTCAGCCCAACGTCTCGCGACACCTCGCGCTGCTGCTGCGCGCGGGCCTGGTGGCTAGACGCCCGGACGGCCGGCAGGTGCGCTATCGCATCGTGGATCCGTTCATCGACGAGATCTGCGAGGCGATCTGCGGCAGCCTGCGTGCCCACGTCGACCGGCAGGCGCAGCGGCTCCCGATCGCGGCGGGGGCCGCGGGACCTCGCCGGGGCGGCGGCGGGAAATGACCATGGCGTCGCCGAGCGCGACGACCCGAAGGAGACGGAGATGACAGAGACCCTGACGTCCCAGCTGATCGTGAACCAGATGCGCGCCGAGAACTGCTTTGCGTACCTCATCGCGGACACTGACGCGCACGAGGCGGCGCTCGTCGACCCGCGGGCCGACCGCGTGGACGAGTACCTGCGGGAGCTCGAGGCGCGCGGCCTGCGCCTCCGTCTCGTGATCGAGACGCACACGCATGCCGATCACATCTCCGGCGCCGGCGAGCTGCGCGCGCGCACGGGGGCCGAGGTCCTGCTGTCCGTGCAGGCGAGGTCGGAGGTCGCCACGGGCCGGCTTCGGGATGGCGACCGTCTCCGCGTGGGACACCATGACATCGAGGTGATCGCGACCCCCGGTCACACAGACGACTCGATCAGCCTCCTGGTCGACGGCGCGCTGCTGACCGGCGACGCGCTGCTGGTGGGCGGAGCCGGCCGGACCGATTTTCAGAGCGGCAGTCCCGAAGCGCTGTACGAGACCCTGCACCGGCGCCTCGCCGCGCTGCCGCGCACACTGATCGTCTACCCGGGCCACGACTACGCGGGACGCACGCACTCGACCCTCGCGCAGGAGTGGGAGACCAACGCGTTGCTGCGCCTTACCGACCAGGACCGGTTCGTCGCGACGCTGCGTGCCGCGCGCCAGCCGAAGCCGGCGAACATGGACGCGATCGTGGCGGCCAACATCCGCGGGGTCGGGCCGGTCGCTCGCATCACGGTCGAGGAGCTGGCAGCCGCACTCGGCGGGCAGGCGCCGCCGGCCGTGATCGACGTGCGCCTGCCGGCGGAGTATGACGCGGTCCATCTTGCGCCCAGCCTGCTCGTCCCACTCGACGAGATCATGCGGCGCCGGGGGGAGTTGCCGCGCAATCGCGAGCTTGTGCTCCTCTGCCGTACAGGCTCCCGCGCACGGCTGGCCGCTGCCGAGCTAGCAGGCTTTCGCACGCGCATCCTGGAGGGCGGACTGGTCGCCTGGCGAGAGGCCGGGCATCCGGTCGTTGAGGGCAAGGCCCATGTGAGCCTCGAACGTCAAGTCCGGATCGCGGCCGGAGCGCTGGCCGCCATCGGAGGCCTCCTCTCGATGACGACGAGCCGCTGGTTCGGCGTCGTCCCGGCATTCGTGGGGGCCGGCCTCGTGTACGCCGGGCTCACGGATCGGTGCGGGATGGCGATGCTGCTCGGGAAGCTCCCGTACAACCGTCGCGGGGCGGCGCCGGCGGGCACCTGCGCCGCGCCCGTGGGAGCGGGCACCTGCGCGGCGCCGGTGGCGGAGATCCCGGGAGGGACCTGCGCCGCGCCCATCGAACCGGCAAAGCGATGACGCCCCTGGCTGCGGCGCTCGCGCTGGTCATCGGCGCGTCGCTGGGCTTGGTCGGCGGCGGCGGGTCGATCCTGACCGTGCCGGCCCTCGTCTACGCGGTCGGCTTCGCGCCCCGCGACGCCATCGTCGCGTCGCTGCTCGTCGTCGGCGTCGCGGCCTTGGCCGGCGCGTACGTGCACTGGCGCCTGGGAACGCTGGACCTCGCGGTGGCCGCGTGGTTCGGCGGCCTCGGCGCCGTCGGCGCCTGGGCGGGCGCGCGGCTCGGGCGTCTGGTGCCCGGCGCGTGGCTCATGGTGGGGTTCGCGGTCATCGCCGTCGCCGCGGGCCTCACGCTGATGTCCCCGCGCGGGATCCCGGTCTCACGGGGTGCCCGGCGACACTGGAGCGTGGTCGCATCGACCGCGCTCGGTGTCGGGTTCCTCACGGGTCTCCTCGGCCTCGGCGGTGGCTTCATCATCGTCCCCGCGCTCGCGCTCGTGCTCGGGCTCCCCATGGCCCGCGCCGTCGGCACGTCGCTCGCCGTCATCGCGATCAACTGCGCGGCGGCGCTGACCACGGCCGCCGCGGGCCTCGCGGCGGACCGGGCGCTCGTGACCGCGGTCTTCGCGGCGCTCGCGCTGGCCGGTACGCTCGTGGGCGCGCGGACGGCGTCCCGTGCCCGACCCGAGCTGTTGCGGCGCGCCTTCGGAGTCCTCGTGCTCGGCGTCGGCGTCTATACCGGTGCGGCCGCGGTGGTCTGACCGGCTCGGCCCGGCGCGCGGCCGACGGCGCACCGAGCAGAGGCGCCGCCCCACTGGGGCGGCGAGGTCATATCGAGACCGGGGCTACACGAGAACGAGATCCAGAGTGAGGGACTTGGAGCACCAGGAGTCGGCTCGCGTGTGACGCCGTCCTCGCCGCGCGGGTGTCCGACGCCGACACGGAGCACGGAGCGGCCGGACGTGTCGACAGCGGCGAGGATCCCCCTCCCCTCCGGTCGTTCACGTTCGGGGGCTCATCGGCGATCGTCACCAGCCTCGGACTGATCGTCGGTTTCGGCGCCGCACAGGCATCGGCGGCAAGCGTCGTGGGGGCGCTGCTCATCGTCGCGCTGGCCGACAACCTCACGGACTCACTCAGCATCCACCATCTACCAGGAGTCCGAGCGGATGGAGCCGCGGGCCGCGATCCGCGCGACGCTGACGAACTTCGTGACGCGGCTCCTCGTCTCGATGAGCTTCGTGGTGCTGGTCCTGATCCTTTCTCCCGGGTGGGCGGTCGCCGTCGCGCTCGCATGGGGGCTGTTCCTGCTGGGGCTCGTCACGTGGGCCGTGGCCCGCCTGCGCCCAGCGAACGTGAAGCGCGAGCTGTGCAAACATCTCGCCGCGACGGTCACCGTGATCGCCGTGAGCCGCCTGATCGGCATGCTGGTCATCAGCTGCACGCAATAGGCGGGCGCCCTCGCGCGTGGCCCGGTTGCCTCCAAGCATTCGTCGGCGGCCGCGGTTCAGGTCAGCGCGTGATGCACCTTGGCCAGCGCCGCCAGGAACATCGCCACCTCCTCCTCGGTGTTGTAGAGGTAGAAGGACACGCGCACGGTGGCCTCCATCCCGTGCGCGTTGAACCAGCTGTGGACGCAGTGCCGGCCCGACCGCACGGCGATCTCCGCGCTCTGGTCCAGGAGAAGGCACACGTCGTGGGCGTCGGTTCCCGCGAACGCGAAGCTCGTGATGCCACTGCGCCGTCCCGGGGGCGGCCCGAGGATGGTGATGTCGGGATAGCGCTCGAGGCCCGCCTGCAGCGACCGGGTGAGAGCCTGCTCGTGGGCGTGGATCGCCTCGCGGCCGACCCGCTCCAGATATTCGATCGCCCGCCGGAGGCCGGCGATGCCCGCGTAGTTCTGCAGGCCGGCCTCGAAGCGCTCGGGCCCCTCGCGGTACGTCGCACCCTGGAGCGTGGAATCCTCGACCGAGCCGCCGCCGACGAGCGTCGGATGCAGCCGCGCCAGCGCGTCGCGCCGGCCGTAGAGCAGGCCGGTTCCGCTCGGCCCCAGCATCTTGTGACCGGAGCACGCGAGGAAGTCGACGTCCAGCGAGCGCACATCGAGGGGCTGGTGCGGCGCCGCCTGCGCGGCGTCGAGCAGGACGGGGATGCCGGCCTCGTGCGCGACCTCGACGGTGCGCGGGGCGTCGATGGAGGCGCCGTCGAGGTTCGATGTCATGACCATGGAGACGAGCTTCACCTCCGGCGCGAGGGCCGCGCGGAGCGCCTCCAGGTCGCCGAACGGGACGGCCCGATGCCGGACGCCGCGCCGCGCGAGCTGCTGCCAGGGCAGGAGGTTGCTGTTGTGCTCCTGGTCGGACGTCACGACCACGTCACCGGGGGCGAAGGGGAAGGAGTGGGCGATCAGGTTGATCGCATGGGTGGTGTTCTGGGTGAAGACGATCTCCTCGGCACGCCGGGCGTGCAGGAATCGGCGCGCGGCCTCGCGGGCGAGCGATACCTCCTCGTCGACACGGCGTCCCAGGCGATGCAGGCTCCGCTCGCCGCAGGCGGGATACTCGGCGTGGTAGGCGGTGACCGCATCGATCACCGCCTGCGGCCGCAGCGCCATGCAGGCGTTGTCGAAATAGATGAGGCGGCCGTCGCGCAGGGGCGGGAAGTCGGGCCGCAGCCGGCGGGGATCGAGGCTCACCGGCGGCGCGCTCCGAGCGCACGGTCCACGGCGTCGCCCAGGGCTTTCGGGGACGGGGCGACCATCTCGGATCCGTTGATGAAGAACGTCGGCGTCCCGTAGAGTCCCGCGTTCACACCGTCCTCGAAATCGCGCCGCACGCGCTCGCGCATCGCCGGATCCGTGAGGCAGCGCGCGAAGGCGGAGCCGTCGGCGCCCACCGTCCGGGCCAGTTCGGTGAGGCCCGCGCACGTGCGGATGGCGCCGGGGCTCGCGGCGAGCTGCCGGTGGTATTCCCAGAAGCGATCCTGCGCGCCCGCGCAGTCGGCGGCCACGGCCGCCCGGGTCGCGCCGGCATGATCAATGGCCGCGCACGCCTCCGAGGACGTGTCCGCCGCCGGCGCACCGCCGCCGGCGGTGTCGTCGCAGGTGATGGGCACATTCGCCCGCAGCGCCTCCAGGCCGTCGAGCGGGAAGTGGCGGAAGACCAGCCGCACCTCATCCGGGTGCTGCCGTAGCATCTCGCGCATCGCCGGCTCGGCGGCGCGCGTGTACGGACACGTGTACGAGCCGAACTCGATGACCGTGACACGCGCCGTCGGGGGACCCAGGGACGGGCGTCCGCCATCGCCGGGCTTCACCGTCTCGCCGCGATGGCCGGTGACGATGCCGCTGTAACGGCGGTGCTTGCCCGCGGGGTCGAACACGCACGGGCCCGTGCCCGTGGGGCCGTTGCAGCTGCCGTACCGGTAGAAGTTGTAGAAGCCGTGGGCGAGATTCGCGGTGGCCCCCACGACCAGCACGACGAAGAGCCACGCCAGGGGCTCGAGGTGGCGGTGGAGGAAGCGAGCCGCGCCAGGATGCGAGGCCACGAGACGGCCCGTCACCATCGCCTTCAGGCGATGGTCGAGGCCCGTCGTGCATTTTCTCAGGGTGATGCGCCGGAAGACGCAGTCGACGGCCTCCCGCGCGAGCGGCCGGTACCGCGCGGAGAACAGCGCCAGCGTGGCGAGGACGAGCAAGCCCAGGACGCAGAGCACGACACCTCCCTGTGTCTCGTTCGCGGCACGGCGGGCGCGTGACGAGACGGGCACGTCCGTCGTGTCGTTCGTCAGCAACGGTCAGCGATCAGCCAAGAGCCTAGGTAACGGCCAGTGGCGTGTCAAGTTCACCGGCCGTGCGGCGCGCCCCGGGCCGCGGCGCAGACGCCGGCGCCACGCCGGGAAGGTCGCGCTTGACTTGCGCGGGGCAAGGGGGGATACGAGAGACGGGTCAGGCCTCCCGGCGGCCGCGGCAAGCGGCCCGGCTCGACAGCCCGGGACTCGCGAAGGAGCGGGCCAATGACAGAACCGAATCGCCGGCGCTTTCTTTCCACGATGGGTGGCGCCGCCGCCCTCCTCCTGGGCGGTCCCGGCGGCGAGGCGGCGCGCGCCCAGGCTCCCGTTGATCCGATCCTGGCCGGACGTCCGCTCGTGCGCTATCCGGAGAAGACGGACCTCATCCTGCTCACGTCGCGCCCGCCGCAGCTCGAGACGCCGATGACGCACTTCGATCGGGAGCGAAGGAGAGCGAAGGAAACATCAGCAGGTCCGGCGGCTATCGCCCCGCGCGCGGCCCCGTCACCGTGACGTAGTCTGGCCGAAGGTGGGCAAACCGGAATACTGACGGCCCTGCAGCGCGCCGATGGGGCGCTGAACGATCCGCGAGGGCGTGCGGCGGCGGCTGGTGCGCTACGGGCTGGAGCCCGGCGACGACGCGACGGGGCCGGCGGATCGGCTCGCGGAGGAATCCCCGGTGCTGGCGGGGATCGTCGGGGCCTCGGTGCAAGGGCGGGTGGCGCTGGGCCAACGCGCAGGGGCGCGAGTGCGGCGGCTCGGCGACGCGCGCGACACGGAGGCGGTGGCGTCGCGGGGCCCGCGGCAGGCGCATCTGGAGGGCTTTGATCTCCACGCCAACGTGTGGGTGTCGGCGCACGACCGGGCGGGGCTAGAGCGGCTCGCCCGCTATATCTTGCATCCGCCATTTGCGCAGGAGCGGCTGCGGCGGCGCAGCGACGGCCGCATTGCGCTCGAGCTGAAACAGGCGTGGCACGACGGCACGCGCGAGCTGGTGTTCGAGCCGCTGGAGCTGCTGGAGCGGCTGGCGGCGATGACGCCGCGGCCGGAGGCGAACCTGCTGATCTGCCACGGGGTATTGGCCGCGCGTGCCCGCTGGCGCGCGCGCGTGGTGGCGTACGGGCGCGTGGCGCCCGAGCTCACGGTCTTGGCGCCGCCGCTGGCCGCAGGCTCGGAGGACACGAAGGCGAAGAGTGGTTCGCGCGCCTGGAGCTGGGCGGCGTTGATGCACCGGGCGTTCGCGATCGACGTGCTGGCGTGTCCGCGTTGCGGGGGCCGGCTGCGCCTGATCGCCACGCTGCACGATCCCGCGGTGATCCGGACACTCCTCGCGCACCTGGGGGTGGCCCGCTCCGGGCCGAGCCCTGGGCCTGCCCCTCCCGACTCCACGGCTGCCGCGTCCTGATCGATTCGGGACCGGCGCCCGCCGTGGTCGCCGCGGGGCGCGGCGTCATCCGTCTGACCCGGCCGGGCCACGTGCCGGTTGACGGGGGCGGTGTGCCGCCATACGATGCCGCACAGCTTGGCGGGCGCGGTCGGCGCGCGAGGAGGCTGCTCAATGCCGCGCGCGCGAGCGCCGCGCCGGTACACGTCGCGCAGCGCGCGCGTGTACACGCGCAGCACCGCGCGGCTCAGCCCGTGATTCCACGCCAGCTGATAGCGCAGCTGGTACGGCACCGTCAGCACCCACTGGCGCACCGGCACCCACGGCAGCACCGCGTCCACCAGATGCGCCGCCCGCTCCGTCATCCGCCGGCCCCCGCAGCTTGGACACCACGCCCGGCCTTTGCACGAAAATGGGGCGAGGTGCCCGCGCGCGCACCCCTCGCACTGAAACCGCGCCACGCCGGCCTCGTACACGCCGCAGAGCAGAAACTCCCGGAACTCGCGCTCCACGAACTGCGGCAGCCCCGCTCCGTCGCCGGCCTCCGCCACCGCGCCCAGGAAGGCCTCCAGATGCTGGGCGACCACCTGGTGCAGCACAGTGTGCTCGGCGTCTCGCGGACGATACAGGGGCACCACACATCCCATGCCCCGGAGTAGCGCGCCCGCGCCGCGCTGCCCATGCCTAGAGATGGATACGCCGGCTCAGATCCGCGCCAGCTCGCCGATGTGCCTCGACTCGCGCCGGGCCCACGGGCGCGCGATGGCTCGTCCTCCGCGCCGCTCGAACGTGACCCTTCGCGACTCCGCGGATGGCGCCGAACCGGGCGTCGCGCTCCCCTATGCGCGCGCCGAGCGCCCGCGCCCGTGGTCGGGAGTGAGCGCGGCCGGTGGGCGCGGTGGCCGCAGCGTCGCCGCGTCGGAGATGCCGAGAGGCCGGGATGTTGGGCGGCTCCTTAAGACACTTGGCGCTCTTCAGGTCCTTGGGCGAATATCGCGACGAGGCCACCTCGCTGTTCTATGGGCTGAACAATGTGCTGATTCGCATCGAACTTGCCGCGATTTTCTGACCAACAAGAGACGATCGTCCTTCGGCGAGAAAGAGCGTGTAAAACGCTGGCGGCTAGAAGTGACGCGAGGTTGCGGGCAACGCCGCGTTGGATCAGCGTTCCCCGCAACCTCACTAGGGGAAATTACGAATCAGTTGCTCTGCCACTGAGCTACCCCGGCGTTTCAGGCACTTACTCGCTCCGCCCCACCACTGCAGGCGGCCCATTTTTCAGCGGGCAGCGTCTCACCCCTCCACCACCGGCACGGGCGACGGCTCCGCGTGCCCTTCGAGCGCCGCCTCGGCCGCCAGACGAGCGCGCTCCGTCTGCGCCATCTCCTAGCGCGCGAAGTCAGGGTCCAGGTGGGCGCAGCGCATGATCATCGGAGTGTAGCATGCCCGAGGATCTCCTGGAGCGCTTCGAGCTGGCCCACGCGCATGACGAACCAGCTAGCGAAGTGGTGCCGAAGATCGTGGAAGGTGAGCGGGGCGTCGAGCTTGGCCTCGGCCACGGCCCCCTCGAAGGCGGCGGATGCTCCCGAAAGGCCAAAGGCGGCCTGCCCGCGGCTCGGGCATGACGGCCAAGAAGGTGTGCCGAACAGACGCGCTGGCAAGCCGACGGCCGCGGTGCTCACTGAAGAGGCTTGGCCGTGATCTCGACGAGCGGCGTGGCACAAACACCTCTGGATCGATGCGAGTGACTTGAACGTGCGCTGCGTACGAGACGTCGACAGGCAACGTGCCGGCCGCGGCGCGGAAGGCATCGCTGTCGAATGGCGCGCCCTCGTACCGCTTGCGAACGACGTCGACGACGCGTAGAACCGGACGGTATTCCCGTCGGGCAGCACCGTATCGCTCTTCCTGATCCCCAAATCCGGGCGTCTCACCTGGCGAGGGCCACGAGGGGCCCAACGCGATGCACTTCGTGGTACGTGGCGTCGAATGCTACGGCCCGTTCCGGGTGCCAGCCGCCCGCGCCCGGCTCTCCATACCACCGCGGCTCGTGAACGACGACCACATCCGGCGGGTTCTCGTCGAACCACCAGGACGCCTCGCCCCGCTTGATGCGTGGCAGCGCCTCCGGATGGATCAATCCGTAGACATCGACGATCGGTCGCTTGGAGTAAAAGCCGAGGTAGCCGATCTCCGCGCACGCGACACGCGCAGACGCGGCCTTATGGGTATCCAGCCACGCTCCCATCTCCGCGTATTCAGGACCGTATCGATAGGGTTGGATCGGACTCCACGGCAGCATGCCGACCTGCGACACCGCCAGCACCAGGACTCCGGCGCCGGCAGTCGAGAGCGCGAGCCCTCTCCATGAAAGCCTCGAGTCGTGGCTTCCTGCGGGTAACAGGGGCCACGCCTCAGGATCCTGCTCCCGAGGTCATGCAGGGCCAGCACGATCGCCAGGTCGACCGCCAGGTTGCCGGGCGCGAAGTACCAGGAATAACCGACGGGCGCGCTGAGTATCGAATAGCCCCCGACCTGGATCATCCCGAATGTGATCAAGAGCGCGGGCACGACGCAGCCCTGCAGAGCGCGTGTCCAAGCCGGCCAGAGCCCCCACGCCGCCAGCGGGAACGTCAGGTAGGGGACTGGCGTCTGCTCGAGGAAAGCGACGAGGAAGGGCGGTTGGCCTGCCCACCAGCCGATGGTGCTTTGCGCGGCCTTTACCTTCAGCGAGTGCGGCAGAGGAGATCCGAACACCACGGTCGCGGACGCGACCCACGGAACGATGACGATCACCGCGCCGAGCATGAGCGGTTCGAATCGACGCCATGCGAGAGAGCGCGAGCGCAGCGACTCGGTGGCAAGTATGAGGCCGAGGAGGGCAACGCCCTTGGGCCGTACCAGGGCAGCGAGCCCGGTGAGCACGCCCGTCTGCACGGTCGCACCATGTTCCTGATACGACAGCGCGGCGAGCACGATGAACGCGAGGAAGATCGACGTCTCGAGTCCCGCTGACTTCAGCACGGTCGGGCCGAATGCAGCCACGACAGCCGACGCCATGGCCAGCGCTGGTTCTCCACCTGGCCAGGCTCGGAGCATGCCCCATCCGATCAGGAAGATGCCCGCGCCGTAGAGCGCCAGCAACACACCCGGCACGGCGCTCACGGCAATGAGCAAGAGTTCGTACAGCGGCGCGGTCGTAGGGTTCGAGATCGCGTCCCCGTTGTATGACCAGCCTTTACCATCGACGACGTTGTGTGCCACGCGAAGGTAGATGAACGCGTCATCGACGAGAGACTTGTCGAGGCTCATGACGATCGCGAGTGCCGCCGCGCCGAGGCAGAGCAGCAAGGCTGATCGCACACCGGGCGCCCACGGCAAAGTCGTCGTCACCCGAAGCTCAGCTTAACAGACCGCCGATCGAAGGCAGCTCTTCTCGCGATGTGGCAGCACCCGCAACTTTGACAGATGAACTCGAACTCCGATCGCTGCAGCGCAGCGGAAAACACGAGTTTGAACGTGTTCAGGTATCGCTCAAGTGCTTCGCGCTGGCAGCAGGAGCCGAGGCGGCCCGCGGCCGACCCAGGGGGTTTTCCCGAGGCATTCTCAGGGTGATTTCCCCATCCCGTTGACGTATTTCCCCTGATGTACCGTTAGCGTTCCTGGACGCTACGCTTTTAAAGGCCATGAGTCCAGGACGCCGGCAGTCTCTCGTCCTCGTCAGTCCCGACCGGTCGTGCACGGCATCGGTCAGAGAATCCGTAGAACGAGACGTCCGCGACAATCATCCGGGACTGCTGCGAAAGTTCGCTTTGGCTGTCCACGCGATCCCGACCGACGCTGACGCGTGCGCTGTCCATGAGGACGTCGACCTTCTGAGGGCACTCCTCAACAACCGTCACATGACGCATCGGCCGGCCATGGTTAAGAGCTGACATGGCGTCCGTCAGAGCCAGTATCTTCACTCAATTCGAGAGAGTCGCCAAGGAACAGAGCAAGGCGTTGGCACCGCTGTCCGATGATCTCGCCCTGCTGGACTCGGGGCTCGATTCGCTTTGCCTGGCCGTGATCGTCGCACATCTCGAGGACGAGCTGGGGGTCGATCCGTTCAGCAACGCCGGCGACAGCGATTTTCCGGTAACCGTCGGCGACTTCATCAGGTTCTACGAAGATGCCGCCACGTGATGGGGGCTCGCTGTGGAGCGCGGTGAGCGCCGCGGGGCACCTGTCCCAGCGCGCGATCTGGGAAACGGATGCCAGCGTCACGCTCGGAGACCTGGTCACGGGCTCGAGCCTGGACGGTCGATTGGAGGAGCTCCGTGGGCAGTCCGTGCTCGTCGCGACCGAGGAGCAAGTGACGGCGGCGCTCGCGCTCATCGAGCTGGATGGCATCGCGCGTCGACTCGTCCTCTGTCCGCCGGATCTGGCCCGGCAGCATGTTTCCGCGGTCAGCGCGACCGCAGCGGTAAACGCGCTCGTTTCGGATCTCGATTCACGCGAAGCTGGCGCGCTCGGGATTCGACCGTTCATCACGTGTAGTCCGCGAATCGCGCCCGCCGTTCTCGAACGGAACACACGACACGAGACCGAATGGATCCTGCTCACCTCGGGTACGACCGGGTTGCCGAAGATGGTCGTGCACACGCTGTCGACGCTCACCGATGCGATCAAAGTCGGAATCGCGCCGGCCGACCCCACCGTGTGGAGCACCTTCTACGACATTCGGTATGGCGGCCTCCAGGTGCTTCTCCGTGCACTCTTGGGGGGCGGATCACTGGTACTCAGGAGCGTTCAGGAACCGCTGGGGGACTTCCTGATCCGAGCCGGCAGACTCGGAGTCACCCATATCTCCGGGACTCCGTCGCATTGGCGCTGCGCTCTGATGAGCTCGGCGGCGCACGAAATCTCCCCTCGATACGTTCGCTTGTCGGGAGAGATCGCTGACCAGGCCATCCTGGACCATCTCCAAGCCGTCTACCCGAAGGCCGAGATCGCCCATGCGTTCGCCTCGACCGAAGCCGGTGTGGCTTTCGAGGTGGGCGATGGTCTCGCGGGCTTTCCCGCGAGCTTGGTGGAGCAGCGCCGTGCTGGCGTGATGATGAAGGTCGAGCAGAGCTCGCTGCGGATTCGCTCGGGGCGAACCGGGCTGCGCTACCTGGGCAACGAGAGCGCGCCGCTCAGCGGTGAGGACGGGTTCGTCGACACCGGGGATGTCGTCGACCTCCGCGGTGACCGCTACCACTTCGTCGGACGACGGGACGGAATCGTCAACGTCGGCGGCCTGAAGGTCCATCCAGAAGAAGTCGAAAGCGTGATCAACGGCCACCCGAACGTTCGGATGTCATTGGTGCACGGTCGGAAGAATCCGATCACTGGCGCGCTGGTCGTCGCCGACGTCGTCCTGCGAACGGAGTGTGGCGCGACGGAGGCGCGCGCGGGCGGGCTGGAGCGCGAGATCCTGCAGCTCTGCCGGGCCTCGCTGGCTCGGCACAAGGTGCCGGCCAAGATCAACTTCGTGCCCGCCTTGGCCGTCGCGGCGACCGGCAAGCTGATGCGAGACCGTGCTTAACGTCGTCGTGACGGGTGGAAGCCGGGGACTGGGCCTGGGCATCGCGCGCAGGCTCGCGGAGGCCGGATACCGCGCCATCGCCGTCGCGCGGCACGAGACCCCGCAACTCACGGCGGCGATGGAGGGAGCTGACTGTAACCATCCCGGATCCCTGCACTTCGTCCCCTTCGATCTCGCCGCGATCGACGACATTCCGACGCTCGTCAGGACCTTGCGGAAGGAGTTCGGGCCGCTCTATGGGCTCGTCAACAATGCGGCAGTCGGGTTCGACGGCGTGCTCGCGCTCATGCGGAACTCGCAGATCGAGGAGCTGGTGCGCGTGAACACACTGTCCCCGATCGTCCTCACCAAGTACGTGGTGCGCGCCATGATGGCCGAGGGAGGAGGGCGGATT
>Ga0335077_10004948_pt1 | contig 16293 bp, 11 predicted proteins | sample Lox_Sample_31_FD_207151 | JGI IMG/M metagenome (GOLD analysis project Ga0335077, IMG submission 207151) | Soil microbial communities from Loxahatchee National Wildlife Refuge, Florida, United States - Lox_Sample_3.1 | ecosystem: Environmental > Terrestrial > Soil > Wetlands | place: USA...
GCGCGTCTGGCTCGCGGCTGGCTGGCAGTACGGTAGCGGATTGCCGGCCGATGTGACCTCTGATCCAGCCACGCTGCTGGAACAATACGGCCAGGCCATTGTCGACCAAGTCGACTTGGGTCGTGGACGCGTAAAATCAAATTACTCTGTCGATATTGCCGCCGGTTTGGAAATCTACCGCAGAGATCAGCACCGCGTTTCGTTTCAGGTTCAGGCAGTGAACCTGAGCAACCATGTGAACGTCCTCAATTTTGCGAGCGTATTTTCCGGTACGGCGATAGCCGCGCCGGGAAGCATTTCATCGCAGCTACGGCTGGTCTTCTAGCAGGCCCCTGCGGGATGTTCTACTGGCTCAAAACTCTCTCAAAAAACGCGAGCGCGCGTGGGTCTTCAGACTGGCCCAGCCAGAACATGGCCTGCTTTCGCACTGCGGGATTCTTGTTGGTCTGTGCTACCTCAATCAATTTCGGAATGCCTTCGTCTTTCGGCATTTGACTCAGTGCGAAGACCGCCCTCTTCTTTACTTCCGTGTCCGGATCATCCTGAATCGCTACGGCGATGGCGCTTTCCGCCTTTTTTCCCGCCTTTTGCGCCAGCCAGAACAGTGCCTGGCCGCGTACTTGCGAACTCTGATCGTCGTGTGCCATGCGGATTATTTCGTTCAGCGCGCCCGGCTCGCTGCTGACTGACAGCGCAAAAGTCACCTGCTCTCTCACCCGCGTGCTCGGATCGTTTTGAGCCATTTTTTGAAGCACACGTAAACCCTCCGCGCCGCGCGCCTCGCCCAGCCAGAACGCTGTCTCCTTGCGGAGCCATTCTGGGCGATTCGGCGAAACAAGCGATTCCAGCGCGCCATCTGCCGAAGGATCGCCAATCAGCGCGAGCGCCACCAGGGCATTCTTGCCAACGGAGTCGTGGCGTTCGTCTCCTGCATCTTTGCCGGTCACCAATCTCTCGAGCAGGTCCACGCTCTCCCCGGGCTTTACTCCTTCGAGCCACACCACGTTGAGTCCCCCGGCATCGGCAGTACAGTCTTCGGAGAAAATGCGAATTCTACCGACTTTTCCATTTTCAGCCCGGAACATGACCGCCATCTCGTGAGAGCCTTCGAGCCTGACCGTTCCCATTCCTTCGCCCGGCTCTGGGGAATTGATGTTTATGGCGGAACCATTGCCCTCCAGCGCGCAGGCCCGGCAGCGGCCATCGGAATTGAAACAACAGATCGTGCGCCCGCCCTTCACCTCGGGCACGGCGAAACCCAGCCATTCCGCCTTCGTGGCCGCTGTGGCCCAGCGATGCAGCGCCTGGTCGAGCGGTCCCTGAAGCACGCGCGTCTCGACCTTGGCGTTCTGGAAGTGGGGCACGCCCCCTTTGGGTTCATTCTGGCCTTGTTTGTAGAAGGACTCCGCGCGCACGCAAAAGACGCTTCCGCGAAGCTGCACCGCAAGAACCCAGAGCAGTCCCGCACCCACTAGCGCTGCGCCGATCGCTCCTCTGGCCGTTGCCTGATGGCGTTGCATTGGCCACCTCACTTCTGGAGAATTTCCATCAAATAATCCGTGGCCGTCTTGTCTCCGACCAAGGACAGTTTTTCCACCGCTTTCTTGCGAAGTCCCGGATCGCTCTCGCTTCGGGCGATCGCCACCAGTGCTGCGGAATTACCCTCGAGGAAATAGGCATTGAGGACTTCCTCCTTCAGGCTGCGGTCCGATTCCTTGGCGTAGATGGTCTGGAGCGCGCTTGAAGCATCCTTGCCGCCAACGAGGCCCAGGTTTTTGATCGCCGTCCGCCGGAGTTCCGGATCCTTCTCGCCTTCCGCGGCCTGCACCAGGCGCTTCGAGTCTCCCGCGAGGAAGAAAGCCTGCAGGATTTCCCTGCGCACCTCGGTAGAAGTCTCCATGCGGTAGAGCTGCTCCAGCTCATTCTCTCCGCCGACGAGTCCGAGTTGCCGGATGGCTTCGCGCTTCAGGTCATCGGATCTCTCACTTTTGGCGGCGTTGAACAGGCTTTGCTTGTTGCCGGAGATCATGTAGCTCTTCAGCACCGCGCGCTTGATGCTGGCATCGCTCGTGGTCGTGTAGACTTCTCCCAGAGTTTTTTCCAAGCGCTCTCCGCCGAAAATCCCTAGGTATTCGACCGCCTTGCGCTGCAACTCGGGATTGCTTTGGCCGAGGGCCACCTTGCCAAGAATGTCTGCGGCTTGCGGCGAGCCGCTCTGCGCAAGCACAAAGAGTGCCTTGGATTTCACCGCGGGAGAGGAGGAGCCGTTGAGCACCTTCTCGATCAGCGGCACGGCCTTTTGCGGATCGCTGTTCATCAATCCTTGCAACGCCAGCAGCTTCAATTCCTCGTCACCGACGGATTCCGGATTTGCCTTTGCTCCAGTCGATTGGCGCACTTCGATCTCGAGTGCCCCCGCATCCTTGGTCCAACGGCTCTGCGGGTAAGACTTCTTCAATTCGGCGATGTTGGACAGCGCGGCGTCGCGCTTGCCCTGCTTGTTTTGGGCGTAGGCTAGCCAGTAGAGCGCCGCGTCGGTTTGCGGCCCCTTCAAGCGGGAAAGTTCGCTGAATTTCTTTTCCGCCTGGGCATATTGGTTGTCATCCAGGGCCTCGCGACCGTCATCGTAGAGTTCCTGCATGTGATCCAGGCGATCCTGCTCCGCTTCCTTTCTTTCCTGTTCCCGTTCGCGCGCCTGTTCTTCTCGTTCGCTCTGGGACTCCTCTTTTGCCTGAGCCTGAAGGAGTTTGTCTAATGAAATAACTTGCACGGCCGCGCTTTGCTCCTGCTGCCCGTGACCGTACCCAGCGCCGTACGTGCGCAGGCTGCTAGCCGGCAAAACCGCCAGCAAAGCGGCAATTCCCAGCCGCGCAATCACTTTCTGGAACCTCTCCGTTCTCATCCGTCCGTTCATGCCTTGTTCCTTTCTTTCACACTCGCATTGTTCTGGTCCGGCGAGGGCTTGGTTGCTTTTTCTCGCTCTCGCAAGTCCTGATGAACCACCCGGACTTTGAACAAAATTCCTTTGGACTCGATGCGCTTCTGAAGCGACTCAAACTGCGCCGGCGTGACTTCATCCGGACTGTTGGCGATATCGAGGAGCACGCGTTCAAGTTCCTCGAGCGTGCTGGCCATCGCCGTGTCGCCGTCGTGCAGCGCCGTCTGGCGGTACAGCCGGTTCTCCTCCAGCAGATCCTCGGCGCGTCTCTGTTCCGCGGAAATATTGATGAGCTTTTGGCCTTTCTTGGGCTCCGCGTTCGTCAATTCCACCAGGACCATTTCTGAGCGTCCCAGGTGATCGCCAACTGCCACCACGAGAACGCGTTCGCGGACTTTTCCGACGTCCGCCGCGGGCACACCCGGGCCAGTTGGATGGCTGACTCTCCCGAGAATGAACGCAGCGACGATCAGCGCGGCCATGGCCCCGACAGTCACAAGACGCCGCGTTTCAAAGAATCCTTCCCACCACCCCGGCCGGCGTTCGGGGAGTCTCGGCGAGAGTTGCTGCCAGACGCGGCGCTCATAGTCTTCGCCTGGGTCCGGCACTGGCATGGCGTCGAGCGCCTGGAAGACGGCTTGGATTCGCACGAGTTCTTCGCGGCATTCCGGGCAGTCGCGCAAGTGAGCTGTGATGCCGTCGCGGCCGGCGGGTTCGCCGTCTCGATAAGCCACGAGTTGTTCTTCAGTTGGGTGATTCATGATTCTGTCCCCATGGCGCGAGCCGCCGTGCGTCCCGCGGAAAACGGCTCCAGCGCTTTCCGCAGCTTGGTGACTGCGCGGAAAACCGTGTTTTTTGTAGCGTTGGAATTGGACTTCAACACCCCGGCGATTTCGTCAATCGCGCAGCCTTGCCAATGCCTCATCACGATCGCGGTGCGCTCGGCGGGAGTGAGCGAATCCAACGCCTCTTTCATTCGCTCCGCAAGTTGCGCACTTTGAGCCAGGCGCTCCGGCGAAGGCGCCGGGTCCGGCGCGGTCATCACAGGGTCCACCTCCAAGCCTTCCTCGCGGGGGCCACCGGGCTGCTGGCGGCGCGAGTCCTCGCTGCTGCGCTGGCGCATGCGGTCGATGGCGTAGTTCGCTGCAATGCGGTAGACCCAAGTCCCGAAATTGGCGTTCCCTGCGAACTGCCGCAGTTTCTGGTAAGCCCTCAAGAATGCCTCCTGCACCACTTCCTCCGCGTCGTGCGCGTTTCCCGTCATGCGATACGCCAGGCGGTACACGTGGCGGCTATGCCGTTCGACGAGGACACGATAGGCTTCGCGGTCGCCCGACAAGGTGCGCTCGACGGCGATGGCGTCGCTGACCGCTTCGGCCCCGGGCCTCTCGGCGATTTGCTTCATCCTCACGATTAGACAGGTTTTACCGTTTGCGGTTAGGTCCGTCCAGCCGCCCCTGTCACCCTTCCCCCGGAATACCGTATCATTACAACGGGTGGCGCTGGAGATACTTACGTGATTCCACGATACACGCGCGAAGAGATGGGCAAGGTCTGGAGCGACGCCAATCGCTTCCAGAAGTGGCTCGACGTCGAGTTGGCTGCGGCCGAAACCCTGGCGGAAGCGGGCGAGATTCCTCATGACGCCGTTGCTGTCCTGCGCTCCCGTGCCAGGATTGACGTGGCGCGGATCAATGAACTGGAAGCGCGCGTGAAGCACGACGTGATCGCTTTCACCATGGCGGTCAGCGAATCGATCGGCGATCCCGGTGCGGCCCGCTGGCTGCACCATGGGTTGACTTCCAATGACGTCGTCGATACGGCGCAAGCGCTGCTTTTGCGCGAGGCGTCCCACATTATCGAACGCGATCTGATCCTCTTTGGCGAAGTGCTGGACATGCGCGCGCACGAATTTCAGCACACCCCGCAGATGGGCCGGACGCATGGCGTGCACGCCGAGCCGACCACCTTCGGGCTGAAGATTGCCAACTGGTTTGCGGAGAACCAGCGAAACATCGCCCGGTTCCGCGATGCCGCGCGGGGAATTGCCTTCGGGAAGGTTTCCGGCGCCGTGGGCAATGCCGCGCACCTGGGGCCGGAAATTGAGGAAAAAATCTGCGAACGCCTGGGATTGCAGGTGACGCCGGTGGCTTCGCAGGTGATCCAGCGGGACCGCCACGCACACTATCTGAGCGCCCTGGCGCTGATCGCCGCGACGCTCGAAAAGATCGCGCTGGAAATCCGCCATTTGCAGCGGACCGAGGTGCGCGAGGCGGAAGAACACTTCGGCGGGGAGCAGCGCGGAAGTTCGGCGATGCCGCACAAGCGGAATCCCGTGACCTGCGAGCAGATGTGCGGGCTGGCGCGGCTACTGCGAAGCAACATGATGGCGGCCTACGAGAATGTGGCTCTGTGGCACGAGCGCGACATCTCCCATTCCTCCGTCGAGCGCATCATTCTGCCGGATTCCACCATCTTGATCGATTACATGCTCTCCAGGATGAGCGCGATCGTCAGCCAGATGCGCGTCTTCCCGGAGCGCATGCTGCGCAACCTGGAGTTGACCAAAGGCCTGGTGTTTTCCGGCCAGTTGCTCCTGGACCTCGTGGAAAAAGGAATGCCCCGGGATGAGGCTTACAAAGTGCTGCAGGAAAACGCCATGGCCGCCTGGGAATCCGAGGGCAGCTTCCGCGAAGGCGTCGCGAAAGATCCGCGCATCACAAAATACATGACGCCGAAAGACCTGGAATACACGTTTGACCTGAACCGGCAACTGCGCAATGTGGACAAATTATTCGAACGCGTGTTCGGCGCGCATCCGGCCGGCGAGCGTGGCATCGCGAACAAGTCAGTAGCTGGCAGTCCGTAGTTCGTAGCCAGAGAACCCCGATAAGCAGCTCTGGCGAGTAGAAGCCCTCTCATAAATGGCGGTCACGGGGTCGGAGCTTTAGTTCCTACAAAAAGGCCAGCAAAAACCAGGGTGTAGACCCTGGACTTCAGCCCGGGGCGCGAAGCGCCCCTGAGCGAATGCCTCTCCCCGTGCCGCACCTCTTCACGGGAAACTCCAGGCGGCAGGTTTCACCGCACCGACTACAGACTCCCGACTAAAACCTACTCCACCCGCTGCACATACCGCGCCTCGGACGTGTCCACGCGGATCCTGTCCCCCTCGTTGACAAACGGCGGGACATTCACGACCAACCCGGTCTCGAGCGTCGCGGGCTTCATCACCGCGCTGGCCGTGGCTTTCTGCAGCGTCGGCTCGGTCTGCACCACCTTCAGGTCCATGGTGTCCGGAAGGCTCACGCCGATGGCTTTCTCGTCGTGGAATTCGATTTTGACCGTGGTGTTGGGGATCAGGTAGTACACCGTCTCGCCGAGTTCCTCCCTAGTCATGTGCATCTGCTCGTAGGATTCCGTATTCATAAAGTAAAAATCGTCGCCCTCGTTGTAGAGGTACTCGAATTCCACCTCGTCCAAAATCGCGCGTTCAACGAATTCTTCGGCGCGAAAGCGGTAGTCGATGATCGCGCCGGTGCGCAGATTCTTCATGCGCGTCTGCATGGAGCCCCGCTTGTTTCCGGGTGTGCGGTGCTCCGTGCTGTGGACCGTGTACAGATCGCCTTCGTGCTGGATGACCATGCCGGGGCGGAGAAGTGTAGCTTTAATGCTGCTCATAGTTGTGCGCGGCCGGAACGGGCCGTGAACTCCCTGTCAAAGTGAAATGCATTTCGGAAATTCCAGACGACGACCCGGTGGAGCGACGCGTGGAATGACACGAGGCACGCAGGGATGAATGGTGGTCCCGGCGCGAAAATTCAGTATAAACGCCCCACGCCAACACGGTCAATCCGCGCTTGGGTATGCGGATACGGTTGCGAAAAAGGGACCACCCCCCTGCGCGAAAAGCCGGTATAAACGGCCCCTCGCTCACTGGTCGATCAAACTGGGGGATAGGGGATAGGAGATCGCGAAACTGCCCTCTCTGCAATTCATGTAACGCAAATCAACAAATCGTTCAGGGTGTGGAGATACTCACTTGGCTGGTAACTCCGGCGCGAATCATCGGAACTTGCCTGCTGCCAAAAAATTCAGCGCGCTCGCAAATGCGCGTTATCTGGTCAGTCTCGAATACTCGACCTTTGCTTTATTCAGTTGGGGAAGATCGGAGTCCGCATCTTCCCAGAGTGTAAGAAATTTCTGATACTCTTGCCGGGCTTGCACTGGATCCCGTTGCTCGGCATAGGCGCGCGCCAATTGCAGATGCGCTAATGCCCCAAGTGGAAAATTGGCGATGATGCCAGGATGATTGATAAGCTTTTGAAATTCAGTCACAGCGTTGCCAGTTTCCTGCCGGATCAGATACGCTTCGCCTCTGAGATATGCCGGGTAAAGAGTCCCGGGTCCGATCGGAAGTGGTACCCCCAATTCGTATGGCCTCGTTACTTCTAGTGTCTCGATGGCTAGATTGGGATGACCCATGCTTAGCTCAGCTGCAGCGCGTACGCAGGGCAACCAATAGTAATTGAGAATCGTGTTCGAGGGATAGGTTCTAGCGAGTTCGTTTGCCATAGTCTGAGCGCGTTTCGCATAGCCCGCGCGGGCTAGCGCGAGAGCCGCTATCACTTTGGCATCTCTGAAAGGGCCTTGACCAACTGCAGCAGTAGCGATTTGTCCTGCATGGGCGGAATTACCTAGCTCAGCCTCGTTGAGGGATGCATGGGCCATATTCGTTGCAGCTACTTCTGTTTCATTCTCGCGTTCGGCCAGTGCTATAGCTTTACGTGCCAACATCCAAGCTCGCTGGCGACGGCCGGAATAGGCTTCGGTATCTGCCTGCGCTAGCACAAACTGGTCCTCACTGGTCTTTCCTGCGGCCCAGTCCAAATCTTCTCTCAGCCCGGCTTCGTTGTGCTCGACGAAGTCGATCCTGTAAAGCACAGCATGCCCGACTTCTGGATACATATTTCGGGCCAAACCGTCGCGTATAACATTGCGCGCAGCTTCGTATCGATCTAGGCACAGGTAGGCTATCGACAGGTTTATATAATTATAGAAATTTCCTCCCGCGACGTTTCTCTCTCGAAGGAGGACTTCCAAAGCGTCCGGAAACTGCCCGCGAAAGAGATAGTTATTTCCCAACCCATCTAATGGAATACGATCATGTGGGTATGTTTGTGCCCACATGTTGTAGATCTCGTCGGCTCTCGTTAGATCTCCCGTGACAACGTCATGATACGCGGCTCCGATGTCAAAGCTTTCCAGCACGCTTACCCGGTCGCGGAGAGCAAAAGCCTTCTCCAAGTTTAAACGCCCCTTCTCGGCCTCATCCAAATCCCAGTAGACGATACCTAGCGCAAGATATGCCATCGCGAAGTTCGGATCCAATTGGATCGCTCGTTGCAAAAAAGGGATCGCCGCTTCATCGGCGTTTTCATGCCTAGCCTTCATTCCGAGGGTGTAGGCGTTGAGCGCTTCCAAGGAAGATGTAGTTACGCTTTCTTGAGGTTTATCGTACTTCTGAACTGAGCCGAGAGATTCGCCTAGCCTCTCGCGCAGGCGGCTTGAGGCCTTGCCGAGCGCGTTGAGCACTCGCTCCTTATCATCGCTAGTGATCTGAATGTTGGCCAATGAGTCCCCACTACGGCACGCGACTGCTTTTAGCCCGAGGACATACTGGCCCCCAAGGGTGGCGATCGAACCTTCGATGACGGCGGTGCTGCCTGTGCGTCGACAGATTTCCATGGCCAAGTCGTTGGTGACACGTGAGTCTTTAGGTTTGGTCATCAGCAATAGAGTCTGTGATATGCGCTCATTCGAGAGAAGATTCAAGAAAGGAGATTGTTCGAGTTGTGCCGCCAATCCTTGTCGGAGCGTGTCATCAAACACGCTATCACCCGTGGAGTTAGTGAAGTCGGCGAGAACGATGGTGTCTTTGGTCGAAAGTGGCTTGGTTAGATGTGCCCGGTGATAAAGTCCAGCCATAACCAGTGCGACACCGACTGGAACGCCGATGATCGCAAGAATCGACCACGCCCTCGGTCTCGGCAAAAGCCGACCATCTGGAATAATTCGACTCTCCTGGAAGGCCTCGGTTGAGGGGGGCGACGGGATAATTGCCTGTGAATCCTTCTGAATTGGTGCGATGAAACGGTAACCCACGCGGGGAATCGTTTCTATGTAACGCGAGTTTTCTGGCGAATCTCCGAGAGCTGCTCGCAATTTCTTGACAGCACTGTTAAGGCTATGCTCAAAGTCTACAAAGGTGTCAGAGGGCCAAAGCCTTTGTCGCATCTCGTCTCGGGTGACCACTTCTCCGGGCTTTTCAAGCAGTAACGACAGGATGAGAAATGGCTGGCCTGGTAATCGTATCCGGATACCATGCTTACTCAGCTCCCGTGAAGCCAGGTTGACTTCAAAGACTCCAAACCGTAGGACACGAGCTTGGATTTCTGGCGGCAATGCAGCCTCCGGGCCGGCGGCCAATTCCTCGACGCTCCTCAAGTTACCAGAGCTAACAACCGTCATTCTAGCAAGAAGTTAGCTGGTCACTCACAAATCGGAGCGCGTGCATTGCTTCACTGCGACGACTTGTCGAAAATCGTGCCTGCTCGTCAGCGTCTCGGGCGTTCCAACTTACACTTGGTCTCCCAGGCGCGCCTGCTTTTTGAAGATCGGAGGAAAGGCAACCATGACAATGCGACCGGGCTATAACTGCAAACCGATCAGCAAGTTCATTGAAGCGAGACGATGGGCAGCAGTCCTCGCCACATTGATTTTCGCAGCGGCGGCGTCCGCAGTAGTGCTGCCAAATCTCTTCCCATTCCCGGACCCTACAGGCTTTTCCGCTACGTATAACCAGGTTGGCCCGATTGATCAGAGCAATCCATTTTTCCAGGTGCTCGGAACCAATGGCAGGTCTTGCTCGAGCTGTCATGTCGCGAGTGATGACTTCGGCCTTCGAGCCGCAACTGCCCAAGCGCGATTCCTGCTCACCCGGGGCAGCGACCCGCTCTTCGCCCCCGTTGACGGCGCCAACTGCCCCAACGGGTCCTCGCGAAACCCTGCGGACCACAGTCTTCTGCTCAAGAACGGGCTGATTCGGATACCCTTGACACTGCCCTTAAACTCTGAATTCACAATTTCCGCAGCTCATGACCCTTATGGATGCGCCATCGCAGTAGACCCACACACAGGCGCGCAGACCATCTCTGTCTACCGTCGTCCTTTGCCAGCCACCAATCTGCGATTTTTGAGCGCCGTAATGTTTGACGGCCGGGAAACCATACAACCTTTGAGTGATCCCAATACCTTTGTTGCGAATCTCGTCATCGATCTGAAACACCAAGCAGTGGACGCCACGCTCGGTCACGCGCAAGCCGCAATCCCGCCGACGGACGCCCAGCAAACCGCGATGGTAAATTTCGAGATGGGCCTTTATTCGGCTCAAGTCTGGGATTCAAAGGCGGGGTTGCTATCCAGCGGCTCTGCTCTCGGTGGCCCCTACAATGTTTCTCAACAGGAATATCATCCCGGCACGAATGATTCCCTGGGCCACGACCCCAACGGCAATCCGTTCAATCCTGGCGTGTTCACGCTCTTCCAAGGTTGGGCGAACGCATCGATTTCCCCGGCTGGGACGCCAAACAGTTTGAGTGAGGCACAAGTGCAAGCACGACAGCAGATCGCTGCCGGCGAGGCCATTTTCAATACGCATCCGCTGATTATTTCGAGTGTTCGAGGCCTGAACGACAACTCCGCACTGGGGAGCGTTCCGGTCCCGCCGTTTCAAGGCACCTGCACCACCTGCCACGATACTCCTAACGTTGGGGATCATTCCTTGCCGGTTCCGTTGGATATCGGCACCGGCCACAGCGAAGTGAATGAGCCCGACCCTTCCATCGCAAACGGCTTGTCGCAACTGGACAACCCGGACTTACCCGTCTATGAAATCCATGGCTGCCCAGATCCCTTTGCTTCGCCGGGCAGTTCAACGCCGTATGTCATCTATTCGACTGATCCGGGCAAAGCGTTGCTGACCGGGAAATGCGTTGACATAAATCGCATCAAAGGCCCCATCCTTCGCGGACTGGCTGCCCGAGCACCCTACTTCCACAATGGAGCTGCACAGGACCTCAATCAGGTCGTCAACTTCTATAACCAGCGCTTTCAAATGAATCTGACTGATCAGGAAAAGGCGCAGCTTGTGGCGTTTCTGAACTCGCTGTAGGACAGCACTTCAAGATTCAGAGCAATGCATTATGGTGTGCCGAGAGAACAGCGCCGCTGAGCGAACACACCAATCCGCTGTTACGGCAATACTTCCCACGAGGGACTGGGTTGTTGCCCAGCACTCAAACCATGCGGATACGGACGCGAAAAAGGGACCACTCTGCCTGGCGCGGGCATCATCTTTGCGCAATCCAGCTATTGCTCAGTCGCGAAGGGGTGCCGCTGCAATTTATCGCGCGGGCTCACGCTTTTCAAAAACCTGAGAATGCTACTTTTGAAACGACCGATAACAGTTTTCTGGGAGCTTAGTTATGTTAAAGCTTCCTCTTCCCTTTGAGTGAGATGATCGGTAGGCCGGATTCGGAGTCGCGTTCTTTGCCGGTGAATTTGTGGGTTGTGGAGGTGTCTCCGGCAGTCTGTTGGCCGAAGGGGAGGTAGTCCATGGGGTCGTAAACAGACTGGTCCATTCTGGTGAGCATGCGCGTGGAACCCAGATGGTCTTTGTGAACAAAAAAGGTCGTTCTGCTCTGATACTCAGCCAAAAGGGAACCGTTGGCATATACGTAGCCAACCGTCCAGCAGGAGGAACCGCAGCCAGGTCCCCACTCCGCGACGACATTGCCCGAAAGGCCGTAGATGAAATCGGTATTGGCGCCCCCGACGGTCTTGCGGACTCGCCGACCCCTGGCATCGTACACCAGGAATGTTGCGGTGTCGGTAGTAATGATGCTCGCGTCAGCACAACCAACGTCGAGGAAGTGCACGTCGCCCATTCACGGTCACCTGCTGTTGGCGTCCTAGTTCATTCCCTGGAATTGTAACACTCTTACTGGGATAGCTCGAAGTGTGCACGGTTTCTAGAAATCATCCCCTGCACCAAAATTGTGCAAAATAGGGCAGTTTTGATCCCTCCTATCTCCTATCCCGTCAATCCGCGCTTGGGGTGCGCCCCGGGGATATTACGCACTGAGGAGCAATTGCTACACCCTAGTTTTGCTGGGGCGGTTCGGCGTGCGGGGCGCGCGTTGATTTCGCCAACGTGCGCGTGTGGGGAGCTTTGGTACTAGCCGCCCCTCTCCATGCGGCTTGCCGCAAATATCCGGTTTCGCCGTGTACTAAGGACTAATCGAGCTTACTGGAACCGGGGAGCCGTGCCGTGCGTATCAGTTCTTTCGCGACCGCAACCAACGAAGCCGCGATCTTCCTAATTCGCTGATGCGATATTCGAGGGCGGGTGGCCAGCAGAATTGTGGGGGGGACGATTTTGGGTGCCACACCTTTGGTTTGGTAAGGTGCGGGTTTTGACTTTGATGCGTATTTCTCTGCGGCGATTTTACGGGCGCGGTGGGTGGCGCTTGCGTTGCATTCCGGTTTTGGTTTTGTGACGACAGGGATCCTCCCAAGGAACTCACTTGAGATATCATCCTGTTGGCAAACGGGATGGAGACTTTATGCAGAAGCTGCCGGAGGTCCAGCAAGCCAAGGAGTTGATGAACGAGGCGATGGAATGGTCGACTTTCAGATGGCTGTTTGAGAAGTCGAGGGTCCGCGAGATTGCGGACCGGGCCAATGACGCTTTGGACCGGCTGGATCGAACCGTAAAGGCTCGTTGGAGCGTCGAGGCCAAAGCAACCTACAAGAAATTGTCCGCAAAGATGGGCGCTGGCACACGGCGAAAGCACATCGATCAACAAGCCCCGGAATCAACTGATCCTGAGACCGAGCTTCTCCTCGAAAAGGTCGCGCAAGCCGACGACGCGGCCGAGCGCGCCAGGATGGATGCGGAAGAGACTTTTGACCAAGCAGAAAGACAGATGAGCACCAGTCTCGCGCGGGAGGGCTGCCGGAAAGCCATTCATTCCTGGGAATTGCATGAGAAGGCCATTCGTAGAGCGGAGGCCGTCGCAAATTCAGATAGGTCCGGAAAGTGAAGGCTTCGGCAGCGGGACAATTCCGCGCCTGCGCGGAAAGACCGCGCGCTTGACAGGGAAGAAACGGAGACCTAGAGTCCGGATTAGTACTGCGATGCAGTGCGACTTCCTCGGGCTGGCAGCGGACGGGACCGCGAGGCGCAAAATCGTGTGAACGTGTCCTTTCCATATGCCACCCAGACGACAGTGGCGTGGAAGATCGAATCAAAATCGATGACGAATCGTTACAGCAGGCGCTGAAGCCTTTCCTGAGCGGCTACCCGACCGCCGCAAAGAAAGTCGATGCCGTGCAGGCCGCGCTTGAGGGAAGCAACGGGAAATTCTGGCGAGAGGAACTGGGGAAGTGGACCACCCGCGTGGTACCCGTCGAGCTGCTGGTCCCGGAGGTGCACCGCGAATGGCGCCCGCTCGTCCGCGAGGCGGTCCTGTTCGTCGTGTCCAGATTGGCTGCATCCCGCCTCGCTCCGAAAATCGTGGAACAGATGGGGCTGGCAACCGACACGCCTGCTGAACTGCGCCTGCTGAGATTCGTTGCCAAAGTGCCGGGGCTGCAGAAGATCGGCCAGGTGCTCGCTCGTAACCGCAATCTGCATCCCCGCCTGCGGCGAGCGCTCATTAAGCTCGAAAACGGAATCTCTGATGTGACTGTCGCCGAGATTCACGCCATCATCAGAGAAGAGCTGCACCCACAGATAGAGACTTTTGCGATAAAACTCGAGCCAACCATCCTGTCCGAAGCGAGTGTCAGCGCAGTCGTCGGCTTTACATGGCGCAACCCTGCCACCCATCGGCGTGAGCGCGGCGTTTTCAAAGTCCTGAAGCCGCACATACCGGATTGCTACGCGGAAGACATGCGAATCCTTGGACAACTCGCGCGGCACCTGGCGCGAAAGCATCGAGCGGCAGGAGCGCGGCTGGGCCGCCTGGCAGAAACGCTCACCGAGATTCGGTTGCTGCTGGAAAGGGAAGTGGATTTTCCCCGCGAACAAGCTACCTTGGCTAAAGCGTTGAGTGAGTACCGTTCGCTCCCCGGAGTCCGCATCCCTCGTTTGATCCCTTTGCTCTCGACAGCCACCATTACGGCCTTGAGCTTCGAAAAGGGGAAAAAAGTCACGGAAGCCCGTGTGCTTCCCGCCAAACTCCGGGCGAACGTCGCGGCGAGACTGGCCAAAGCCCTTCTCGCGGTTCCAGCGCTTTCGCGCGAGAAAGACGCAATCTTCCACGCCGACCCTCACGCTGGCAATCTCCTGTACGACAAGCGGGCGAACGAGTTGATTATCCTGGACTGGGCTTTGACTGAGCGGCTCACCAGAATGCAACGCAAGAATGTCGTCCTTCTGGTGCTCATGATGATCTTGCGCGATGCGGACGGTATGGCCGGAGCCATCGGAGAATTGTGCCAGGTGCGTGGCGCTGATGAGGCGCAACACCGCATCCTTCGCAGGCATGTTGATCGTTTCCTGGATAAATTGCCGCTGGCGCGATTGCCCGGTCCCATGGACGCAATGCGGCTCCTGGACGAAGTTGCCCTCCATGGGACCCCCTTTCCGGCGGCACTACTGATGTTCCGGAAGGCGGCCTTTACGTTGGATGGAGTAGTGGAAGACATTGCAAGGTCGCGGGTCCGCCTGGACTCCATGATCATGGGTCACGCTATAGCGCACTGGAAAAATACGGCCGCCAGTTTATTTCTACTGCTTTCGGTGCGTGATTGGATGGCCCTCGACTGGAGCGCTCTGACGTTTGCCTCACGCACATGCGCGCGAGCACTGCTCCGTCCGTGGTACTGGCTACCGGGCCTCGCGCCGAACGCCGACGTCGCATAAGGATGGCCACATCTACCGCTCCGGGCTCTTGCGCTTGTGGGTGCGGCGGGCCCGCTTTTGCTTTTTCCCTAATCGCGCCTGAAGTTCTTCAACTTGACGTCGCAGCGTTTCGATCTCTTCCTGGGCCGGCGCAGTCGTCGGCGATTGCAGGGCATGCCCGGCAAGAAGATTGCGCACAAATTCCAGCGGGCTGGCGACGACGTTCTTCGCCGTGGAGAGTCGGGTGTGAACCGTTTCCTGAGCCTTCTTATAGAGATCGAGCGTGTTGTTCAGGTACCACGTCAGGAAGTCATGAGTCGCCTTGTCGGAGGCTCTTACGAGCTGGGTCAGGAGCTGAAGAGGCAGGGCGATTTCCCGCTCGCGGGCATCTTCAACGATGATCTGGGTGAAAATGAGGTGAGTCAGATCCTTGCCCGAGCGGCCGTCCACGACGCGAACGTCAATCCCATCTCGGACCATCCGCGCAACGTCATCGAGCTTCACGTAGCGGCTCGCGCCTGTGTCATAGAGCCGCCGATCGCTGTATTTGCGGATGAGAACTTCGGGGTGTCGCATAGGCCCTCCGGCCGGTTTGCCGCATGCTCCCAGAAACAGCTTGACACGGGCATAGCCCGGACGTACAGTCGGGAAGGATACTGCAGTGCAGTATATCCGAACACGAGAGGAGAATCCATTATGCCGGCGAGAGAGAAGAAAGTCCCTCCGGCGGCCTCGCCCAGCAGCATGCTGACGGGCTGGGCTCGTCAAGGGGTGCAAAGCTTTGTGGCCGCCCAGAAGATTCTAATGGACCTTGCGGCACAGGAGAATGCGTTGCTGATCGGGATGGTCAGGGAAGGGCTGAGCAAGCCCGCCCTCCGGCCCGATGTTTCGCTGGTCGGGATCGCGGAGAAAGGCGTCAAGAATTTGACTGCCGTCGGCAAGATCCTGCTGGACCTTGCCGCCGATGAGACCGCACTTGCGGTGGATGGTGTACGAGAAGGGTTGCGTTTGCCCGGGGCCGCCGGTGCAATGGCCGAGGTGGTCCGCCACAGAGTGGACACCCTCATTGAAATGCAGAAAAACATGTTGGATGCGGCTGCCGACCAGGCACACGCCGTTGCCGAGTCCTATCGGGAAGGAGAAAAGCTCTTGGCCGCGGCGCATGTAACAGAATTGGCACGGCGCGGGATCGAAGGGTTCGTGGAGAACGAAAAGAAGTTCCTTGACCTGGCTGCGCAGGAAGTGACCGCAGCCGCGAAAGGTGGCAAACAACCGTCCAAACCATCGCGCGACCGTCTGGAAGTGCTTACGAAGGTGGCCCGCGAGGGAGCGGAAAAATACATCGAGACTCAGAAGAAAATCCTGGAACTGGCCATCGAACAAATGG
>Ga0335077_10004949_pt1 | contig 16291 bp, 16 predicted proteins | sample Lox_Sample_31_FD_207151 | JGI IMG/M metagenome (GOLD analysis project Ga0335077, IMG submission 207151) | Soil microbial communities from Loxahatchee National Wildlife Refuge, Florida, United States - Lox_Sample_3.1 | ecosystem: Environmental > Terrestrial > Soil > Wetlands | place: USA...
AGAGTGGTTCGGCGCGAGTTTCCTTGAAACCGGCAGGCGCATCCAGCCGCGGCAATCCGTGTCGGCAATCGGATCAAATCACCGCCAATGTCCCGATCGCCGGTACCAACCATGCGGTCCCCTGCCCCAATAGCCGCCCACCCAAACCGCGTGAGGATAGGGCGGCAGCGCCCAATAGCCGGCCCGCCAAACCCATCCACCATTCCACACCCATTCGCCGCCGATCCACACATAACCCGGTCCCGGTGCAAGTACTACAGTCTGCACCGGCGGCGGCGGCGGCGCTTCCGTAATGACCGTGGTGGTCTGGACAGCGGAATTATCCCCGACCGTATTGGGCGTGTTAATCATGAAATTGATGACGTTCTCGCTGACGCCGGCATTGTGCAGCTCAATGATGTCGGACGTGCTGAGATGGAAGACGGTGTGGGAATTGCGAATCTGGCTGATGATGACCTCATCGCTCACATTTGCTGCGGCCAAAGCCTTGATGTCCGAAATGGTCAATGGCTGTCCCTGCTGCACGCGCACATAGGTTTGGGGCGCCTGGGCACGGAGTTCCGCCGCCTGTTCCTGGTCCATCGAATTGCCGATGGCGCCGCCGGTAATCGCGCCCGCCGCCGCTCCGATTAACGCACCCGCGCCGCCGTTTCGGGGACCGCCAATCGCCGCACCGGCAATGGCACCCATTGCCCCGCCAATCAGAGCGCCGGACGCCGTATTGTTTGGTTCGCCATTGGGATATTGGCAGCCCGTCAACAGCACCGCCGCGCCCGCCGCCATCAGACTTAAAGTATAAATTTTCATTCCGGTATATCTGACGTATTAGACATATAACCAGGTTACATATTCAAGAAATTTCAACATACTTCAAGCCCTTGGATGCGCCGCGTCGTAGGCTTTTTTCAATCGCTCGGTCGTCACATGCGTGTAAACCTGCGTCGTGACCAGGTGGGCGTGGCCGAGCAATTCCTGCACGCTCCGCAAATCCGCGCCCGCATCCAGCAGATGCGTGGCGTAACTGTGCCGCAGCTTGTGCGGCGTCAGACCCGGATCAAGCCCGGCGATGGCCAGATACTGCTTCAAGCGCCGGGCCAGTTGCAGCGGATTTAGTGGCGCGGCCTTTTTTGTTTCCGTAAGAAAGACCGGCGCCGGGCCGGACGGCGGCCGTTTCAATAGGGCCCAGTAATTTTGAATTGCCTTCCACGCCGGTTCGCCAATCGGCACGAGCCGCTCCTTTTTGCCCTTGCCGCGCACGCGGACGAGCCGTTCGCTCCAATCAATGTCCTCCGCGCGCAAGCCGCATAGTTCGCTGATGCGCAGGCCGCACGAATAAATCGTCTCCAGCACCGCTGTGTCGCGCAGGCACACCACGGCTGAAATGGGCCGGCCCGGACCTTTTCTTTGCGTTTGCGTTTCGAGCAGCTTCACCGGAGCGGCCAGCAAATCCTTCATTTGCTGAATGGTCAGGAACTTCGGCAGGCGCTTTTCCACTTTCGGCAACGCCAGGTTTTTGATCGGCAGGGCTGCCACCGCGCCGTGGCGCATAAGAAATTTATAAAACGTCCGCAACGCGGAAAACCGGAGTTGGGTCGCCGCGCGGCTCAAATTGTTTCTGCCGAGAAACCGAAGATAATTTCGGAAATCATCACGACCGAGCTTTTCCCAGGCGATGGCCGGCAGCAGCTTTGGGCTTTGGACTTCGGACTTTGGGCTTTCGACGTGCCAGCGCGCAAATTCGGTCAGCGCCTGCCGGTAATTTCTTTGCGTGTAGGCCGACGCGCCGCGGTCCGTTGCCAGGTGCGCGAGGAATTTGTGAATCCATTTGTCGTGAACTTCAGCATGGGGTGGATCGGATTCTTGCTTCACTTGAACCACAGATTACGCGGATTGCGCGGAGGATTCAATCCGTGTCATCCGCGAAATCCGCGGTTATTTTTAGCCTTCCTAGCGCGGCGGGAACTCAAACGTGACCTTGCCCTTCCCGTCCATCACCAGATACGCCGGGAAGGGCCGACCGGCCTTGGAAATGAAATGATTAAGCAAATCGGTTTTGCGCACCGTGAGGAGCTTCTGCACCTGCGGCGGTTCAATCGGCTGCTGTAGAATCGTTTTGCCAACCTTGAATTTGCACGGTTTCTTGTCCACCTGCGATTTTTCGCAAACGTAAGCCGCGTCGGCTTCGAACACGTTGCCGCCGCACCGCGGACAATTGCCCAGCGGTTCCTTGCCGGTGAAATCAATTTTCAGCGCCGGCTCTTTCGGCTTTCTTTCCCCGCCGACCTGGCCCCGGGCTTCGCGCGGCGGAAATTCAAACCCGACCTTGCCGTCCTTCCCCGCGACCAAAAACGCCTTGAAGACGCGACCATTCCGTTTGGAAACGAATTTCGTCAGCAAACCCGTCTTGCCCTCGGCCAGTAGGTTCTTCATCTGCTCCGGCGCGATTTCCTGCTGTAAAATAATTTTGCCGGAACGGAAATCGCACGTCTTGTTTGCGCCCGTCGCTTTCTCGCAAACGTAATTCATTCCGGCATCAAAGACTTGCGCGCCGCATTTCGGACATCTGCCCAGCGGTTCCTTGCCGGTGAAATCCACCGGCGCGGCCGGCTCGCCGTTTTCGCCTTTCCGGTCGTTGCCAAAATCAAATTCCAGCTTGAACTCACCGTTCATCTTCAGCACGGCGGCGAATGGTTTGCCCATCTTGCTGCGGAACCCCTGCAGCGGGCCGATTTGTTTCTCAGCGATGAGCTTCTCCACTTCCTCGATTTCGAACATGCGACCGCATAGGGTTTTCCAGATGGCAAAATCGCATTTCCCGCACTGGAACTGTTTGTATTTTTCGTGAATCTCGCCGCCGCATTTGGGGCAGGGCGTTTTCAGGACGCCAAAGTCGCCGGGAATCGTGTCCTCCTCGTATTTTTTGGCGCGTTCCACGATGTGCCGCGTCATGTCGGCAATTTCGGACATGAACTCATCGCGGCTTTTTTGCCGGCGCTGGATTTGATGCAGCTTGAATTCCCAATCGCCGGTCAGTTCCGGCCTGGTCAATTCGGCGATGCCGAGGCCGTTGAGCAATTCCATCAACGAAAACGCCTTGGCCGTGGCCTGCAGCTCGCGTCCGTTGCGATGTAAATATTGCTCATAGATCAACCCTTCGATGATGGCCGCGCGCGTCGCCGGTGTGCCCAGGCCTTTCTCGTGCATGGCTTCCCGCAGATCATCATCCTCAATCAATTTGCCCGCGCCTTCCATCGCCGAAAGCAGGGTGGCTTCCGTATAGCGCGGCGGCGGTTTGGTGATGTTTTGTTTGACCTCGATGGCGCTGGTCTTGACGGTTTCGTTTGACTGTACGGGCGCAAGATTCGCGGCATCTTCATCCTGCGCCTCCTTGCCATAAACTGTCAGCCAGCCGGGAGTCACGAGCACTTTCCCGGTGCTTTTGAACGGCTCGCCTTCGACGCGCGTGATGCGCATGGTTTCCAAAAATTCGGCGGCGGGATAAAAAATCGCTAGAAACCGCTTTGTCACCATGTCGTAAAGTTTCTGCTCCGGTTCCGACAGGCCTTTCGGCGTTTGCGTCGTGGGAATGATCGCAAAGTGGTCCGAAACCTTGGCGTTGTTGAAAATACGCTTGTTCGGGTGAACCCAGTTGTTCTCAAGAATGTTCGACGCAAAGGTTGTGAAGCAGCTCAAGAAGGCCGTCCCGCCGCCGGGCGTATGGCCGGACAACATCTCCAAAGTTTTCTTCACCGTGCCGAGGTAATCCTCCGGCAGCGCCCGCGAATCGGTGCGCGGATACGTCAGCACCTTGTGCCGCTCGTAAAGCGCCTGCGCCAGGCCCAACGTGTTCTTGGCGCTGAACCCGAACCGCGAGTTCGCGTCGCGCTGCAGGCTGGTCAAATCGTACAGCAATGGCGAGAGCGACGTGCTCGGCTTGCTTTCTTCGGTGACAATGCCCGGTTTGCCCAGGCATTGGTCGCGGATAGCCTCGGCTTGGGGCTTGTCCCAAAGCCGTTCGGGTTTGAGCTGGTCGTCGCCATTCTTGTTGTCGGCCCGGGAAAATTTCTCATCGAACCAGCGCCCGGTGTACTGGCCCGCCGCCGCGTCAAACGTGGCGATGACTTCCCAGAAATCGCGCGGCACGAACTTGCGAATCTTCTGCTCGCGCTCGACCACGATGGCCAGCGTGGGTGTTTGCACGCGGCCCACGGTGGTTTTGTAAAAGCCGCCCGATTTCGAGTTAAAGGCCGTCATCGCGCGGGTGCCATTGATGCCGACCAGCCAGTCGGCCTCCGACCGGCTGAACGCCGCGTCCGCCAGGGGCAGCATGGCGTCGTCCTCGCGCAAACGTTCAAAGCCCTCGCGGATCGCCGCCGGTGTCATGGATTGCAGCCACAGGCGCTTGATGGGCTGCTTGGCTTTCGTGAATTTGACGATGTTGCGGAAAATCAGTTCGCCCTCGCGTCCCGCGTCGCAGGCGTTGATGAGCGCGTCCACGTCGTCGCGCTTGATCAGTTTTTTCAAGACCTTGAGCCGGTTTTCGGTGCGCTCAATCGGCTGGAGGTCGAAATGCGGCGGAATGACCGGCAGGCATTTGAACGTCCACTTGCCGCGTGCGGCCTCGACACCGGCGGGCGGCACGAGTGCCAACAAATGCCCGACGGCCGACGAAAGCACGTAATCGGCGCTTTCGTAGTAGTCGTCGCCCTTCTTGAAACCGCCGAGCGCCTTGGCGATGTCGCCGGCGACGGACGGTTTCTCCGCGATGATGAGAGACTTGCCCATTTGTTGCGCGGCAAACTCGCGGAGAAAATCTCCTTTGTCAACCTCCGCGCGACTGACACCGGCACAAATCAGATAGAAAATCGCTTTTACATTCCTCACGTGGAGTACCGCTGAGCCTTCATTACCAAGATTGACAGGAACAATTAGTTTTGCCGACAATGTCAAAAACCAAAATGCGCACGACGATGAAAAACCAGGCCATTTCAACTGATTCGTTGCTTCAGGAACGCCGCACCTTCCCGCCGCCGCCGGAAATTTTGCAGCGGGCGCATCTCAACGCCGCGCAATACCACGCGCTGTACGAACGCTCCCTCCGCGAGCCGGACGCGTTCTGGCTGGAACAGGCAAAAACTTTGGATTGGTTCAAGCCGCCGGCTATCGCACGAAAATTTACCTGGGACACCGACGCGCGGATCATCCGGCATACGTGGTTCGAGGACGGCCAGCTCAATGTGGCCGTCAATTGCCTCGACCGTCATTTGAAGACCAAAACGCGCGATAAAATCGCCATCCTCTGGCAGGGCGAACCGGAGGAGGAGGTGAAAAAAATCACCTATGCGGAACTGCACGCGGAGGTCTGCAAATTTGCCAACGCGCTGAAATCGCTGGGTGTTCAAAAAGGCGACCGGGTGGCGATTTACTTGCCGATGATTCCCGAAGCCGCCGTCGCCCTGCTTGCCTGTGCGCGCATCGGCGCGATTCATTCGGTCGTCTTCGGCGGTTTCAGCGCGGACTCGCTGGCCGACCGCATCAACGATTCGACGTGCAAGGTGCTCATCACCGCAAACGTTTCGTTGCGCGGCGGGAAAAGCATTCCCCTCAAAGCCATCGCCGATGATGCCTTGCGGAAAACCTCCAGCATCGAGAAAGTGGTTGTCGTCAAACGCAACGACGAGCTGTGCCATTTTGATTCCAACCGCGACGTCTGGTATCACGATTTAATAGCCAAAGCTTCGGTGGACTGTCCGGCGGAAAGAATGAATGCAGAGGATTTTCTGTTCATCCTTTACACGTCCGGTTCGACCGGCAAACCCAAGGGCGTCGTCCACAGCACCGCCGGCTATCTGTTGTGGACCACGCTGACGCACAAATACGTATTCGATATTCATGATGACGACGTTTATTTCTGCACGGCGGACATCGGCTGGGTGACCGGCCACAGCTACGTCGTTTATGGCCCGCTGTGCAACGGCGCGACGACGCTGATGTTCGAAGGCGTGCCGACGTGGCCGGACGCCGGGCGCTTCTGGAAAATTGTGGAGAAGTTCAAGGTCACCAGTTTTTACACCGCGCCGACGGCCATCCGCTCGCTCATCCGGCTCGGCGATGAATGGCCAAACAAATACGATTTAAGCTCGTTACGCGTGCTCGGCACCGTCGGTGAACCGATTAATCCCGAAGCATGGATGTGGTATCACAAGCATATCGGCAAGGGCCGCCGTCCTATCATGGACACATGGTGGCAGACCGAGACCGGCGGATTTATGATCACTCCCCTGCCTGGCGTTCATACGCTTAAACCCGGCAGCGCGAACCGCCCGTTTCTTGGCGTTGAGCCGGTCGTGTTACGCGACGACGGCACGGAATGCGCGCCGAACGAGGGCGGCAAATTGTGCATCAAGAAACCGTGGCCGGGGATGATGCGGACCACGTGGGGCGATCACGAGCGGTTCATTAACACCTATTTCACCAACTACAAAAATATGTATTTCACCGGCGACGGCTGCCGGGTGGACGACGATGGTGATTACTGGCTGCTGGGCCGGGTGGACGACGTGGTGAACATCTCCGGCCATCGCATCGGCACGGCGGAGGTCGAGAGCGCGCTGGTGAGCCACCTGAAGGTGGCTGAAGCCGCCGTCGCGCCCATGCCGCACGACATCAAAGGCCAGGCGCTTTACGCCTTTGTGACGCTCAAGGATGGCATTGACGACAGTGAAGAACTGAAAAAGGAACTGGCGCAGCATGTCCGCAAGGAAATCGGCGCGATTGCCGTGCCCGACAAAATTCAATTTGCGCCCGGCCTGCCTAAAACGCGCTCGGGAAAAATCATGCGCCGCATCCTCCGCAAAATCGCCGAGGACCAAACCGACCAGATTGGCGACGTCACCACGCTGGCCGATCCGCACGTCGTCGAGACATTGGTTAAAGGCAGGCAGTGAGCGTGGTGGGCGAGTCGCTATTCCGTCAGGATTTTTATCACGCGCGATCTTTCGGCGCGTTTGCGCTTGGTTTCATCCAGAATTTTTTTCCGGAGCCGAAGATTTTTCGGCGTGGCCTCAACGTATTCGTCGGAGCCGATGTATTCCAGCGCGCGTTCGAGTGAGAGCTTAAAGGGTGCGTTAAGCTGGATTCCCTTGCCTTCACCCTGCGAACGCATGTTGGTCAGCCGTTTCGCCTTGCAAGGGTTCACCGGAATGTCGTTTTCGCGCGCGTTTTCACCAACAATCATGCCGGCGTAAATGGCATCACCCGGTTCCACCATCAGTCGGCCTCGTTCCTGGATCATGTTCAGGGCATAGGCCATCGCCTCGCCGCTCTCCATGCTGACCAACGAGCCGTTCTTGCGCGCGGCAATCTCCCCGCGGTCGGGACCGTATTCGTGGAACAAATGGCTCATCACGCCGAGACCCCGCGTCTGGTTGACGAGGTCGGTCTCGAACCCAATCAACCCGCGCATGGGAATCAACGCTTCGATGGTCACTTGGTCGCCGTGATGGTTCATGTGGGTGATTTCAGCCTTGCGCCCGGACAGGTTTTCCATGATGACGCCCATGAATTCCTGCGGGATTTCGAGGAACAATTTTTCAATCGGCTCCCGCATGTTGCCGTTGGCGTCCTTTTTGTAGAGGACTTCGGGACGCGAAACCAGCACCTCGTGGCCCTCGCGCCGCATCTGTTCGACCAGGATGGCAATCTGCATTTCGCCACGGCCTTCGACCTCAAAAATTTTCGGGTCGCTGGTCTGCTTGATGCGCAACGCGACGTTGGTGCGGATTTCCTTTTGCAGCCGCTCCCAAATGTGCCGCGCGGTCACCAACTTGCCGTCCTGGCCAGCGAGCGGGCCATCGTTCACGGCAAATTCCATCTGGATGGTCGGCGGATCAATCGGGATGTACGGCAACGCGCCGCGCTCCGGCTTGTCCGCAATGGTTTCACCGATAAACACCTCCTCAAATCCGGTAATGCCAACGATGTCGCCCGCGTGCGCTTCCTGCACTTCGATGCGCTTCAAGCCTTCGAAATGGTAAATCATCGTGATTTTGCCTTGGGTGATTTTGCCGTGGCCGTGCAGGCAAACCGCTGGGTCGCCCACCTTCACCTTGCCCGCCATGATTTTGCCGAACGCAATGCGGCCCAGGTAATCACTGTAATCCAGGTTCGCAACGAGAATCTGGAATCCCTCGCCCGCCTTCGCGCGCGGTGACGGAATGTGTTTCACAATCGCGTCGAACAACGGCTCCATCGTCCCGCTCACGTGACTCAAATCCAGTTTCGCGTAACCGGCTTTGGCCGAGCAATAGACGAATGGAAAATCCAGTTGCTCGTCCGTGGCGTTCAGCGAGATGAACAGCTCGAAAACCTGGTCGAGGACTTTCTTAGGATTAGCGTTATCGCGGTCAATCTTGTTGATGACGACAATCGGCTTGGCGCCGGCTTCGAGCGCCTTGCGCAGCACGAAGCGGGTCTGCGCTTGAGGGCCTTCGGCGGCGTCCACCACCAGCAGCACGCCGTCAATCATGTTCATGATGCGCTCGACCTCGCCGCCGAAATCCGCGTGGCCGGGCGTGTCCACGATGTTGATGTGGTAATCCTTGTATTTGAACGCGGCGTTTTTAGCCTTGATGGTGATGCCCTTCTCGCGCTCCAGATCCATCGAATCCATGATGCGCTCCTCGCTGGCCTTGGCCTCGTTGGCGCGGAAGGTGCCGGACTGCTTGAGCAGGCAGTCCACGAGCGTCGTCTTGCCGTGGTCCACGTGCGCGATGATGGCGATGTTCCTGATGTGCTGCATAAATTTTCAAACCGAGTCGGACAGTCTGCCTTTCGGAAGAAAAAGGTCAAGCCAAGTGTGAGGAGATTAAAGACACGGTGTCTTGAGCGTGTTCTTTTAGCTTGGCGAACGAAAGTCGCAATAATTCATCCACCGTAGACCCAGGTAGTTTAGGCTTTCCGGTTTGCCCGCATTTCGTTCAAAACGGGGCTTGCCAAATGCATTATCTAACGGTAATCTCCGCGCTCTTTTGAAAAATTTATGGCAGTAAAAATTCGCATGAAGCGCGTCGGGGCCAAGAATGCCCCGGTGTTTCGCATTGTGGTGGCCGATGGCCGCAGTCCGCGCGATGGCAAGTTCATCGAGGAAATCGGCACGTATCAGCCGTTGAAGAAGGGCGACAATTTTTCGCTGAACCTCGACCGCGCCAAATACTGGCTGGGCAAGGGCGCGCAGCCCAGCGAGACCGTCGCCAGTTTCATCAAGAAGGCGGGCAAGGCCACCGCCGCCGCCTGACTTGATTTTTATTTTCCCGCGCCATGCAGGCTTTTTTGGAATATGTCGTCAAGGGATTGGTGCAAAATCCCGAAGCTGTGTCCATTACGCCGGTGGAACGCGATGGCACGACGGTTTATGAGCTGCGTCTGGATCAACAGGACGTGGGCAAAATCATCGGCCGGCACGGCGTGACCATCAACGCCATCCGGTCCCTGCTGCTCGCCGGGAGCGCAAAAAAGGGACAGCGTTGCTCGGTGGAAATTGTCGAGGACAAGCCGGCGAGTTGATTTGTAGCGGCGGTCTGCGACCGTCGGGCCTGATTCGGCGCTCGTAGAGCGTCGCTACAAAATGAAAATTGACGTGCTCACATTGTTTCCGGCGATGTTCGCCGGGCCGCTTGATGAAAGCATCATCCAGCGCGCGCGCACAGCCGGTTTGCTGGATTTGAAAATCCACAATCTCCGCGATTGGGCGCATGACCGGCACAAGACCGTGGATGACCGGCCATTTGGCGGCGGACCGGGGATGTTGCTGAAGCCGGAACCGCTCTTTGAAGCGATTGAAGCGTTGCAGCGCAAAGACACGCGCGTGGTTTTGCTGTCGCCCGCCGGGCGAAAATTCAACCAAACCATCGCACGGGAACTGGCAGCGCAAAAACATTTGCTGCTCGTCACCGGTCATTACGAAGGTTTTGACGAGCGCGTGCGGGAAAAACTGGCGGACGACGAATTGTCCATTGGCGATTACGTGCTGACGAATGGCGCGCTGCCCGCGATGGTGGTGATTGACGCCGTGGCGCGATTGTTGCCCGGCGTTTTGGGTGATGACGAGAGTTCGCAGGACGAATCGTTCAGCCCCGGCAGGCCGGGGCTGGAGTATCCGCAATACACGCGCCCGGCGGAATTTCGTGGGATGAAAGTGCCGGATATTTTGGTCTCCGGCCACCACGCGGAGATCGAAAAATGGCGGCGTGAACAGGCGAAGTCGCGGACCAAAGAACGCAGGCCGGATTTGATGTAGCGGCGGTCTGTGACCGCGGGAAAAATGCGACGCTCATAGAGCGCCGCTACAGATTTATGAACCAGGCATTGTTGGATAAAATTGAAGCGGAACAGTATCGCAAGGACGACGCAAAATTCGCCGTCGGCGACAACGTGCGCGTGCACACCCGGGTGGTCGAGGGCGACAAGGAACGCATCCAGATTTTTTCCGGAGTTGTCATCGGCAAACGCGGTCACGGCTTGAACGAGACTTTCACCGTCCGCCGCATCAGCTATGGCGAAGGGGTCGAACGCGTGTTTCCGCTGCATTCGCCGCGCGTGGACAAGATTGAAGTTGAACGCAAAGGCCAGGTCCGCCGCGCCAAGCTCACCTACCTGCGCAAACGCCTCGGCAAAGGCGCCACCCTCGTGCGCGAGAAGGAAGAAAAAGCCGCGGCTGAACCGGCAGCGAAGCAAGATTCCGAAAAAGCGGAGTGAATTAGCCTCGTTTTTTTTGCTGTCATTCCGAACCAGACCGGCTAAACTGCCGGGGTTATGAGCAGGCTCGCTGTTGATTTTCTGGATCAAGGGTTGCACCGCGTTTTGTTCGACGCCATGCCGCTGCCGGTCTTCGTGGTGGATGAAGACGTCAATGTCCTGGAATGCAACACGGCGGCGGTCCGTCTGTTCGGACAAGGCAAACGAAGCAGCAAGCAACAACGCGCCGGGGATATATTACACTGCCTGCACACGGCGGAATCGCCGAAAGGATGCGGCGGGGCGTCGGCCTGTTCCGATTGCGGGTTGCGCGAGGCGGTGCGGGCGGCTTCCCGCGGTCGTGCCGTGACGCGCCAGCGGGCGGAAATGGAACTGATCCAAAAAGGCAGGCCAACCCAGGTAGATTTGCGCATCAGTTGCCAGCCGTTCACCTACGGCAAAAGCTCCTTCGTGCTTTTGGTCCTCGAAGGTTTGAACAGTTGAATTGCCGCCTGCGGGGAAAATTCGTCCGGCTATGGACTGATTTCCCGCAATGCCGTCTGGTAAATTTCCAACGCCCCTGCGCCGAAGCAGACCAGCAACACCTTCTCCACAGAATGGTTCCGTTCCAGAAAATCCCTCGTTTCGCGCAAGGCAATCCGCGCCGCGCGGTCCATGGGAAAACCATACGCGCCGGTGCTGATGGAGGGAAACGCCACCGTCTTGATGTCATGTTGCTCGACGAGCGCAAAGCAGCTTCGATAACAACTCGCGAGCAGTTCGTCCTCGCCGTGATGGCCGTCGCGCCAGACCGGGCCGGCGGTGTGGATCACCCATTTAACCGGAAGTTTGCAGCCGCGGGTGATTTTGGCCTGGCCGGTGGCGCAACCGCCCAGCGTGCGGCATTCCGCCAGCAATTCCGGGCCGGCAGCGCGATGGATCGCGCCATCCACGCCACCGCCGCCGAGCAACGTCGTGTTGGCGGCGTTCACAATTGCGTCCACGCGCTGCCGGGTGATGTCGCCGGCGATGACGGCGATACGTTCTGATTCGGCGGTCATGGCCGATTTTTAAACGCAATCCATCATTTCCACAATTGCTTTGTGGAAGGGGCGTTGCCCGGAGTTGGAGGATGCATCGCCCGCGCCACGCCCAATCAACTCCGGCCCGGCGCGTAGGTCCATCCGAGGCTGTCGAAAACTTCAAAAATGACAGAAGCAAAATCCGCGTCATAATCCGCCTCGTCCGGCAGGGTGGCAGTCAAGGGGCGTCCGGACGCGTTCACGGTGAAAACCAGATTGGATTTGCGGCCCTCGAAAACAATCCGCACCTCGTCCTGTTGACGCTCGGCCTTGCAAGGCAAGCCCGCCGCTATGAATCGCTCGCAAATCTCCGCCACGGTGACGGTTGAAGGATGCTCCTTTGGCTCGGGGAAAAAATTGTCTTCTACTATCATTACGTCGTTCTTGTTGAGCGACTGGGAGCAAAAACAATGCCGCCCAACTATCTCAAATTCGCGAAGAAATACCGTCTTTAAATCCAAGGCAAATCAGGTCTGATCGCCAACGGTTATCCCAGGCGATTTGGTACATCGTCCGCGCCGACGACGACTTCCTCCCGGGTCTTGAGATTGCGGATTTTCACGCTTGAGGCGTCTTCCAGTTTCACCGTGTGGCTGGCCTTCAATTCCTGCGCGCGCTTGAACTGTTTGTCCGGCTTGGCAGGCGTAAGTGGATATTCTGCGGCAAAGCCGGCGGCGCGCAAATCGTGGACGAGCTTGAGTGATTGCGGGCGCAGCTTTTCGTCCTCAATCAAGATGAACACGTCCACGGCAGCATCGAATTTCGGCAGCAGTCCGCGCGCCTTGAGCAGTTCCAGCAGCACCACGTCGCCCATGCCAAAACCGAGCGCGGGCAAATCCACCTTGCCGCCGCTGATGAGCTTGACGAGATTGTCGTAGCGCCCGCCGCCGGCAAGTGCGCGGAATTCTCCCTTGGCATCAAACGCCTCAAATACCACGCCGGTGTAATACGCCAGCCCGCGGATGACATGGTAATCCACCTTCACAAACTCATACAAACCGCGCGCGGCCAGATTATCCAGAATCTTCTGCAACTCCACCGTCGGCTTGCCGGATTCGATGAATTGGTTCACGTCGGCCAATGCAAAGCCGAGTGCAGCCAGTTTCTGCTCGCTTTCTTCCCGTGGTGTGCGTTCCAGTTTGTCAATCGTCTGGAAAAATTCGTATTCGTGACCGGAATCACTTCTGCCTTCTGCCTTCTGCCTTCTGCCTTCATAGAATTCGTGCCAGGCGTTGCGGCTGCTCAGGCGGATGACAAAATCCTGCTCGGTCAGGCCGAAAGACCGCAACGTGTCAATGAGCAACGCAATCAGTTCCGCGTCCGCCGCCGGGTCGGTTTCGCCAATGAGGTCGGCGTTGAATTGGAAATGTTCGCGCAGCCGGCCTTTCTGTTGGCGTTCGTAACGGAACAGTTGCGGAAGGGCAAACCATTTGATGGGTTTCTTGTAATTGCGTTCGTGCGCGGCAACCATCCGGGCGAGCGTCGGCGTCATTTCCGGCCGGAGCGCCACGGCGCGGTCACCTTTGTCGGTGAAATTGTAAAGCTGGCCGACGATTTCGTCGCCGCTTTTGGTGGTGAACAATTCGAGCGATTCGAGCGGCGGGCCGTCGTATTCGCGGAAGCTGTAGCGCCGGGCGGTTTCGCGCCACTTATCAAAAACATACTGGCGCGCCTCGAAGCTCCATCCCGCGTCGCGGGACGGCAATGGTTCGGGATAAAAATCGCGGAAACCGGGCAGTCGTTCCATAAGCAGCCGCAAGGAAACACAAAATCCGCAAAAATTAAACAAATCTTTTGCGGATTTTGAGCACTCCGGTCATCAACTGCGATGGCGCGCAAACGGCCAGCCGGCCCGATAAAATCAACCCTAAGCTGTCGGCGCGGCTGACGCTTTCGGCGACAGCTTGAAGACATCGGCGCGCATTTCCTTGCCGGCCTTGAATTTCACGGTGGCGCGGGCGGGAATGGGCACATCGGTCTCCGGCTTGTTCGGATTGCGGCCCACGCGCGCCTTGCGCACTTTGACTTCAAAGACACCGAAGTTGCGGAGTTCCACCTTATCGCCTTTGGCGAGCGCCTCGGCGATGTAGTCCAATGTTTTCTGCACCACGTCAAACACCTGCTGTTGGACGAGGCCGGTTTCGTTGCTGATCCGGATAACGAGGTCGCGTTTGGTCAGAGTCATAGTTTTTTATCGGGTTTGGGTTGATTATCACTGAACGATGCGGATTGTCCAGAAGTCACTGGCTAAATTTTCATCGGTCAAATAGGCATAAGGCAGCGTGAAATAGCCTTTCATGCCCCAGCGGCTGCCCCAGGAATTACGGACGATGAACCATTGCTTCGCGTCCTGGTAGCCGACGCCGACCACGGCGTGGCCGCCGATGGCGCGTTCACCGGCGCCCGGCAGCGAGGCGTGACCGGTCCGGGCCACTGAGGGGCTTTCAAAACTCTCATAAACGGTAAAACCAAAGACAAACGGATAACCCGAGGCCAGGCAGCCTTTCAACTGGCTGAGCAACGGCACCAGACGTTGATACGAAACCACGCGGTACTTGAGCGCGTCGGCATAACACTGCGGCGGCGGCTTGGTCTTGAACTTGGCGATGACGTAGGGCCATTCGGTTTCGGGGCAATCGCCCTGCTTGGCGACGCTTTTGATGCCGTCGCGGATTTGTGCGCCGCTGTCCGTGTCAACCGTATGTTCGGTGGCGCGTTCGTTGTAATAGATGAACAAGCGTGACGGCGTGAAGTCGGCCACCTTTTGTTTCAGCCGGTCGAATTCAATCGCCCCGGCGATGGCATTGGCGGTGCAACTGCCCAGCTGGCCCTGGTTATAGACTGACGGGCATTGGGCGCGCAAATCCGCACTGGCGGGCAAAACCGCCGCCCCTTCGACCGGCGCCGCGTAAAAATGGTCGCGGTGGTCCGGCAAGTCCGGCAGCCAGCCGTATCTGGAAATCTTATAACTCATGGGTCTGTTCCATAAGAACTGAACCGCTGATTTCCAACTAGGCAATTTTGCCAAGTTTGTCCACCACAAAAAGTTAAGTTTTTTGAGGCATTTCCGGCAGATTTTGAGAAGGTTCACGCCCTCGGTGAAAACCAAAGCTCGTTGATCAAATCACGCACCCGAACTCCGAGGGCTCTGGCCACCTGCAAAAGCGCATGCAGGCTGGTCCATTGCTCTATACAATTATGCACGGCTTAATAATTCTCTCTTCGATAAACCTTTCCAATTGCCGCCTGGTCAACCGGTTTGACGATGAGTTCATCTATGTTCACGTGCGGCGGACGGCTGGCCACCCAGACCAGAATTTCGGCAATATCTTCGGCCGTCAGCGGGTTGGTGCCTTTATAAACTTTTTTCGCGCTGGCCGCGTCGCCTTTGAAACGCACCAACGAAAATTCCGTTTCCGCCAGACCGGGGTCCACCGTGCCGACGCGGATGCCCGTGCCAAGCAATTCGAGCCGCAGCGCGCGGGTGATTTGCAACTCGCCAGCCTTGGCCGCGCAATACACCGCGCCGCCTTCGTAAGCTGTGTGGCCGGCCACCGAGCCGATGTTGATAATGCTCGCCCCGGCGTCGCGCGGCATCAACGGCAACGCCGCGCGCGCCATACGCAACACGCCAAGGACGTTCGACTGGATCATTGCCTCCCAATCCGCGTCCTTGCCTTCGGCGACGGTATCCAGGCCATGCGCGCCGCCGGCGTTGTTGATCAAAACATGCAGACCTCCGGCCTCCGACTTCTGACCTCCGGTTTTCTCCCGAACCCACGAAATGAATGTTTCCACGCTCGACGTTTTGCTCACGTCCAGTTCATGAAACAACGCCTCCCCTGCCCCGGCGTTCTTCGATTCCACCGCGACTTGCTTTAACCGATCAACGCGTCGCGCGCCCAACAACAGCTTCGCGCTTTCCGCGCCAAATGCCCGCGCCGCCGCCGCGCCGAATCCAGACGATGCGCCAGTAATCAAAACCCATTTGTTTTTCAGCGAATTCATGCGCGAAATCTTCATCTGCTGCCGACATTGTTCAAGGTGAAATTTTAGCGCGACCATTGCGGAGGTAGGAACGCCGCGCTGCGGCGTCCCCGTCCGCGTCGCAGCGGACGGAACAAGGAACGCACGGGATGACACATGTCCTGGTGCCACTGAACGCGGCGCGGACAGCGCAGCGCGCTGCCCCTACCGACAAAGGATGGCAACAGCGTCAAGCCGCACTTCAACGACATTGTCATCAATTTTTAACGTGCAGGTGCGGCGCGCATTTTCTATTTTCGCGCGACGTTGTTTCTTATGAATACCAAAGTCCGTTTCATTTTGTTCGCCGCCCTCGTTTTATCGGCCCTTTGTTGTCGGGCCGGCAATTACACGAATTTCGACGTAGCCATCTATATTCCCGTGGGCGTGGTGCGAAGTTTTGAAGACCCGCAAAAGTTGCCGGACGATTGGAACCGCATCAGCGCCCA
>Ga0335077_10004950_pt1 | contig 16290 bp, 16 predicted proteins | sample Lox_Sample_31_FD_207151 | JGI IMG/M metagenome (GOLD analysis project Ga0335077, IMG submission 207151) | Soil microbial communities from Loxahatchee National Wildlife Refuge, Florida, United States - Lox_Sample_3.1 | ecosystem: Environmental > Terrestrial > Soil > Wetlands | place: USA...
TTTGACGGTGAAGTCGAACTCTTTGCGCGCCACGAAGTCGATGGCTTCCGACGCCTTGAGGCTACCGGCCGGGTCGACCGCGACCTTGGCGCCGACCAGCCCGGCCTTCAGCTTCGGATTGACCTCCTTCAGCGCCTTGATCGTCCTCACGTCGGAGGCAAAGGACGGCGTCGAGGTGTGCACCACCACCAGATCGAAGTCGCGCGCCAGCGGCGTGATGTCGCCGAGCTTGATGCGATGCGAGGGCGCGTCGATCAGCTTGCTGCCTTGGACCAAGGCTGCGGGCTGCGCCAGCCAGGTCGGGTACCAGAAGGAACGAACCTCCCGCCGCGCCTGGAACCGGGAGCCGGCGCCGCCGTCGAAGCCGTCGAACGAGGGGGCCTGCAGAAACAGCGTTCGCATCATGATCCAGCCTCTTTGATGAGCGTTCCGTCGGAGTGCACTCTGTACCGCTGCCCGCGCCAGCTCACCACACCGACGAAGAAGCTCGCGACGAAGATCCCGAAGGACAGCACATCGCGTACCGGGCCGAGCCACCAGCGGCCCGAATCGAGCCGCAAAGTATGGTCGACTTGGACCTGGAGGACAAGGCGGCAGCCAATTGCGGCTGCGAGCGTCCACAACGCTACTGCGCCGAAGCCCGCGAATGCCGCTCCTAGCAGCGCGAACGGCAGCGGATGCGTCACCGCCGAGCCGGCGAACCCCCACGGGTCGACAGCGCGGATGGTCCGCGACCAGCGCAGCTCGTGACGGATCAGACCGGCGAGACGGGTATCCGTGCAGGTGTGCTCGACGCAGAAGCTCGGAATTGCCACCTGCATTCCCGCACCGCGGACCGCTTCGCCCATCGCGTTGTCGTCGGCCAGCCGGTCCGCGAACGCCTCGAACCCGCCGATCGCCGCCAGCGTGTCTCTGCGCAGCGCGATGGTCGAGCCGAAGCAAGGCCGCGCCAGGCCCAGCTTCAGCCCCAGCACGACGCTCGGCAGGAAGTGGTAATCGATCGCCATCGCGTTGAGTCGTGCCAGCCATCCGGCTGTCCGCGCCCCGCGGTACAGGCACGTCACCAGCCCCACTCCGGGCTGCGATAGCGCGCCGATGACCGACGAGAGGTGATCCGGCTCGACGCGGATGTCGCTGTCGGCGAGCAGGACGATTTCGTGCTTGATCTGCGCGGCCAGGTTGATGAGATTCGAGACTTTGCCGTTGGCCCCGTGGCGCCGCGGGTCAACGACCAGCTCGAGGTCCCGCCCCGGCGAGTCGGCGAGGATCGCGCGCACGACGGGGATCGCGGCATCGCCGGGGTCCTGCACGCCGAACAGGATCTGAACCGACCCGGGATAGTCCTGAGCGCAGAACGAGGTGAGATTGTCGCGTAGGCCAGGCTCGGCACCGGAGAGCGGCTTGAGTATAGTGACACCCGGGTATGCCCGAGCGACCAGAGCGCGACGGCCGAGGAATTCTCGAAAGAGCACCGCCGCCGCCAGCGTGTACGCACAGCCCAGCATCGCCAGGGCCAGACAGGCGAGAGACAGCCAGCCGGCGATCGACTCAGCCATGGTTTCGGAACCCGCTGCACGCGACGCGTCGCAGCGCGTGCCATTGCACGCCAGCGATCGCTTCGGTCGGGGGTTTGGCATGGCAGCGTGCGGCCACCGTTTCCTCCGCGGGCTCGCGGCACTTGGTCTGGCCGCCGCGCTGACTGGCTGCGCAACCGCGCCGCCAGGCAGCGGCGCCGAGGCCAACGACCCGCTCGAGCCATTCAATCGCGCCGTGTTCAACGACAACATGGCGCTGGATCGGCAGGTGGTCAAACCGGTCGCGAAAGCCTACCGGGAGACTCTGCCGCAGTGGATACGGGACCGCCTGCGCAATTTCTTCGACAATCTCACCGAACCGCGCGTGTTCATCCATAATTTTTTGCAGGTTCGCCCCAATGCGGCGGGGACGACATTCGCGCGTTTTCTGATGAACACAACAGCAGGCCTCGGGGGGCTGTTCGACGTGGCGACCAAGAACGGGCTGCCCAGGCAATCGGGCGATTTCGGACAGACGCTGCACAAATGGGGATTTCCTGAAGGCCCCTACATGGTACTGCCGCTGTTCGGGCCGACCAACCTGCGCGACACGGTCGGGTTGAGCGGCGATCTGTATCTCGACTTCTTCGTCGACCCGGCCGGCTATCTCGTGACGGGCGCGGCAGGCACGTCGTTCGACTGGGGCCGCGCCGTAACCAGCGGCGTCGACACACGGTCCCGGAACATCGAATCGTTCGACGAGCTGCAAGCCAGCTCGCTCGACCTCTACTCGCAAATGCGCAGCATCACCCGTCAGCGGCGACAGGCGGAGCTGCAGGAAGCGATGGGAATCACCAACCAGCCCCCGCCCGAACTGCTCGATCCAGGCGCCACGTCGCCCGAGTTGCTCGATCCGGGCGCCGCGTCGGCCGAACGCCTCGATCCGAGCGCTCCTAAGAACTAGGCTCAAGCAGCTTGTTGCCGCGCTGGCGCAGGCTGTCGATCAGCGCTTTCGGCCCGCCGGACTTGAGGATCGCGCCGAACTCCGCGCGCCGCGTAGCGAGCTCGCTGATCGTCCCGCTCAGATAGACGTCGATGATCTTCCAGCTCTCCCCCGATCCGCGCATCAGGTAATTCAACGTGACCGGCTCGCCGTCGGTGGGTACCAGCTTCGTTCGCACGATGCGGTCCGCGTTGCGCACTTCAGCCGTCGGATCCACGTCGAAGCGCTCACCGGAATAGCCGTCGAAGCGGTTGGCGTAGGTCGCGATCGTCATGCGCGCAAAGTTCTCCATCAGCGCCTTCTGTTGGTCCGGCGGAATCGAGGTCCAGCTCGGCCCCACGGCGATGCGAGTCATCGCCGCCAGATCGAAGCTAGCGCGGATCACCGGAGCCAGGGTGTCGTAACGGCCTTGGATGCCCAGCTCTTTCGCCCGCTTCATGCAGTCCAGCAAGGCATCGTAGAAGGTCCGGACCGGGGCCGCCGCGGGGTCCAACCTCGGCTCTGCGGCGAGAACGGATGTCGAGATCGCGGCTCCGGCGAAAGCGATGCACGCCAGCACCAGCCGGCGCCTGACGCGGTTGTGCACGAGCGTCATTTCTCCTTGTGCGTTGTGATGCATCGAGTGGGGGAAGTCAGTTCGACGATGGCATGTGGTCCACGGTTCGCGCAGCGCGCACGGCGTTGGGCCGAGCGCATGCCCGCAACGCGCGGGCGCCTCGCTAGGCGGCAGGGGCATTCTTACCACAGCCCGAAACGCCGGGGCAAGCGTGCTTAGGCGCCCTGGTCGAGCGGGGGCTAGCTTACTTTCCGCTTTCACAGAACGGAGCTCGCGCATCGCGTCGACGGCTACGTTCTCGCGCAGGGTTGACTCAGCGGCCCGCCGGCTGCTCCAGGAACCGCAGCAGCTCCTGATCGAATCTGTCCTGCGCTTCCAGATGCGGGATGTGCCCAATGTCGGGAAACAGCACGAGACGTGCGTCGGGTATCGACTGCACGGCCTTGCGCGCCAGCTCGGGAACCAGCCCGAGCGTCGCGCGCACCTCGGGCGCTACGCGACTGCGGCCGAGCGCGGCGCGGTCCTGCTCTCCGACGATGAGCAGCGTCGGTGCCCGGATCTGCGGGAGTTCGTACACCACCGGCTGCTCGTAGGCCATGGTGTAGGTCTGCGCGGCGGTGCGCGCGATCAAGTCGGATTCCGGGCCCAGGGACCAGCGGTACTGCACGTCGGCGTACACCTCGAACTCGGGCTTCCACTGGACGAAGTAATCCTTGAACTGGCTGTCGATGCCGGCGCGCGTCTGCTTGCGCGCTTCGGCCGCGAGCTGCTCGCGGGTTGCATAGGGCACCTTCACGCGGTAGTCCTCGAGGCCGAGCGGGTCTTCGAGCACCAGCCGCTCGACATACTCGGGGAACATCAGCGCGAAGCGCGCCGCCATCATGCCGCCAAGAGAGTGCCCCACGAGGACCGCCCGCTTGACGCCCAGGTAGTCGAGCAGCAGCTTCGTGTTGTCGGCATGGACATGCAGGCTGTGCGGCACGTCGGGTTTGGACGACTTGCCGAAGCCGATCTGGTCCGGGACCACGACGCGGTAGCCGTGCGCGCTCAGGAACTGGATCGTGTCCTTCCAGTACGCGCCGAAGAAGTTCCGCCCGTGCATCAACACGACGGTCTTGCCGTTGGCGGGCCCCGAGGGCTCGATGTCCATGAAGGCGAGCTTTACGTCCCGCCCTTCCATCCGCAGCGTCAACAGTTGCACCGGGTAGGGATAGGTCAGGCTCTCGAGCCCGATCCCCAAGGGCTCCTGCTCGCCGCTGCTGGCGGTTTGCGCGGGGCAGACTGGCATCCATGCCAGCAGGGCCGCACAAGCGAACAGGCGCAGACTGCGATCATGGCTTCTGGTCATGGTGTTCTCCTTGCTTGTCGTGCATCGTATACACTCAAAGCGGCCTGGCGTCGCTTCACCGTATGTCCGAGCGCCAAGGTGGCCGATCAACGCACCCGCACCCGATACGTTACTGAAGTCCATGAAAACGGTGTTTTTGTTCCTGGCGTGGTGCATCGTGGCCCCGGCGGCAGCGGAGGTGCAGCCGGTCGAGTTGCATCAGGTGATCGATCTCGGCCCGCCTGGAGATCAGAAGATCCTGGCGCTCACGCTCGACGCGTGCGAGGGACAGACCGACGTGACGCTCGCGCAGTTTCTGATCGAGCAGGGCATCCCGGCTACGATCTTCGTCACCAAGAAGTGGCTGCGTCGCAACCCCGAGGCCTCCGCGCTGCTCCTGAAGCATCGGGACCTCTTCGAAGTCGAGAACCACGGTGCGGCGCACGTGCCCGCCATCATCGGTGCGGACCGCCAGGTGCACGGCCTGCACGGGAACCGGGACATCGCACATTTGAAACGCGAGGTGCAGGGTGGAGCCGCGGCGATCGAGGCCGCGTTCGGTCAGCCGCCGCACTGGTACCGGGGTGCGACCGCGGAGTACGATCCGGAGGCGATCCAGGTCATCGAGTCGCTCGGCTACAAGATCGCGGGGTTCTCCGTCAACGCGGACCAGGGTGCAACGCTCTCCCGCGCCGGGATCGTGAAGCGACTGAGCGCCGTCAAGAGCGGCGACATCATCATCGCCCACATGAACCGGCCGCAATCTCACACGGGAGAAGGTCTGGCGGCCGGCCTGCCGCGCCTGGTGGCGCGCGGGTTCCACTTCGTGCGCCTGGACCAGGTGAAGGTGCGCACCGTGCCCTGAGCGCGCGGTGCGCCGCGTCCGGAGCGTCCCGGCCAGCGCCGCTGCCTCCCTGCGCCGTCTCTTCACCGCTGTCCATAGGCAACTCTCACAGGTGCATCCGGCTCTTGTGTGCGTTGAGCAGACGGCAGACCCGTCCCGCGATCGCACAGCTCTCCTCCCCCTTGTGTGCTTTGGGAGGGGGATGGGGGAGATAGGCCGCTTGCCCCATCCCCACCCTGCCCTCCCCGTGAAGGGGAGGGAACACACACAGTGGGCACGTTGGACCCACAACGACGTCTGAAGGACCATCTCACAAGGATCCCGGTGCACCGGCTGGCGGCGGGAGGCTTGCGATGACGGCGGAATCCTCCCCGCCTACCCTTCTGCTGCGTGACGGCCGGCGGCTCGCATGGCACGAGGCGGGCAGCGCGCGCGGCGCGCCGGTAGTCGCTTGCCATGGGCTGCCGGGGTCGCGCGAACAGCGCTATCCCGACGAGGGCCTGGCCCAGCGCATGGGGGCGCGCGTAATCCACGTGGATCGGCCGGGCTTCGGTTGGTCGGATCCCGCGCCCCACCTGCGGCTACGCGACTGGGCGCTCGACGTGGAGCAGTTGGCCGAGCACCTCGGCCTGGATCGGTTCGCCGTCGCCGGCGTGTCCGGAGGCGGGCCTTTCGCGGCGGCCTGTGCGGCGCTCCTCCCCGACCGCGTCTCGCGGGTGGCGCTCGTCAGCAGCGTCGGTCCACCAGCATCGATGGGCCCACCGGCGCAAATGCATCTGCTCGCACGGTTTGCGTTGTACGGGGCGGCGCGGGTGCGCTGGCTGGTCGCTCCACCGCTAGCGATGGCGGCGCGTCTCGCGCGTGCTCGGCCGAACGACTTCATCGCGCTGCTGGCGCCCTCGCTGGGACCGGCGGACCAGGTGGTGCTCGCACGTCCGCACGTGCAGCAGATGCTCGTACGCGACCTCAGAGAGGCGTTCCGCCAGGGCGCTGGTGGGTTGGTGCGAGATCTCGCGCTTCTGGGTTCAGACTGGAACCTCCCGCTGTCGCGGGTGCGTGCTCCGTGCGCTCTATGGCACGGGGAGCGGGACCGGGTGGTTCCGGCCTCGGCCTCGGCGCGTCTGGCACAGGAGATCCCGGGGAGCCGGCTGACGCTGCTGCCGGACGCTGGACACTTCTTCGTGCTCGAGCACTGGCCGCGCATCCTCGAGTGGCTTCTCCAGTGACCGGCGCGGCCGCTCACGTTGGCGTCAAAACTCGAAGCCTCGCTGATGCGAGCCGTCGTCTGCGTAGGCGAGCTCTCCATCCACGATACGGGCGGCGGCCGTCCATGGGTGCAGCTCGGTGCGGCCGGGAGCCAGGATATGACGGACCTCCCAGCCCCGGGACTTCAGATAGTCGGCGATCAGCCCCCGGTGGCAGCGTTGCCAAGCCTGCTCGGCGCAGAGCAACACGGTCGGTTGGTCGCGTGCGATCTGCGCCAGCCTCGTGATGGCGACCTCGAACGGCCCGGTGCGCATGTAGTCGGCATAGCCGCGGAACGCGGAGCTGCGCCATGCGGTGTTGGGGGAGTCCTCGTCAGGCGTGCGCCGGCCTCCCAGCTCCGGCAGCCAGACATATTCGATCCCTGCAGCCCGCAATGACGACGCGATCGTGCCGCGGTTGAACTGCGGATGCCTTCGCGACGCCGGGTATCGGCGCACATCGGCCAGCGTGCGCACGCCGCTTTCCTGCAGCAGCCCGACCAGCTCACCGATCTCACGGGTCGAGTGGCCGACCGTGAAGAGGCACGACGACATTTCGAGCGTGGGCTTAGGGGCTCGGTGAGGGAGGGGCCTCGGCACGGTCACCAGCCATCCCTGGCTCTACGCGCAGCCAGATCGTGACCGGCCCGTCGTTGGTGAGCGTGACCTGCATGTGGGCCCCGAAGCGCCCGCTTGCCACGCCAGGGTGGGTCGTGCGAGCGCGCGCGAGCATGTGCTCGAACAACGCGCGGCCGCGTTCCGGGGGCGCGGCGGGAGTGAAGCTTGGCCGATTCCCTTTGCGCGTGTCGGCGGCCAGCGTGAATTGAGGGACCAGCAGCAGCCCGCCGCCGATGTCGCGCAGGCTCAAGTTCATCTTGCCCTCGGCATCCGCGAACACCCGGTAGTTGAGCAGCCGCTCGAGCAGCCGCTCTGCGTCGGACTCGTCGTCGCCGCGCTCCGCGCACACCAGAACCAGCAGCCCGTGGCCGATGCTGCCGACCGTTTCGCCGTCGACCTCCACACGGGCCTGGCTGCAGCGCTGGAGCAAGCCGATCACGCCCGGTTCCCGGCGGACGCGGAAATGACTAGCGAGTGCTGTTCAAGCCGGGGCACGGTGGTTTCCGATGCGTCGAATCGACAATCGCAGGCAGGCTGCCAGGCCGGATTCTACCCGTGGCGCAGACGGCGGCGTGTTGCGCCATCCCTCCAGCAGCCGCGCGCAAGACGATGGCCCCGGGCGGGACCACGGCCGCTTGATCCGAGAGGGTCGAGCCTTGATACTGTATCGGACAGCAGTAGCGATCCGACGGCCTGAACCGGGTCCGATCCCGAGGAGGATGGCAGGATGAACGACGGCGACAACGCGAAAGCCCCTTCCGGCCGCGAGGTGGCCACGCTTGCGGGCGGCTGCTTCTGGTGCCTCGAGGCGGTCTTCGATCAGCTCAAGGGCGTGAACGGCGTCGAGTCCGGATACATCGGCGGGCGCACTGCCGACCCCAGCTACGAACAGGTCTGCTCCGGCGATACCGGGCACGCCGAGGCGGTCCGCGTCACCTTCGATCCCAACGTCGTTTCGTACCGCGACCTGCTCAAGGTGTTCTTCACGATCCACGATCCAACGACGCTCAACCGCCAGGGCAGCGACGTCGGAACGCAGTACCGCTCGGCGATCTTCTACCATTCGCCCGAGCAGAAGCGCGCGGCCGATGAAACCATCTCGGAGCTCGGCGCCGAAAAGCTCTTCGACCGGCCGATCGTCACTCAGGTCACGCCCGCCGGCGCCTTCTATCCGGCCGAGGGGTATCACCAGGAATACTTCCAGCGCAATCCGTATCAGCCTTATTGTCAGTTCGTCGTAGCGCCCAAAGTGGCGAAGTTCCGCAAGCTGTATTTCGATCGTCTGAAGAAGTGACGAGAGCGGCCGGCGTCGATCGCCGGAGACGGATGCGCTGGCTGTCGCGGCGGGGCGCCATCGTCGCCCGCTCGAGCGAGCGCGAGCCCGTCAAGGCCGCGGGCTGTCGCTTGCGTGCGACTGGCCGCCGCGGCACAGCGCTCTGCCGATGGAGACGGAGTCCGCGCTACGTAGCTTGCCAAAGGCCGTAAGCGCCGAATGCCGCCACAGCCAATGCGCCGGCCACGTTCAGGCTGCGCACCAGGCCTGCATGTTTGACCAATCTTTGCAGCGCCGCTCCGAAGGCGGCGTAGCTCACCTGCACGACCAGGCTGCCCGCGAACAGGGCGAGTGCATTCCGCAGCACGATGAGGGGCCCGCCGCCGGTGGGCATCTGACCCGAGAAACCGACGAACAGAAGCACGGTGAGCGGATTGGCCAAGGTCAGCAGGTAGAACTGGAGGAGCCCGGGGGCGCGCGACCACGCGCCGTCGAGTGCCGCCGCCTTGCTGATGGGGCGGCGCAGAGCACCAGCCGCGAGCCACGTGCCGAGCATCAGGAGCAGGGCGGACGAGGCGACACGGAACAGGCGCTGATGGCTTTGCAGCAGCAGCGCCAAGGCCGAGCCGGCCGAGAGTGCGAGCAGGGCGTAGGCCAGGTCGGCCAGCGCCACGCCCAGCGCTGCGCCGAGAGCCGCTGTCAGCGGGCAGGTGAGCCCGGTGCGGATCAGCAGCAAGGCGATCGGGCCTACGGGGGCGGCGATGGCGAGTCCGAACGCAATCGCACGAAGCGCATCCACCCCGGCAATGTACCCGGGATTTCGATCGGCTGGAACGGTCCGGCCATGGCGCGCTATGCGCTCGGAATACCCCGTTCGGGTATCGCCGCGGGGCGCGACAGGGGCCTTCCGGGCGAGCTCGAGGCGAATCCCCCGAGCGCGATCGAGAGCCCACGGGCGGTTCCCATGGCGATCTCCCTCGGGGGTGAGAGCGATTTAGATGTTGACATGCCATTCACCGCTGTGCATGCTTTCGTCTCGCCAGAGGCTGTACGGCAAATGAGTTCCCCAGCGATGCACACAGCAAATCGACTTGAGTGGAGGTAATCGACAATGGCGATGAAGAAGACCGCAGCGAAGAAGGCTCCGGCGAAGAAGTCCGCGGCGAAGAAACCGGCGAAGAAGCCGGCAAAGAAGGCTCCGGCGAAGAAGCCGGCCGCGAAGAAGGCAGCCCCGAAGAAGAAGAGCACCGGCGCAAAGCGCAAACCGAACGCTGCGTTCATGAAGGCGATGAACCCAACCCCCCTTCTGGCCGCCGTCATCGGCGAGAAGGCGCTCCCCCGGACTGAGGTCACCAAGAAGATCTGGGACTACATCAAGAAGAACAAGCTGCAGGACGCCATCAACAAGCGGATGATCAACGCCGACGAGAAGCTCAAAGCCGTCTTCGGCGGCAAGAAGCAGGTGTCGATGTTCGAGATGACCAAGCTGGTCAATGCGCACCTGAAGTAGTTCCCCATGACCGCGGCCGGCGCGACGCCCGCCGGCCGCCAGCCTGTACGGGCGAAGCTCGAAACGGCGTCGCGCTCGAGTGGCCGCGCGTGAGCCGGCCGAGGTCCGCTGCGGGGCCACCTGCAACGGAGGGTGGAGTGTCCGCCTCCGTATAGTCGACCTCCGCTCTAGCGATCCCAGCCTTCCAGTGCGAGACCGCTGCCTTTGGTTCCGCTCGCATCGAGCCGGAACCACCGTGCGGTCGTGAGCGGTCTTGTTGGCACAAAGGGGCCACTGGCGTAGACAGAGCGCGTTTCGCGAGCGATACGAAGCCCCACGCGAGGCCGGACACGCCAGACGGATCTCAACCCCCGGCCGCGCACGTCGCGAGCGCAGAGCACGTTGTCGCCGCGCTTGCGCCGCGTGTGGGCCGGCCCTGGCGAGCGGCGCCGCAGGCGTGCCGTCGGGCGAGCCCGAGGCATGGCGGACCGAAGACGAACCCAATCGCAAAGGAGAATAGATGCATCAGCGGGTCGCGGTTGCAGTGCTTTCGATCATGCTGGCGGTCCTGCCTGGGCTTGCGCTCCAGGCGGCCGAGCCGATTCGGATCGGGGTCGTCAACGAGATCACCGGCGCCCAGGCGGAAGCGGGTCAGTTCACCGTCAACGGGATCAAGCTGGCCCTCGAGGAGATCAACAAAGCCGGCGGCGTGGGTGGGCGCCCGCTCGAACTGCGCATCGAGGACAATCAGAGCACCAACCCCGGGACGGTGCTCGCGTTCTCCAAGCTGCTCGCCGAGGGAGGGCTTGCCGGCATCATCGGGCCGATCCGGAGCACCCAGATCCAGGCCGCTTCGCCCACGATCGCCAAAGGCGGGATTCCCACGATGATCGGGGGTACCGACACCAGCCTCACGCACGTGAGCAACCGCTGGGTGTTCCGGGCCCGGCCCAACGACAGCTATTCCTCGCGCGTGATCGCCGACTTCGGGGTGAACACACTCAAGCTGAAAAAGTGGGCCATCGTCCACTCCACGGATGCGTTCGGGACGGGCGGGAAGAACGCGCTCGTGGCCGCGCTGCAGTCGCTAGGGGTGGAGCCGGTGTTGGTCCAGGGCTACACCAACAATTCCCAGGACTTCACTCCCATCGTGCTTGCGATCAAGAAGTCGGGCGCCGACATCCTGGCCACCTACATGACCAACTCCCCCGACGTCGGGATCTTCGCCAAGCAATTGCGCCAGCTCGGCGTGACGATCCCCTGGGTGGGCTCGCCGTCCATCATCTCGGTGACGGCGCTCAACCTGGCCGGCGACGCGCTGCATGGCACCTACGCGATCGCCGATTTCACCACGGATGCGAACGATCTCACCAAGGGGTTCACCAGGAAGTACCGCGACAGGTACGGCATCAATCCGGACACCTTCGCGAGCTGGGCCTATGACGCGTTGAACGTGCTGGCCATCGCCATGCGCAACGCCGGCAGCACCGAGCCCGAAGCGGTCCGCAAGGCGATCCTCGGCATCAAGGGATACGCGGGCGTCGAAGGCCGTTACGTGTTCGACGACAACGGCGACGGCCTGCACGGCTACAACGTGGTGCGGAACGAAAACGGCAAGATCGTCTACATGAAGCACGTCGATTTCGCGCCCAAGTGATGGGCGCGAGCCCGGTGCCTCCGATCCATCCCGGATGGATAGGGGCCCGGGCCGGCGCATCCCTCCCGTCTCAAGACACGCGCACCAGCTTGCGGAGGCTACGCAACCCGCGCGGGATGGGTGTGTCGGGATACACCTGAGACCAGGCGGTGTAGGAGACCTCTCCCACGTAGATGTCGCCGCGCGAGTCGAGCGCCATGCCGTGCGGGGCGATGAACTGATCCGGGCGCTGGCCCGCGCGCACGTCGCCAAGGCGCGCGAGCAGCTTTCCCTCGTGCGTCACGATGCTCACCCGCGGGCCGAGATTGGGCACGTGCCGGTTCACGGGCATCGTCGGGCCGATCTCCCCGATGTAGCAGACTGGATGCCGGCGCGGCTCGACGTAGAGCCCGCAGGGGCGGTGCAGGTTATTCCACTGCGCTTCGTAGCTTCCGTCGCCGTCGAATACTTGAACGCGATGGTTCTCGCGGTCGGCGACATACACCCATCCATCCGGATCGCAGCAGATATTGTGGGGGATGTTGAACTGGCCCGGATCGGTCCCAGGCTCGCCCCACGACAGGAGCCGCTTGCCGTCGGGGGAATACTTGTGCACGCGCGCGTTGCCGTAGCCGTCCGAAACGTAGATCTCGCCACGCGGTGAGAGCGCCGTGTGCGTGCAGCGGTTGAACGGCTCTCCGCTCATGTACGGCGTGGGCTCGCCCGGGATGCCGATCTCCAGCAGCACCTTGCCCTCGAGCGTGCACTTGCGCACCGTGTGATCGCCGTCGTCGGTGCAATACAGCGCATCGTCGGGTCCCAGATGCAGGCCGTGCGCCCTGTGGAACACGCCTTCTCCCCAGGAGCGCAGGAAGTTTCCTTCGCGATCGAACACGATCATCGGGTGCTTGCCCCGGTTGAAAACATAGACCCGGTCGTTCCGGTCCACTGCGACCGCGGCCACGTCGAGAAGCTCCCAGCCATCCGGCACCTTGGCCCAGTTTTCGACGACTTCGTAGCGGTACTGGCCGCTTCCCAGAATCGTTGCCATCGCTCCTCCTACTCGAAAAGTTCCAGGTTGCAAATTCCTTTGTCCGCGCCCAGTTCTCGGGGCAAGCGGTCGTGCTGCGCCGCCGGGCTCACGCCCCGCGCAAGCGGCCGCGCAGCGACTCGGGGATCTCGATCTCGAACGACAGCACGCGCGCGGACAAGGATTTCCCGTAGTTGTCCAGGCACAGGCTGCGCGATACTCCACCGCCCAGCGCGTCATGCGCCACGAAGTTGAGCGCATGCAGCCCATCCAGGGCGTAGCGCTCGACCCTGCCTTTCACCACGCCGGCGTAATGCGACTTGAACCGCTCGGCGGTGAGCTGCTCCTTGAGAAACGGATAGAGCTCCGGCGCATAGGCGATCACCGAGATGTTCGAGGTGTTGCCCTTGTCGCCCGAGCGGGCGTGCGCCACATGCTGAAGCAGGACTCGCATAGGGAGTGCCACCATACCACACGGCGCGACAGCGCTCTTACCGGCGTGTCCATGAGGCGATTGGCGCGGCGGATGGGCTCGCCACGCCGGGTGAGGAGGGACCGCGCTGCACTCGATCTGCCCCCAGGGCATTAGCAAAGATGCTTTCGTTCCTTCCTTTCCCCGGCCGGGAGGCGCATAGTGAGCGGCGGGCGGTGCGTGCGCTGGCTGCGCAAATCAGCCGGCGCACGCTTGCACTCGTCTGGTCGGACGCGTACGACCCGTGGGATTTGATCGGGCAGCTTGCGGCCACGTCACCTTCCGCTAAAGCGCCGCGGACAGCCTCCGCGGGCCCTGAAACTTCGATAAAGGAGAGCACGCATGTCCAGCGACCTCGAGCAGGTCTTCGTCCAGACTCAATCCGCCCTCAGCCAGCATCCCGAGCAAGGGCTCGTCACGTTCGCGGCGGAAAGCCGCGGGCAGGGAGGGTTGTACCGGCGGGTCAAGATCCGTGACTTCGCCGTCGACGTCGACGAGCCGCCGCTGCTGGGCGGCACAGACCGCGCAGCCAACCCGGTGGAGTACGCACTGGCGGCGCTCGCGACCTGCCAGGAGATCACCTATCGGTTGCATGCCGCCGCGCTGGGCATCCCGCTCAACGACGTGTCGGTGCGGCTCGAAGGCGATCTCGACCTGTGCGGCTTCTTCCGCGCCGCGGAGGGGGTGCGTCCCGGTTTCAAGGAGATCCGCGGCAGCGTCCGGTTCGACAGCACGGCCTCGCCCGAGGACTTGAAGCGCCTCAAGGAAGTGGTCGATGCACATTGCCCGGTGCTGGACCTGTTCCGCAACCCGACGGCCGTGAAGCTCGAGATCGCTGAACCCGCGCAGTCGGAGCAAAAGCGGGTCGCCTAGCGGCACACCAGAGTGCGAGACGGTGAGCGTGCGTGCGGTCAGCGGGCGCTCACCGAATTCCGTGACTCGTGATTCGTGACTCGTAATTCGTGAGTCGTGAGGGCGCCCGGCGAGGGGGAGGTCAGCTCTCGTAGTAGGAAATGATCGGCGTGATCTTTTCGCGCGGCACCAGCGAGGACCACACGCCGATGATCTCGCGAGTGCGTTCCTGGAACGGCACGCGCTTTCCGGTCATACCCACGCCCGAAACCGCCATGCCGTCCACCTCGCGGCCGACCTTGATCGCTTCTTCGCGCGTGCGGCAGCGCGCCGCTACGCGCACGGCGACCTCGTAGGGCTCGGGTGCATCCGCCGGCGTCATGGCGCCATGGATCGCGTTCAGCCCCAGAAAGTCGACGCGCAGTTCCTCCGCTCGCAAATCGACGATCCGGAACCGCTCCTCCAGGATGCGCTTAGCCAGGTGAGCCCGCCGCAGCGCACCGGGACCGGCGTAGAAGAACATGTCCTCGCCGATGAATCCTTCCATGCAGCCGATCGACACCTTGAGCGTGGGTGTGCGCGGCTTCCCCGAGATGCCGGTCACACGCACGCGGTCGGGACCGACCTGCTCCAAGACCGCAGTGCTGAAATCGACGACGACATCCGGCGTGATGTAGTTCGAAGGATCGTGGACCTCGTAGAGCATCTGTTCCTTGACCGTCTCTAAGGTCACCGCGCCGCCGGTGCCCGCGACCTTGGTGATGACCGCGCTGCCGTCGCTCGCCACCTCGGCGATGGGAAAGGCGAGGTTCCAGGGCTCCGGGACGTCTTTGAAGCCGGGGTCGGCGAAGTAGCCGCCTGTCACTTGGGCCCCGCACTCCAGCAAGTGGCCGATGCCGTTGCCGGGGCCGAGCCGTGCATGGTCCAGCGGGTTCCAGCCGAACTCGTACATCATGGGTGCCATGAAGATCGAGGGGTCCGCAACGCGGCCGCTCACGACGACGCTCGCGCCGTTCTGCAGCGCCGCGACGATCGGCTCGGCACCCAGGTACACCTCGGCCGAGACCAGATGCTCCGCCAACGCCGAGGTGGGTAGCCCGGTCTCGAGCACTGTGTCGGTCAGCTCGAGCACGCGACCGGTGATGTCCCCGCCGGTGATCGCAGCCACTTTCACGCCCCGCGCGCCAAGCTGCCGCAGCCAATAGACGATGCGCTCGGCCGCCCCCTGCGGATTTACCCAGCCCTGGTTGGTGATGATCTTCGTGCCGCGGCGCAGGCAGCCCGGGAGCACGGCGCGCATGCGGTCGTCCAGATACGTGTCATAGCCGGGGAAGGACGGATCGCGGCGCCGGCGCACCTGCGCGGCCGAGACGGTGGCCTCCGCCATGGTTTCGAAGCTGAGGTAGTCGAGGTCGCCCTTCTCGGCGTTGAGCGCGGCCGGCTCGATCCGGTCGCCCCACCAGGCCGATCCGGCGCCGATGCGGATGGTTGTCTTCATCTATGCTTCGGTGCACATTCGCGCCCTCAGCGGAGCGCGCTCGCTATTGCAGCACGCAGCGCGGCGGCTTGACAAGCGAGCGTTGGCGCACCCAAGATTCCCGGGACAAACGGGTTGCGGGCCTGAACGACAGCGCGCTCGCGCACAGGGCGCTCGGCCGAGCTCGCACGGGGTCACCCAGGCCGCGCTCGACGCCGGCGCAAGCCCCGAGATTCGAACCGTACGACGCATCCTTTGGGAGGACCTCGCCATGAGCACATCGCCGCGCTGGAAGCGCAGACCCGAAGGATCCACCTGGGGCGACTGGGGCCCCGACGACCAGCTCGGGCGCCTGAACCTGCTCACGCCGGAGAAGATCAGGCAGGGGCTCGCCGAGGCGCGAGAAGGGCTCAGCTTCTGCCTGAGCCTGCCGCTCGACTATCCCGGCGGAAACGTGCTCAACCCGCGGCGCTACCCGCCGGTTCTGCGCCCGACGCTACGGCGCGAACGGCCCAACTTCTTCTACGAGGTGCGCAACGACGTCGCGGACGCGACCGACGTGGTCAACGACGATGTCGCGATCCTGCACCTGCAGTACTCGACCCAATGGGACAGCCTGGCCCATGTCGGCTCGCTGTTCGATGCCAACGATGACGGTGTGGCCGAGCCGGTGTTCTACAACGGCTACCGGCCGGGCATCGAGATCATCGGGCCGACCGACGCCGCCGATGCCGGCGGCATCAACCTGGTTCCGGCCAAGTCCACCTCTGAGGCGCGCGCACTCGGCATCGAGAACATGGCCACCAAGTGCATGCAGGGGCGCGCAGTCATGATCGATCTGCACGCGCACGTGGGCCGGGCGCGAACACCGATCGGCTACGACCAGCTCATGCGCATCCTGGACAAGGACAAGGCGGGCGTCGAGCGCGGCGACATGGTGTGCCTGCACACCGGG
>Ga0335077_10004952_pt1 | contig 16288 bp, 13 predicted proteins | sample Lox_Sample_31_FD_207151 | JGI IMG/M metagenome (GOLD analysis project Ga0335077, IMG submission 207151) | Soil microbial communities from Loxahatchee National Wildlife Refuge, Florida, United States - Lox_Sample_3.1 | ecosystem: Environmental > Terrestrial > Soil > Wetlands | place: USA...
CGGCCTGGGCGTGGTGGAAGGCGTTGCGGAGCAATTCCCGCGCGATCCGGTAGACCTCGTCCTGGATCAGCGGCGCCACATCCCGCCGCGCTCCTTCCACCGTCACGGCGAAGACCGGCGGATTCCCCGACGCCTCCTCGGAGCGCGCCAGTTCCTGCCCGGCCGTCGTGATGAGTTCCGCGAGATCACCCCCACCGGCCGGATGGAGGCGCAGGTCCTGGATTGCGCTGCGCCCCTCGGCGATCGCGCCCGCGGCGGTGTTGATGGCTTTGTCGAGGCTTTCCTCGGTTTTTTCCGGGCGGCGGGCAAAGATGTTGCGTGCGGCCTGCATCTGGATCAGTGCAGCCTGAAAGCTCTGCAGCATGGTATCGTGCAGCTCCCGCGCGACGCGCAGCCGCTCGTCCACGCGCCCGTCCAACTGGGCGTTGAACTCCCGCCGGATCTGGTAGAGCCGCAGCCGGTACAGCCCCCAGAGCACGGCCAGAAACGCGGCTACGCACGACGCGTAGAACCAAGAGGTCTGATTCCAGGCCGGGGCGATGGAGAACTCCAGCGTGTCGCCGGTTTCGTTCCAGACGGCGCTGTTGTTGCAGGCCTTGACGCGGAAGCGGTACGTCTTCGGACGGAGGTTCGAGTACTGTACTTTGCGGTCGTTGATCACTTCCCTCCAGCCGGGGTCCTGCCCTTCCAGTTTGAACTTGAAGTGGACCTTCTCCGGAACCGTGAGACTGAGCGCCGTGTAATCGATGGTCACATCGCGGGGGTTGGCCGGCAGGCGCATTCCGGGCTTGAGTTCGTAGGGTTGATCGTCTACGACGATGCGCTCGATGTGGACCGGCGGCGGTACGTGATTGACCGGGATGTGTCGGGGATCGAGGACTTGCGCGCCGTCTGCGGTCACGAACCAGATTCCCCCGTCGGGCGCCTTCGATACGCGCGGGCTGTACCTGGAGGTCACGTCGGCCGACAATCGCACTCCGTCGGCGGCGTCGAAGAGGCCGAAGTGCACCGTATGCTCCGGGTCCGCAATCCACGCATCCAATTCAGTGCGTGGGATGCGCACCAAACCGCACGATGTGTTCAGCCACAACGAACCATCGTCGTCCGCCATTGACCAGTGCACGGTCTCGCACGGCAATCCATTATGTCTGTTGAGTGTGGTGACGCGGCCATCGGCAATCCGGCTGAGCCCGCCTGTTGTCGCGGCCCACACGGTACCGTCGCGATCCACGCTCACCCTATAGATTGGCCCATCCGCGATTCCCTCGCGTTTCGCATACGACTGCCTGATCCGCCCATCTTTGAAATAGATGACGCCGCGATCGAAACTGAAGCCGAGCCAGAGGCCTCCTGGTTCGATGCCGGGCATTAGACTGATGGCGGTGCGTTTGGCTCCGAGCTGAGGCCAAGACACCTCCTCGACGAGTTCCCCATCCCGAAGGTGCAAAAGACTGCTATCTTCGGATAGCCACACGTTGCCGCTGCCGTCCGCCGCGATGGCATGCACTTGACCGGCGGTCACGGCGCTATTGCGAGTAAACCGGCCATCCTGGTGGGAGACAAGTCCGCCACGCGTGAAGAGCCAAAGCCGGCCGTCGTGGCCCTCAAACATGGATTCCACGACCGGGTCGGGCAGCCCCGGTTCCTTTCGGAAGGTGGTAACTTGCCCCTTCCTCCAAAGATTCAATCCGTTCTGCCCACCAACCCAGACGCCGCCGTCGCGTGACGCCACGACGGACCAAACAGCGTCGCCAGACAAGCCCTGCCTGGAGGAAATCGTCGACACGGCGAACTCGCGGAACCTGTCGAGCCCCGCTAAAGTCGCGACCCAAACGTTTCCTTCGCGATCTTCGAAGCTGGTTAAGACGTAATCGCCCGTGAGGCCATCCAAACGCGCGAAGCGGTCCGTACTGCCCTGGTGGATGTGGAAGAGCCCGGAGTCGGTGGTGCCAAGCCATAGTCCACCATCGCGATCCCGGAGCAGGTTCTTCGGCTTGCCGGGTTCGATGTACACGCCAGGCGAGTAGGGCCGGAACTGATCGTTGACGAATTCCCTGATCCCGTCGACAGTAGCAACAATCAGATGTCCGTCTGAGGTTTCATTCAGATCTCCACCCCGCAAGCGGCTCGAACCTGGGTACTGCTTCCACGATCCGCCTCCGAGGCGCCAGAGGCCGGATTGGGCTAACACCCAAACGTCCTCTCCGATGGGGTGCATGGAGTGAATGCCGCCGAAAGCTGCATCCCGTCCATAGCATTCGACCGCATCGCCGCGTATGGCGCAGACCTTCCACAATCCGACAGTATCGGCAACAACCCATACAACTCCACCGGGAGTGTCGGCAAGACGGAAAATACGATGTCCCGCCAGTTGCGGGTAGATCCGCAGCTTGCCGCCCTTCCAACTCGCAAGGCCGTTGTTGGTGCCGATCCAGAGCGTCCCGTCGCGCACTGAGAGAAGATTGAGAATGCTCGTGGACGGAAGCGGCTGATCATTCGGCGGCTGCCAGCCGCTGAAGTGCATGCCGTCGAAACGGACTAAACCGAAGTCGGTGCCCAGCCACAGATAACCATCGGGTGTTTGAGCGATCGAGAAGACTGTGCCCTTGAAATGCCCGTCACGGATTGTCCACGCGGTATGCGCGTATTGGTTGATGTCCAGAGACGGGTTCAGAGCGAACACAGGCGCACAGAATGCACCGAACGCAAGCACCAGCGCGCCGATTCCATTGCATGGAAGAGTCGCGACGATGCCACGAGTGTGTTCTGTGCCCACTAGCACTCATTATTACCTAGGGACGCTGGGGGCGGCATCTGTGTTGCCGCCCCTTCCAAGTTGGACAGCGTCGCCTAGTCCTGCAGGAACTCGAAGTCTCCAGCGGCATCGGCATCCACGTCGCCTACGCCAGGCAGAAAGCCCTGGATTACCTCTTCGGCTTGCCCGATCAGCGTCAATTCGGGAATTTCATATTTCGGCATTTTGATTTCACCTCCTTCCGCCCAGTCTGAGGAGAGCCGTCGCTAAGCGGCCCGGCATTCCACGCGGCGATCGGCCTCTGGCCATCGCCCGCGCAGCCAAAACTCGAGCAGCACGATCTGCTGCAACTGATACGCATTGCAATCCAATCCCGCAGTCAGGCGGTTCAGCCGCGAGAGCAAACTCGTGCGGTCGACGAATCCGCGCCGGACCACTTCCAGGTCGCCCGCTTGGAGAAGTTGGCGGGCCATCGGACGCAATGCCTCCTGCCATGGCGCGCCAAACAGGCCCTTGGAGCGGCGCTTCTGCAACTTCGCCGGCCAGAGATCGGCAAGCGCCCGGCGCATCAACCGTCGGGGTTCGCCGGGACCGCAGAGCACGCCGGCGGGCACGCACATGAGAAACTCGACCAGCGGCCGGTGCACAAAGGGATGCGTGTACTCCAGATGCTGAAATGGCTCGGGCGCTTTCAGCGTGCGCTGCTCCAGCATCGAAGAGAGCGCCTGAAAGTGTTTCCGCCGCTCCGGTGGGGCGTGCATCCACTCGGTCGAAGAGAAGCGGCTCGCGCCGGAGAGCCCGGTGCGTTCCACGAACGCCGGCACGAGCGATGTCTCGCTGCTTTTCGCGACGTATGAGCCATCGGGCAGCGTGTAGACGCCCACCGGTGCAAGCGACGGCGGCAAAGCTCCCCGCAACGCGCGCCAGAGCGTCCAGTAGACCGGCAGCGCCAGAATCCTGCTCCACGCGAGCGCTTCGCTGCAGGCGCGGCCGAGCCGCAAGCGCCGCAGATGACCCGCGACCTGCAGCGAATCGTCGAACCAGTTTCCCATCAGAAGATCGCCGCCCTGTCCGGTAAGCAGGACGCGCGCTCCGACGCGATCCGCGACCCTTGCCGCCGCGCTGCGGACCGGCGCAAACTGCTCCGGCTGGGCATGGCCGACTTGATCAGTGGAGATCACCGGGGCGTCGTGTGTCGAGATGTGAAAACCTTCAACTCCGCAAAACGCTTCCATTTCGCGAACGAACGGCTCGTCCAATGAGTTGCGCCAGAGGTAGCTCACGGTTTGCAACGAGGGCGCTGCGACCGCGCCGTTTCGGATCAGGCGGCTGGCCATTGAGACGACGGACGACGAGTCGAGGCCGCCGCTGAGTTCGGCGAGGACCGGCGAACCGCCCTGAAGCCGAACCGCAACGGCCTCCTCGAACAGCGACCGGAACTGCTCCTCATAACGTCGCTCGTCCCGGTACCGGATCTGATCGACGACCGGCAGGTCCCAGAAACGGCGGATGAATGTGCCACTCGCCGAGACACACACGGCGTGGCCGGGAGGAACGGAGAGGATGCCCTGGTACGGCGTGCGGTTTGGGCACCTCCCGTACGAGAGAAGACCGGCGACATACTCTTCGTCGAGTTCTTGGGGAGCCGTTGCGTCCGCCAGGGCCTGCAAATCGCCTGACCAGAGGATACGCCTCCCCTCGACTAAGTAATAGAGGGGACGCACGCCGGCGAAGTCGCTGGCGAGGACGATCGTGCCGCTGCGCCTGTCGCGAATGACCGTGCTCCAGTCGCCGATCAGGTGCACCAGCCCGTCCGCACCCCAATAGTCGTAAGCAGCGGTCGCGAGTGCGGCGTTAGTGCGCGTGTCACGCAGAGAGGCGCCCAGGCGGAAGAGGAGGTCGCCGCGGTTATCGAGGCGGCCGTTCCAGAAGAGTGTTTCGGCGGCGACGCTTCCGTCATTCGTGGGACGCGAGTCGAGCGTGGCTATTTGAACTTTTGATTGCATATTGCACCCTCGACGGTCACAGCGAATATAAAATCTGTAATCTCTGGTAGGCGGGCGAGCCGTTCACGATTTTGCCATCCACCTCTACCCAGGCGTGGGAGAAGAAGGGTGCGGGGCGATAGCCGACCACCAGTTTGGCGGAGGCCCCGCTCTTGCGCAGCAGGCGGACCGCGCAGACGGAGCGCTGAAGGCAGAGCACGGGCTTCCAGTAGAGGCAGGTTGCCAGTTCGATGGCGTCGCAGAACTCCCTAGCCAGATCGGGACACGACGGCTTAGGCGCCCGGGAACAATTTCGGACCTGTCGCTGCACGTAGGCAAACCCAAACAGCCTGAGGACGATGTCGTAGCGCGCGAACTCCCAGAGCGCTCTCAATACCAGGCAGACGTATTGCGTACCGCTCATGCGGCCCTCCGTTCGATGAGCCCGTTGCGCTGAAGCTGATCGAGAAACCGCGACGTATGCTCGTGGGCCGTTGTCACCCCCACTTGAAAATCGTTGTGGAGCTTCTCGGCAATAGCGTCGACTGAGAGCCGCTGCTCGATGCATCGCCAGATGTACGCGCCGGCGGGGCCGGAGCTGTACAGCCGCCCCTTGGTATTGTCGAGGATCACTACGCCACCCTCATAAACGGAAGTGACGGCTTCCGGGTTAATCTTGATGTCAGAATCGTAAACTCTCTTTTTCTCAGAAGTCATTGCTGTCACCGGATTCAAGAAATGTAATTCCAGAATGAAGCCAATGGCGCGAATGCGGAACCCACATGCAGGTGACGCCGAAATAGCAAAATCCGGGCGCAGGAGGCCGCCCCTTACGGGCGTGCTGCTGATGGCGCGATCTTCATGCCGGCCAGTCCCTCGAAAGTGGGCACAAATCGCCGGAGTGGAGCGTATAATACCGTATGCGAATCGGTCTGCCGATTTTGGCGGATGCCATGGTGATTGCGCTACTCGCCGCGGCACCGCTCAGCGGCCAGAGTGCCGAAATCTCGGGACTCATCTCCGACCCTTCGGGTCTCGCCGTGCCCAACACGAAGGTCACCGTAATGGGTCAGGCGACGGGCCTTACCCGCGAAGTCGCGTCCAACCAGGAAGGGTTGTATAGCATACCCGCTCTCTCGCCCGGCTCTTACGACCTCACAGTGGAAGCGAGCGGATTCAAATCGATTCATCAGAATGGAATCGTCTTGGAAGTGGACCAGCGCGCAAGGCTAGATTTCCTCTTGTCCATTGGCCCCACAACCGAAAGCGTTACAGTTGAGGGAAGCGCGCCGATACTCAACTCGTCCGATGCATCCGTGAGCACCGTGATAGGCAACCGGTTTGTGGCGAACCTGCCGTTGAACGGGCGCAGCTTCGGCTCGCTAATCCAACTGGCGCCGGGAGTGGTGCTGACGCCCTCAAATTTATATGAACAGGGCCAGTTCAGCGTAAATGGCCAGCGCCCCGATGCCAATTACTTCATGATGGATGGCGTGAGCGCCAACGTAGGCCCCGCTGGTAATGGCAACCGGACCGGCCAGAGCGCCGCCGGCGAGCTTCCCGCCACGAACGCGTTTGGCGGGATGAGCAACCTGGTGTCGCTCGACGCGCTCGAAGAATTTCGCATCCAGACTTCCACCTTTGCGCCGGAATATGGCCGCACTCCAGGCGCTCAGATTTCGGTCGTCACGAAGTCCGGCACGAATGGCTTTCACGGCACTGCGTTCGAGTACTTCCGCCACGACAAGCTGGATGCGAACGATTGGTTCGCCAACCGTAATGCACTGGCGAGACCGGAACTGCGGCAGAACGATTTTGGTGGCGTATTAGGCGGCCCCATCCGCAAGGACAAGCTCTTCTTCTTCGGGTCTTACGAACGCATCAGTGTGCGGCAGCCGCACGTCGCCAACACTTATGTGCCTTCTCTGCTGTCGCGGCAGAGCGCGCCGGCCGTGGTTCAACCGCTGCTGAATGCTTTCCCGCTGCCGACCGGAGAGAACTTCGCCAACGGCACGGCCGCGTTCGCGGCCTCGTACTCCGACCCCTCTTCGCTCGATTCGGGCGGCGTGCGCATGGATTACAGGCCGTGGGAACGAGTGACGATTTTCGGCCGGTACAGCATCGCTCCTTCGGACCTGGTTCTGCGAGCCCCAACGGCCTATGCCTACAACACGAAAGAGTCGTACAAGTACCGGACCCAGACAGCGACCGTAGGGAGCAACCAGACACTGACTCCGCGCGTCATTAGCGAACTCCGATTGAACTACAGCCGGAGCAGATCGCACAGCACCTTTTCGCTCGATAACTTCGGCGGCGGAACGCCACCGCCGGACTCGCTGCTGTTTACCGGCGGCTACTCGCCGGCGGACTCGCGGTTCGTCTTCTTTGCCGACTCCACGTCATACGGCATCCGCTGGCTCACGGGCAGCTTTGCGGACAACGTCACGGAACAGATCAACGTCACGGAGAATGTTTCTCTCACCGCCGGCACGCACCAACTCAAATTCGGACTGGATTACCGCCGCCTGCATTCAACGGCGGCCTTTCAAGCGGTCACTTGGACGTATGGCTTCCTTTCCCTCGCCAATGTCCTGACCAACAGCGTGCCTCAGGCATCGGTTGTCGCCTATACGCCGAACACCCAACTTGTGATCGCGAACTGGAGTTCGTTCGCTCAGGACACGTGGAAGCCGGCGCGCAGCCTGACCGTCACATACGGGGTGCGATGGGAGTACAACGGCGCTCCTACTTCGCCCAACGGCACGCTTCCGTTCACGGTTATCGGTATTGATAACCTGCGGACCATGACCATCGCGCCGCAGGGGACTCCGTTATGGAATGCGACCAAGCACAACTTCGCACCGCGGCTCGGCGTGGCGTGGCTGCCGGCGCCGAATCTGGTGGCCCGTGCCGGCGCGGGCATCTTCTACGACCTGGGATACTCGGCCGTGGCTAGCGGAATGAGCACATGGCCGTACCAGCGTTCGAAGGTCGTCCTGAACACGACATTCCCAATGAGCACTGCCGATCTCGCGCCGCCGCCCTTCTCCACTGCGCCACCGGCGGCGTATATGGTTGTAATCGATCCGAACCACGTCTTGCCGAGAACGTATCAATGGAACGCGGCGATCGAGCGAAGTTTCGGCAATGCAACTTCGATGACGGTGACCTACCTTGGAGCGGCGGGCCGCAAGCTAATCCGGAGAGATTACTACTCGTCGCCGAATCCCGCTATCTCTGGGCCATTTGACGTCGCAAGAAACGGCGCTTCGTCAAGCTATCAGGCGCTCCAGGCGCAGTTCCGGCGTCGATTCTCTCGCGGAGTGCAGGGCCTGCTTTCTTACACGTGGGGCCACTCGATCGACGATGTCTCCTCGGGCGCGAATATCCTGAACGTGCCGCCCGGCGTCACGACCTTATCGAACCGGGGTTCTTCGGACTACGACATCCGGCAGACCCTCTCCGGCGCGATCTCGTATAGCATTCCGTCGCCGCGAAGGGGCTTGCCGAAGGCGATCGCTGGAGACTGGTCGGTGGACTCGATCGTTTATGCGCGGACGTCGCCGCCGGTAAACGTGACTACGGGACTGAATCCGTTCCCGATCTCAGTGGCGGCGGCGAACAGCGTGCAGCGTCCGGATCTTGTTCCGGGGGTGCCGCTGTGGATTGCCGATCCGAATGTTGCGGACCGAAAGCGAATCAACCCGGCCGCGTTCAGTAAGCCGGTCGGGACCTTGCAGGGGAACCTTGGGCGGAACGCACTGACCGGATTCGGAGCGTCGCAGATCGATGCCACTCTGCGCAGGCAATTCAGACTTAAGGAGCGTCTCTCGCTGCAGGCGCGCGCTGATCTATTTAACGTGTTCAATCACCCCAATTTCGGGCCGCCAGTGAACTATATGAGCTCTCCGTTGTTCGGGCAGGCTACGCAGATGCTGGGGGCGTCCATGGGAGCCGGCGGCGATAGCGGCGGCCTCAATCCGCTGTACCAGATCGGCGGGCCGCGCTCGGCGCAACTGGCGCTAAAACTGATCTTCTGACGGCTCAGTAAGGCGCGAGATTGGGTACCGGCGTCACTACGGCGATTCCTGCCGTTAACACGCGGCTCAGGGACCTAAAGCGAATCGAGCCAGGCGAGAAGATCCGCATCCTGTTTCCATCGCGGCGGTTTGGCTGCCGCAAATTCGGGTCCACTTGTTACAGCGCCTTCCTCTTCGTCTCCTGGTTGGCCTGAGCATAGCCATTGGTCGGGTCCAGGTGCGCATGACCCAGCCAGCTTCGAATCAGGGTGACATCAGCGCCCGCTGGCACGAGGTGAACAGCGGATGTATTGCGCCGATTTCGGGGCCGGAATAGTGCAGACCATTTTTAGCCCACGGCCGCAGCGACCACACTTCCCGCTGCCCCGAGTCGTTGTGCGCCGGGTCGCCGGTCTAAAAAGGCTCTAACATTATGGTCAGCTCACCATAAATCATAGCGTTCGTAGCCTGCAACGCCAACCTAGAACGTGCTCTCAAGTTTCACCGAAACGACCCCTCGTTCTTTAGCTCTACGCGCCCCTTGTCGACTTGGTCGTTATCACATGCCGGGAAGCCGAGGAGTGGTCTCATCTGGAGTCCACAGCGCTCGTGAGTAGTTGCCAGCGCGAATGCGAGCAACGCGCTCAACAACGCTCGCGGCATTCAGGGCTTCCGCGGGGATCCGCCACGGCGCAAACTTAACGACCTGAGTTCCGGCAAGCACCTTCGTCCGGAGCAGTTCCCGCACGGTCCGCATGCTCACGCCGAGCCGCTCAGCAGCTTGTTCGGCGGTGAGAGCGCCTGGCGCTTGCGTGTTGTTGGGGTTGTAGGTCGGCAAGTCAAGCTTGCTGCGCAGGGAGCACACCAAGTGTTTCTTCCAAGTATTGCCACAACCCGTTGAGAACCCCAGCCGGTTCAGCGTGCTGGCGATGATATCGTCTGGATACTGGCCGGCCATTTGCTTTACTACCTCCACGGCCTCGGCGGCAGTTTTGTGGCCGTGCTCCCCTGTCTTCGGTTTCGTGACACGCAATTCTGTGTGGCGTCCGCCCGACCAATGGATCAGCATGACGACTTGGTTGGTCGGTTGGTCGACATCGACAATCATTTCTTCGATGAGCGTTCGCAGGATCCTTTGCTTGAGGCGCAGATCCGTTCCCGGCGCTTTCCAAACTGACTCCAGGTCATCGGCAAGGCGCATCAGTGAAGACTGATCCGGGATCGGTGTCGTATTAAACGCGCTCTCTACGGATCCGAGAGCCTCCTCAAGACTGGCGACATGGCGTAGCGACGCATTCCATCTTGTTTCCAACTCCCCTGTTACCAAACGATTCTCAGGGTCGGCGGCTTCGTAGCGCCGCTCGGCGAGGCGCGCCTGATAACGGGCCTGTTCCAGTTCGAGCGAAAGGGCTTGTAACCGGGTCTGTTGCTGATTTGTGGCGCGCTCTGCTGCCTGAAGAGCGGCTTCGACTGCGCTCCCCCCGACGGCCCGGAGTATCTCGGCTACAACTCGCTGTTCTGGCTTCGTCCCAGCGAAGGAGATGCACGGCCGTCCTCCGTGAACGATCCTTAACCCTCTGCACATGTAACGTACGAGATCGCCTCGGCCACTGTAGTAGGTGTACAGCATGCGGCCGCACCGGCGGCACCTCAGGAGGCCGGTCAGTAATCCGTGGCCCCCGCGGCCAGCTTTCCGGTTACTCCCTGTTCGCATGAAATTGTTCTCGCTGAGAGTTTTCTGATTTCGTTCAAACTGGTCCCAGGTAATATAGCCTGGATGGTGGTCTTTTATCAGAACGCCCCATTCTCCGATGGGCTTTCGGTGGCCGACGGTCTTCTTCGCTCTCCCGTTGACGACCGTGGTTCGGGATTCCGTCTTGCCAAACGCGTATGCGCCTGCAAATACCGGGTTGACCAGAACCTGAAGGATCGTGTGGTACACCGGCGCTCTCCACTCTACTTTTGAACCGAACGGGTCAGGGTGATGGACAGGCAATTGAATTCCTTGGCTGCGAAACTCCATCAGGACCTGACGGGCGCTGCCAAGGGCCGCGAAGCGCTCGAACACCGAGCGGATTGCCTGTTGGACCCGGCGATCCGGATCAATCTCGATCTCACCGCTGGGGGCCCAACAGTATCCCGCCGGCAAATTGCACTGAAATTCGCCGCGGCGGGCCTTTTGGCGCATCGCCTCAAGAGATCTCTGTCGGAACAAATGAAGCTCGAACTCATTCATCGTCCCCTTCAAACCGAGAAGCAATCGGTCGTTCGGTGAGCGTGGATCGTAAACTCCTTCCGGGTCGATGACAATGGCGCCGACGAGTCCACACAGGTCGATCAGATGATGCCAGTCCCGGCCATTCCGCGCCAGGCGCGACGCTTCTATGCAGAGGATGGCTCCGATTTGCCCTCCACAAACCTCCGCGACCAAGCGTTGAAAGCCTGGGCGTTCGACCAAGCCCGACCCCGATTTCCCGAGGTCATCATCAATCGTAATGACGTCATTGAAGCCAAGCTCGCGGGCATAGTCGGCGAGCCCATATTGGCGTCGCTGGCTTTCGAGATTGTGCACAACCTGGATGGGCGTGGATTGCCGGACGTATACTATGGCGCGGCGGCGGAGATGATCCGGCGTGATTTTGGTCAAGGCAGTTTCCTCCCTTGCTGGGGCCGCTCAGCTTCGGCAACGCTCAGTAGAAGGTCTGCTAAAACCTGTTCCAGCTCCCGCTGTCTCTCTACGGGAACTGGGATAGAGTCGTCGAATTGAGGCAGCAATGACAATTGCCGCGGAGGTGGTTGGGTCTTTTTCAGCATGATGTCTCCTCAAAAGGAAGTTCGCGTCTCTGAAAACGCGCTCACCGAGACTTTAGACCATCAAGCAGGGTACGCAGTTCCGTCAACGCCGGCAGGCCGACGACCGGATTACCAATCTCCATCGAAAGACAGCGCCCCGCTTCCGTCATCCAGCGCGGGATGCCGAGGACGATCCCGTCAGGCGCTTCGCAGTGCAATTCCTCGAGACCGGTGATCGTAGCGGTTTTAACGAGCTTCAATTTCGAGCCGAAGAGCGGGTGCCAGGGATATTGCACCGTTACCTCTTGGCTCCGACAGGTACCACGTGATTGGCTTGCACATGAAGGGCTTTTTCGACTACGGTGTCGCGGACGAGGTTCACGAATTGAAGGGTGACACGGCCCAAGGAGCAGCTCTAGGGACGCTTGCTTCATGCGCGAAGCGCACCATCATACTCACCGGCACCCTAAACGGTGGATATGCCGACGAATTGTTCAATATTCTCTTTCGGCTCCACCCGAAGAAGATGCTCGAAGAAGGATTCGCGCACGGCGACGCCGGTGTGCGCGCATTCTCGGAAACCTATGGGGTTCTCGAAAAGGTCACAACCATCACGCCCGCCGACAACGCCTGCTCGGACAAAGCGAAGGTAACCACAAGAGTACGGCGGCGTCCGGGCGCTTCACCCTTGCTCTTCGGCCGGTTCCTCATGGAACTCGGCGCTTTTGTTTCGCTCGAAGATATTTCGGATGCGCTTCCTCCATACGAAGAGGAGGTGATCAACGTCGAGATGGATCCGGTTTTGGCTGCTGCTTACCAGAGCCTCGAGGAGGATATCAAGGCAGCGCTCGAAGAACATCGTGGCAACTCGTCTGTCGTCAGTACTGGTCTGAATGCGCTAATGCTCTACGGCGATCGCCCCTTCGGGCTTGGAACCCTGTATGGTTACGCTACGGACCCGGAAACCGGTGAACGCGAGCGGTTTGTAATTTCGGAGCCGGCGGACCTGGATCAGGAGTTCGTCTATGCGAAAGAACGCCGGCTGGTGGAAGAGGTCAAGACGGAACTTCGCCAGGGAAGACGAGTGCAGATCTTCGCCGTGTATACGCAGAAGCGCGACGTCACCCAGCGGCTAAAGGACATCTTGAGCCGCGAAGGCATCCGGGTCGAAGTCCTCACTACCGCAGTACCGCCCGAGGCTCGGGAAGCCTGGTATGAGCGTGAACTGAAGGCAGGAATGCAGGTGTGCATCGCCCATCCCAGGCTTGTTGCCACCGGATTAGATTATGTGGAATATGGAGGCTGTCGAGGATTGTTCTTTTTGAAACGAGTTGTCCGGTTTCCAACGCGGGTCAGGTTACGACCGTCGCTCGCCTTCGGACTCTGTGGATCACCGTCGCCTCACGGATTACCCGCCAGCCATTCCGAGCGCGAGCAGCTTCGAAAACCAGCGCGGCCACTTCTTCGATCTGGTCTCGTGGAAAAGAGAATGCCTCACGCTGCATCTTATCGGCGAAGGCGACCCGTGACTTGCGCTCGCCGTGGAGAACCACGCGGGAATATGCCTCACAGGAATACGCAAACAACTCACGATGGCGAAATTCCGTGTCTACAAATCTCTCCTGGCCGCGCCGCACGTGCAATCCGTAATGGCTGGGCTTCAGATAGTGCAGCATGTGCGCGCCTTCGTGTACGACTACGTCACTGTAGGGATCATTGGTCTCGTAAGCGGACCATCGAACGTGCGCAAAGTCTCCCGCGAGGCCGTCGCATCCTACCTCAACATCTTCTGGCTTGAGCCCATGATCCCCGAACAGGGCCCATAGAATCCGCCACGCCGAGCCCATGAAACACGTCGACAATTCTGCGTCTATGGCCGCCTTGGCCCCTTGGAAGTTCAAAATGAAGGTTCGCGCGATGATCTCGCGCAAGGCAACTTCCTGCCAATCTTCCTGCACAAGACCCTTTACCATCGGTTCGATGCGTCGCCGAATCATGTCCGGGGCCACCTGGGGTGCTGATTGAGCTTCGGTCGGAAGAAGACTCGCTAGGAGGTGCAACAAGGTCCGCAGGCCGGCTTTGGCCGCCCGCGTGTAGGCTTCGTCCTCCTTGAACTGGGCGAGAGTGAAACGGCCGGATCCGGCTCCGTCCCACGTCTCATCTCCCGTTCGCAGAAATCGTTCGACAACCGGCACCGACAAGCCGTCTACCGCAGCAGCTTGCTGGGCCGCTTCTCGAATGCGCTCATTGACCTCACTGAGTTTGCACTGTTCCATTCTGTTCCGCGTGCCGCCCACCAGACCCTGGTACCGCACGGAGAGAAGCGCGTTCAGGATGGCTCCTCAGCCGCCGATCCCAGTTCACTCTCCAACTCCTCAAGGTCGGTAAGCTACCCTGCAGCTTCTCGGGACGGCTTTCAGCCAATCGGTATTCGGAAATACCAATCGGTTTGCTGTAATCTTCGAGCGCATATTCGGCAACCACCTGGTTCTTGGTCTTGCAGAGGATAAGGCCGATACTGGGCTGGTCGTCCGGGTGCCGTAACAGGTTGTTCACCGCAGACAGGTAGAAATTCATTTTGCCGGCGAACTCGGGCTGGAAGGGAACCGCCTTTAGCTCGATCACTACGTAGCAACGAAGCTTGAGGTGACAAAAGAGCAGGTCGATGCGGAAGTCCTCACCGCCCACCGTCAAGGGATATTGGCTGCCGACGAATGCGAATCCGACTCCCAGCTCCAGCAGGAACTTCCGCAGATGTTCCAGCAGGTCGCGCTCGTGCGCTTCTGCCCCGAGCATCAGAAAATCGAAGTTGTAGGGATCCTTCGTGACTTCCTGCGCGAGATCGGACTGCGGCGGCGGGAGCGCTCGATTGAAGTCGGTGATGGCTTTCCCCTGGCGTCGGCGGAGATCACTCTCGATCTGGTGGACCAAAATCGCCCGGCTCCAGCCGTGATGGATGGCGACCCGAGCGTACCACATACGCTCGTCACGGTCGGCAACCTTGTCGAGCAGGACGCAGTTGTGGAACCACGGCAATTGTGCAGCAACCTGCTGCACAAACTCCTCCTCGGCCCAGACCTCGGCGAAACGCCTCATATACTTGAGGTTGCGGGGCGAGAAGCCTTTCATGTCGGGAAACTCGCGCTTCAGATCTGCTGCCAGGCGATCGATGACTTTAGCTCCCCAGCTTTCCTTTTGCTGCCGATCAAGGATGTCACGGCCGATCTGCCAATAAAGGAGGACCAGTTCGCGGTTAACCGCAACCGAAGCACGCAACTGCGCCGTCTGAATACGGCTCTTCAGGTCAGCGAAGAATTGTGCGTACGTGTCGCGTGTGAGAGGCTCCATGGTCCGTGTGGAACCTTCCATTATCGTACGTCCGGCTGTCACCGCTCAGAAATAGCCCGGAATACAAAAACATCGAATCTGGTCGGCACTGAGCATGTCTGGCTGGCTGCCGCCGGGAAGTTCCACCACCCGAGTTGAGACCTGGGACACCAGCCGTTGTGCGATTGCCGCTCCAGCGCGCCGGCCGGCGTTGTCACCGTCAAGGAGCAGAACGACTTCGCGGAAATGCTGTTGTAGCAGTTCTTCTTGTCGGCGCGAAAGTGAGCAGCCCATCAGGGCCACCACGCATGGAAGCCCCGCTTGATGCACATTCACAGCGTCAAAGAAGCCCTCCACAACGATCACGGAGTCACCGCAGCCGGCTGCGCGATGGAGATTGAAAAGGACAACCGATTTTCGGAATCGCGCCGGGAATCGGTACTTGGGTTCCGTCCCGTCAATGGATCGTCCGGCATACGCAACGAGGATGCCATGCTCGTCGTGGATTGGAATCACAGCCCGCCCCTCCATGACGCCCTTGCCACGATGATGGCCGATTCCGAAGTACCGGGCAGTATCTGGCGTGACGCCGCGGCCCTGCAGATAGGGATGCGCCTGATCCAGACGGCTGAGTTCAAAGGGCAGCGGTTTGTTGGTTTCACCCGCGACCGGTGACAATTGCTCCGCGGCGGTGTGTCTGTCGGATGCCTGTGCGGATACCGATGGCTCGGCGCTCAACGCGAACCACTCGCGCAACCTAACGGCCGCGTCGCGAATAGAGCAACGTTCCATCCAGGCAATGAAATCGAGCACATTGCCGCCAATCCGCCCGCCGCGCTGGGCGACACACGACTCGGAGTGGCATGCCCAGGCGTTCTTCTCGGTGTTCACGATGAAACTCTGGAGGCTCGTCCTGGATTGGTGGGTCGGTAGCGGACACCGCCCTCGGAGATAAGCGCGATCGAGTCTATGCAGATGGATGCCGTAGGTGGCCAACGCCATCTCCATCGACACGTTGGCTTTGACAGCCCGGTAATCTGCCCATCCGTGGCTCATCCTGGCGCTCCACGGTCAGCGCCCGCGCCAGTGATTTGAACGAGTCCGGAGGTGCCGAGTTCGCGGGGCGTGGGACCAGCGGGTGTAGCAACGTCTGCCAACTGGTCGAGAAGCTTTCCGAGTGCCGCCAGTCCATCTTCCACGGCTGAGATTTCCACATCACTGAGAGGGATCTCCTGCCGCATCCGCTGGAGGTTGGCTTTGCCTTCCAGCAATTGAGCGCGCGTGGAACCCTCGGCGCGTGTCAAGCAGTTTGAGGCACCCAGCATGGGAGTTTACTGACTACCTTCCTCTGTACTCTCGACGGATTGCACGGGTTTGTTGATCCATACCTCCGAGGGCAACAGCATCGG
>Ga0335077_10004955_pt1 | contig 16284 bp, 17 predicted proteins | sample Lox_Sample_31_FD_207151 | JGI IMG/M metagenome (GOLD analysis project Ga0335077, IMG submission 207151) | Soil microbial communities from Loxahatchee National Wildlife Refuge, Florida, United States - Lox_Sample_3.1 | ecosystem: Environmental > Terrestrial > Soil > Wetlands | place: USA...
AGCGCCGCACCCGGGTACCCGCACCGGGCTGCGGGCAGGAGTCACCCGGGGAGGAGGGAGCGCGTCCCTTGCGTGACCGGTTGACCTCCATCACAGCCGTCGACCCGCCCGAGGGTACCCTCGGCCTGGAGCGTGGACTCCCGTGGCGCCAACCACACCGTCCCCACCGCGACTGTTCCTCCTGCCGGCGGAGGCGGGCCTGGAGAGCGCCTGCGTCCGGCTCGGCCCGCGCGGGCCCGGGTTCCGCTTCTCTCCGCGGAGCGCGTGGCTCACCTTCCAGCTCGGCGGCCGCCGCTTCTCCTGGGTCCGGGACGTCGCCATCCTGGGGCGCGGGCAGGCGGTCGCCGCCTCCGGGGACGGAGGGGAGGACGGGCCGGACCCGGGCGGAGGGTCGGCCCCGGAGGAGGGCGAGCTCTTCCTCGTCGACCTCGACGCCCCCGCCTTCCGGCGCCACTCCGCCGCCGCCGTCGCGGGAGCCGCCCGGAAGCTCGACTCCATGCTTCGCTTCTGGCGCGACATGCCGCCGCTCCCGACGCCGGAGGAGCTCGAGCGGGCCGCGGAGGCGAGGCCGTTCGAGTTCCAGGAGGCCGAGCCCGAGCCCTCCCTCCCGGACCTGGCGGAGGAGCGGCTCGCCCTCGAGCAGGAGATCCGCGGGGAGGTGCTTCGCGCGCGCCGGGTCCCGCCGTCCCGAACGGCGCTCCTCGTCGGGCTCGGACTCGCCTTCGCCGCCTCGGCAGCGGTCGGCCGCCTTCTCGGGGGCCGGTGGACCGGGGCGGCGCTCGGGGCCGCGGCGGGCGTGGCCGCGGCCTCGGCGGCGCTCGGCGCCCTGCGCCTGGGCCTTCGGGCCCTCGGCGAGGCCGAGGTTCGCCGAAGGCTCGGCGCCGAATGGGCGGCCCGCGAGGAGCGGTCCGCCGCCGCCCGCCGGCACGACTGGGGGCGGTGGGACCTCCACCGGGCCCAGGCGCGGGCCGCCTGGTCCGGCGCCGAGGCGGAGCGGGTCGACCGGGTGAAGCGCCTGCTCGCCGGGGACCTCGAGGCCGTGCGCGCCTGCCTGGAGGCCACGCTGGCGGACCTCGACTTCCCCTACCCGGCGGCCTGCGAGGTGGCGACGGACGGGGAGACCGCCTTCCTCCTCCTCGACCTCCCGGGAGTGGACGCGGTCATCCCCCCGGTGAAGGCGGAGGTGGACGGGGAGCTCCAGGTGACGGAGGTGGAGGTCGACCCGGCCGAGCGCGACGAGGCCTACGGCGACCACGTGGCCGGGGTCGCCCTGCTCCTCGCCCGGGCTGCGTTCGCCTCGGCGCCGCGGCTCCGGAAGGTGAAGCTCGCCGGCTATCGCCAGGGCCCGAGGGCGGGAGCCGCAAAGGTGGAGTACCTGGTGGAGGCCCTCGTGGGCCGGGAGAGCGCCGAGGTCCTCGACCCGGCCGTCGTCGACCCGGCCCGCTTCCTCGAGGCGCTGCCGGGTGCGGCCCCCCGCACGCGAGGCGGGCTCGCGCCGCTCCCGGCCCCGCCGTGGCTCTCGGAGGGCCCCGGTGCCTACGCTCTCCCTTCGCCGAAGGCGGCCTACAAGAACTAGACCGGGTCTCACCCCGTCCACGGGCCGGCTGCGTCCCGCGGGTCGGCCTCCTCGCCCCCTTCCGGCCCCTGCCACCGGATGGCCGCGCTGTGCCACAATGTCGCCGCTCGAAGGAGAGGGGAGGGCTCGGAGTGAGCGAGGCGCGAAGGATCCGCGGTGGCCGCACCCGGAGCCACTTCCGCGGCTGCCTGCTCGGCGGCGCCGTCGGCGACGCGCTCGGAGCCGCCATCGAGTTCAAGAAGCTCTCCGAGATCCGGGAGGAGTTCGGGCCGGCCGGGATCCGGGACTACGGGGTCGCCTACGGCCGGGTGGGAGCCATCACCGACGACACCCAGCTCGCCCTCTTCACCGCGGAGGCCATGCTGCGGGCCGAGCACTGCCGCGTCCGGGGCGCCGCCTCCGACGGGCGGGAGGTGGCCTGGCACGCCTACCTCCGCTGGCTCGAAACGCAAGGTGAAATGGTGCAGCGCCGCGGCCTCCCGGACGAAAGCGGGTGGCTCGTCACCCTGAAGGACCTCCACGCCCGACGCGCACCGGGCGTCACCTGCCTCACCGGCCTCAAGAAGGGGAGGATGGGCACGGCCGAGCGCCCCCTGAACGACAGCAAGGGCTGCGGAGGGGTGACGCGGATGGCGCCGGCCGGCTTCGCTCCCGGCCAGCCCTTCCGGCTAGGCTGCGACCTGGCGGCGCTCACCCACGGCCACCCCACCGGGTGGCTCGCCGCGGGCTACCTGGCCCAGCTCGTCCACGAGGTCTCCGAGGGACACGGCATCGAGGAGGGCGCGCTCCGGGCGCTGGACGTCCTCCGGCGCCAGCCCGGCCACGAGGAGACCACGCTCGCGGTGGAGCGGGCCGTCGAGCTCTCGAGGAGCTCGCGCGGGGCAGCCGAGGACCTCGAGGGCCTGGGGCAGGGCTGGGTGGCGGAGGAGGCCCTCGCCATCGGCCTCTACGCCGCGCTCATGGCCGAGGGTTTCGAGCACGGGGTGCTCCTCGCCGTGAACCACTCCGGCGACAGCGACTCGACCGGGACGGTGGCCGGGAGCCTCCTCGGCCTCGCGCTCGGGGAGCACGCCATCCCGGCGCGCTGGCTGGAGCGCCTCGAGCTCCGCGACGTCATCGAGCAGGTGGCGGACGACCTCCACCGCCACTTCGGAAGCGGCACCGTGCCCTGCCAGGGCGGGCAGTGCGGCACCTGGGCGCGCTACCCCGCGAACTGAGGCGGAGGCCGGCGGTCCCTAGCGATTCCGGGCGGGCGAGGGCGCGAGGCGCGCGCCGCGGGCGGAGCCGGCCACGATCGCGGCGAGGAGCGCCCCGAGGAGCGCCATCTTGAGCAGGCCGAGCAGGAAGGCGGCTGGCAGGGCCACCGCGAGCCACAGCGGGTAGAGGAGGACCGCGAGGACGCCCTGGAGCGGGCCGCGGCGGCCGAGCCAGTAGGCGCGGTGAGCGAGCGCCACCTCGCGCTGGAACACCCACCCCACGAGCCCCCGGTGCCGGGCGCCGCCGGTGTGGTCCGGTGTGGTCAAGGCTCTTCCCCCGCGTCCATCATGCTTTTCCATTAGTGCATTCGGGGTGCCACCGGGTCGGGACGAATAGTCACTTTGAGTACGCGGAGGTCGCGCTCCGGACGCGCCCGCGGCCCCCCCCGCCTCGCGAACCCGGGGTGAGAGCCGCCCCGGCGAGGCGAGGGAGAAGACCGGGACCGGGGCCCGTCCCCCGGGGGCGCGAGCGGCGCGAGGCCAAGCGGGCTGGCCGCTTCCTCGGACCGGAGTGGACCCTCTGCTATCCTCCGCGAGATGGTGCGACCGCCGCGGCGCCGCACATTCCTCTCGCGGCTCGCCGCGGTCGCGCTTGCCCTCCCGCTCCCGGCGGCCGGGCAGGAGGGCGACCCGAGCCGCTTCCCGCCGGCGGTGGTGCCCGGCCCGGTGGACGTCCCCGTCCCGCCCCCGTCCCCGCCCGCCGCACGCGCACCCCGGGAGGACCTGCCGGAATTCCTCTTCCGCGTGGCCGGCTTCCACGAGGAGCTCACCCCCGAGGAGCGGGCGCTCCTCGAGAGCCGGACCTTCCACTGGAACCTCATCCCCTTCATCCTCACGAACCCCCTCATCAACTTCGGCGGGGGCGTGGCCGCGGCCGGCGTCTTCCGCCTGGGGAGCGAGGAGACCAAGCTCTCCAAGTTCACGACCGACGTTCTCGCCACCGTGAACCAGCAGATCTCCATTCCCTTCAGGACGAGCATCTTCTTTCCGGGCAACGACTGGAGCCTGGTGGGCTTCATCGACGTGAAGTGGTTCCCGAGTCCCACCTACGGAATCGGGGGGAACACCCCGCTCGCCGCCGAGACCATCGTCGACTACGGGCTCCTCCGGTCCTGGCAGACCGCATACCGGTGCCTCTTCGACAGCCTCTACGCCGGGGCCGGCGTCTACTACGACCGCTACTACTCGATCGGGAACCAGGGCCCGCCGGCGGGTTACCCGAACCCGTTCACGAGCTATCCGTACGGGACGAGCGGCCCCTACCGAAACGTGGGGGCCTCCGTCGACCTCCTCTACGAGACCCGCGACAACCCCGTGAACGCCACCCGGGGGACCCACGCCTCCCTCACCTACCGGGCCTTCCCGACCTGGCTCGGGAGCACGAGCTCCTGGCAGTCGCTCTACGCGGACGCCCGCACCTACCTCGGCCTGCCGGCCCCGAACGTCCTCGCGCTCTGGGCCTACGGCTGGTTCTCGTTCGGGAACACCCCCTACCTCGACCTCCCCTCCATCGGCTCCGATCCCGACGCCCGCTCCGGGCGCGGGTACATCGAGGGGCGCCACATCGGGAAGTCGCTCCTCTACGCCGAGGCGGAGTACCGCTTCCGCATCTGGGAGTTCCTCGGCGGGGCGGCTGGGCTGAACGTGCACTCGGCGGCCCAGCCCCAGGCGCCGGGGCAGGCCCAGAACGCGCCCCTCTTCCAGTACTGGTACCCGGCCGCCACGGTGGGGCTCCGGGTGCTCGTGAACCGGCCGAGCCGGGCGAACGGGCTCGTCGAGTTCGGGATGGGGCTCGACGGATCCCGGGGCTTCTACCTCAACATCAACGAGAACTTCTGAATCCGGGGGGCCCCGACGCGCTATGGTGTCCCGGTGGCCCACTTCTCGAGGCGGCTCCCCCACGTCCTTCCCCCCGCCGAGCTCGGGTACCTCGTCGCTCCGAGCTACGCCGCGGCGCTCGGAGTGGACGAGGAGGAGGCCCGGGAGCGGCTCGAGCAGATCCTCGCCCACCCGGGCGCGGTGGAGGACCTCTACCGCGGCCTCTCCGAGGCCCTCCGCGAGGCGCAGGGTCCCCGCACCGGCGAGGACGCCCTCATGGACAAGCTCTCCGCCAGGCTCGCCCGGCGGCGGGGGCGGGTGCGCGCGGCCGAGGCGACCCCGGCTCTCTCCGCCGTGCTCGTGCGGCTCAACCTCGAGGTCGGCCTCGCCCCCGAGCCCATGCGGGCCCCCCTCGCCACCGAGCGGGGGCGCGCGCTCCTCGAGGAGGGCCTCACCGCCCTCGGCCGCCACATCGTGAAGGAGCTCCTCCGGGGCTGAGGCTTCGCCGGGGGAGCTACGAGCTCCCGAGCCGCGTCTCGCCGAACCGGGGCAGGTCGTCTTGGTCGAGGATGCGGGCGATGTCCTCGGCGGGCTCCCGGGGCGGGTGCAGGGCCCCCCGGGCGTGGAGGTCGAGGAAGCGCTCCACTCTCGGGAAGGCCTCCCGCCCGAGGGCGCGCACCTCGGCCTGCATGGCGGTGTCGACGACGCCCGGCTCGTAGCTCACCACCGAGAGGTCGGACTCGCCGGGCGAGAGCTCCTCCGCCTCGGCGGCGGCCACGAGCCCCACCATCCGGAGCGCCGCCTTGGTGGAGCAGTAGGCCGCCCAGCCGGGGTAGGGGCGCGAGGCGGCGCCGGAGGAGACGTTCACGACCCGGAGCGGGGTGCGCGGCGGAGCGGCGCGGAGGAGGAGGCCCAAGAGGCAGGTCGGCGCGACCACGTTCACGGCGAAGGCGCGAGCGAGCGCAGCGGCTCCGAGCCGGGAGATGGGGCCGACGGGCCCGAGGGAGGCGGCGTTGTTCACGAGGCCGAGGCGCGATCGCCCGGGCCGCCCGAGCGCCTCGCCGAGGAACTCCGCGAGCCGGTCCTCGAGGGCGGCGCTCTCGGCGAGGTCGATCCTCGCGTGCCGGTAGTCGGGGTGGCGAAGGGGCGACTCCCGCCGCGCCACGCCGGCTACCTCCCAGCCGCGCGCCAGGAGGGCCGCGGCGGTCGCGAGCCCGATGCCCTCGCTCGTCCCCGTCACCACGCAGATCTTGTCCCGCACGGCCGCGCTCCTTTCCCTTGGGGGCTCCCTGGCGAGACCCCGGAAGCGCTGCTCCAGGCAAGCCGGGACCCGGCCCTCGCCTCCCGGGGGGGGAGGGCGGAGCCGGATTCGGCTAGACCGTCTGCGGGGGCGGCGGGGCTGGAGCGGGGCTGGGCTTCGCCTTCCGGGCCGTCACCTTGATGGTGATCTCGCCCTCCGGGACGTTCACCCGGACGGCCACGTAGCTCAGCATGGCGAGGAGCGCCGCGAAGATGAGGAGGAAGGCCGCGGTGTGGTAGGCGAGCTCGTAGGAGCCGGTCGAGTCGGCGATGCGGCCGGCGAGCATGGGGCCCACCATGCCGCCCACGCCCCAGGCGGTGAAGAGGATGCCGTAGTTTTGGCCGAGCGTCTTCGTCCCCCAGTGGTCGGCGACCGTCGCCGGGAAGAGGGAGAGGCAGGCGCCGTAGCTGAAGCCCACCATCGCCGAGCCCAGGAGGAATCCGCTCGCCGTCGTGAACTGCGAGAAGAAGACCATGTTGAGCGCCTGCAGGAGGCAGACGATGGCCACGGTGACCATGCGGCCGATGCGGTCGGAGACGACGCCGGCGACCACCCGCCCGGAGGCGTTGAAGACGGCGAGCAGGGCCACGAAGAGGAAGCCGGTCTTGATGGCGTTCCCGGACTGGACGGACACGATCTTCGCGAGGTGGCCGATGATCATGAGGCCGGCGGTGGCCGCGCAGGCGTACTGGAGCCACAGGGAGATGAAGGTGGGGGAGCGAACCATCTTCTGCCAGGTGCCGTCGGAGGCCGTCGCCGCCGCGCCCGGCTTCTTCGCCGCCGCCGGGGGGTTCACGATGAGCTGCGCCATGAGCACGGTGGTGACGAAGAAGGCGATCCCCAGGATGCGGAAGGACCCGCCGACGCCATGACTCCCCAGGAGCTGCTTGGAGAGGGGCGCGATGTAGACGGGGGCGAGGCCGAAGCCCGCCACCACGAGGCCGGTGATGAGCCCCTTCTTCTCGGGCGGGAACCACTTCACGGCGGCCGGGGTGGCGGCGGCGTAGCCGAGGCCGATGCCGGTGCCGGCGAGGAGGCCGAAGCCGAGGAGCGCGGGGAGCGCCGAGGTGGGGGTGGCGAAGCTCGCGACCACGAGGCCGAGGCCGATGAGGGCCGCGCCCGCGGTGGCGATGACTCGGGGCCCGAACTTGTCCTGCAGCCGGCCGGCCGGGATCATCATGAGCGCGAAGCAGGCGATGGCGATGGTGTAGGGCAGGGTGGCCTGGGTGCGCGACCAGCCGAAGCCGCCCTTGTCGACCGCCTCGGTGAGCTGCTTCGAGAAGACGCTCCAGGCGTAGAGGATGCCGAGGGCGAGGTTGAGCCCCACTCCTGCGAAGGTGACGAGCCAGCCCTTCTTCCCCATGGTGACCCCCCGGCGGCCCGAAAGACCGAACCCGGGCCGCGACCCGAGATTCATACTCCGTCGAGAGAAGCCCAATCCTGACCTGGCGCAAGGGAGGAACCGCCTCCCATGGCGCACTGCGTGCGCGCAAGAAAGGCGCGATTCGCCCTTCGGGCTGCGCGGGGGCGGCGTTGGAAGGGCCCCCGGGGGAAGAAGGAGGATCGCCCCCGGAGAGCACTCCCGCCGGTCCCCCGGCCGCCTGGGAGCCGCGCGCCCCGAACGCGCCTTGCGCTCGGGGGACGCCGGCCACAAAACCCCGGCGCGCTTTTTCCCATGCGCGGAGGAGAACCCGATGAAAGTCCGGATGATGGCGGCTCTCGCCCTGCTCCTCGCCTCGCCGCGGACCCGCGCCGCGGTCGAGGGCCGCGCGGTGGAGTACCAGGAGGGCGGCACCGTCCTCGAGGGCTACCTCGCCCGAGACCCGACGGGCCCTGCGAAGAAGCCCGGAATCCTCATCGTCCACGACTGGACCGGCGTCGGACCCTACGTGAAGGGGCGGGCGGAGCAGCTCGCCGCCATGGGCTTCGTCGCCTTCGCCGCCGACATCTACGGGAAGGGCGTGCGGCCCAGGGACCCGAAAGAGGCGGCTGCCACCGCCGGCAAGTACCGGAGCGACCGGAAGCTCATGCGGGCGCGGGCCGCCGCCGGCCTCGCCGAGCTCAGGAAGCAGCCCGACGTGATCGGGAGCGAGGTCGTGGCCATCGGCTACTGCTTCGGGGGAACGACCGTCCTCGAGCTCGCGCGCTCCGGGGCCGACGTCGCCGGGGTGGTGAGCTTCCACGGAGGCCTCGACTCCCCCACCCCCGCCGACGGCAAGAACATCAGGGCGCGGGTCCTCGCCTTCCACGGGGCCGACGACCCCTTCGTGACGGAGGCCCAGGTGAAGGCCTTCGAGGAGGAGCTCCGCGCCGCGGGGGTGGACTGGCAGCTCGTGAAGTACGGGGGGGCCGTACACAGCTTCACCATCCCCGACGCCGGGAACGACAACTCGAAGGGAGCCGCCTACAACGCCTCCGCCGATCGCCGCAGCTGGAAGGCGATGCAGGACTTCCTCGCCGAGCTCTTCGCTGCGGGCGCGAAGTAGCCCTACAGGTTCAGCATCCTCATCCGCGCCTCGTCGTAGCGCTCGCCGGCCGCCGCTCCCCGCGGGGCGATGGCGGCGAGGCGGGCGAGGTCGGCGGGCGCGAGCGCGACCTCGGCGGCCCGGAGGTTCTCCTCGAGGTAGCGGAGCCGCTTCGTCCCCGGGATGGGGACCACGTCCTTCCCCTGCGCGAGCACCCAGGCGAGCGCGAGCTGGGAGGGCTCGAGCCCCTTCTCGCGCGCCAGCTCCCGGACCCCGTCCGCGAGCCGGAGGTTCGCGGCGAAGTTGTCTCCCTGGAAGCGGGGGGAGTTTCGCCGGTAGTCGCCGTCCGGCAGGTCCTCCGGGCGGCGGAAGCGGCCGGTGAGGAACCCGCGTCCGAGCGGGCTGTAGGCGACGAAGCCGATGCCGAGGGCCCGCACCACCCCGAGGATCTCGTCCTCCACGTCCCGGCTCCACAGGGAGTACTCGGTCTGGAGGGCCGAGATGGGGTGCACGGCGTGGGCGCGCCGGACGGTGGCCGGACCCGCCTCCGAGAGTCCCAGGAAGCGGACCTTCCCCTCGGAGACGAGCCTCGCCATGGCCCCGACGGTGTCCTCGATGGGCACCTTCGGGTCCACCCGGTGCTGGTAGTAGAGGTCGATGTGGGCGACGCCGAGACGGCGCAGGGAGGCCTCGCAGGCCTGGCGCACGTACTCGGGCCTTCCGTTCACGCCGAGGAAGCTCCCGTCCGCGCCTCGCTGGTTCCCGAACTTGGTGGCGAGGACGACGCGGTCCCGCCGGTCCCGGATGGCGCGGCCCACGAGCTCCTCGTTCCGGAAGGGTCCGTACATGTCGGCGGTGTCGAGGAAGGTGACGCCGAGGTCGAGGGCGCGGTGGATGGTGGCGACGGACTCCGCGGGGTCCGCCGAGCCATAGAACTCGCTCATCCCCATGCACCCGAGGCCGAGGGCCGAGACCCAGAGCCCCTCTCTCCCGAGCTTCCGCTCCTCCATCGGGTCCTCCTTCACGCGTGCGGGCTGCCAGGCCGGGGGGCTCGGCGCTCCTCAGGCGGCGAGGAGCGAGGGGTGGGCGGCGAGGAGCGCCGCCCCCCGCGCCACCGCGGTCTGGGGCTCGTCCTCCACGGTCACGGGCACCTGGAAGGCGCTCGTCACCCGGGCCCGGACCTGGGGGACGAGGCTCGTCCCGCCGATGAGGAGCACGGAGCCGAGCCCGCCGCTCCCGAGCTTCGCCTCCTTGAGCGCCGAGAGGCAGGCCTGGATGGAGCGCTCCACGAGCTCGCCCCAGATCGGGACGAGCTGATCCCTCTTCACGAGGTAGTCGATGCGCTGCTCCTTGCCGGCCGACACGAAGGCGTCCGGGATGGTGAGCCGGGCCTCCGGAGCGGAGGAGAGCACGCGCTTCACGCGCTCGCAGGTCCGCTGGAGGCGGTCCCAGAGGATGGCGTCGCGGGTCACGTCCTTCTTCTGGAGGGCGTAGACGGCGTTCCCCATCCAGCGGGCGAAGGCGAGGTCGAAGTCGTCTCCGCCCAGGCAGTCGTCGCCCGCGGAGGCGAGGACGCGCAGTTCGGACCCGGAGCGCTGGACGACGCTCGCGTCGAAGGTGCCGCCGCCGAAGTCGTAGACGAGGAGCGGCCGGCCGCCCCCTGCGCTCGACCCCTGGGCCACGGCCCCGGCGCAGGGCTCGGTGGCGATGCGGACGATCTCGAGCCCGGCCATGCGGCCGCAGCGGATCATCGCCTCCCGGACCTCGGGGGTGGCGGTGACCGGGACCGTGCAGACCGCCTTTCCGAACTTGCGGCGAAAGCGGGCCTCGGCCCGCTCCCGGAGGTGGCGGAGGATGATGGCCCCGATCTCGCTCGCGGTTCGCTCGCCCCCCCGCGTCGCCACCAGCACCTCGCCCTTCGGCTGCGCCTTGATTCGGAAGCCCGCCGAGGCGTCGAGGAGCCGGGCCGCCGGCGAGTCGGCGCTGTGCCCGATGATCCGCTTGATGCCGAAGATGGTGTTCTCCGGGTCGGTGGCCCGGAGCTTCTCGGCCTCCGCGCCCACGATGGGCGGGCCGGACTTCGGGAAGTTCACCACGCTCGGGATGCAGGGCTCGCCCCGGCTGTCGAGCGCGTAGTGGATGCGCCCGTCGACGAGGAGCGCCGCGGTGGAATAGGTCGAGCCCAGGTCGATGCCCAAGATGACCTCGGAGTCCGCCATGACGTCCCATCGGTACGACGGGCGCCGCCGCTCAGCAAATGTCCCGATTGGAGTCAGCCCAAAGCGGCTCCTCCGCGCGAGGGTCACCCGAGCTCGGTACCCGCGGCCGGGGCCCGGCGCCTGGGCCCCGAGGCTCCCCTCCTCCGACGAGTCCGCGATTTCACTCGGCGAAGTGCGACGCGAGCCGCATTTCCCCTTGGCCGCGAGACAAGGAGGCGACCCTCGGGCGACCTCGAGTGAGTGCGCCGGCCCCGAACTGCGCGCGGCCGCCACACGGCCCCTTTCGCCATGCGCACGTTTTCGGGGGCGGATATGTCGACTCGACGAGTCCGGTTTTGTGGGCTCGGAAGGCGCCCGGCGGCCGGTGCGCGCCCCGCGCGAGAGGAGAGGCCATGGCGACGACGAAGGAAGCGTCCGGCCAGACCGCGAAGGCGCTCGGGGGGCGGGAGATGCGGGGAGTCGCGGCGCTCGCTGCCGCCCTCGCGTTCGCGCTCGCCCCCGCGGTCCCAGCGAAGGAGTGCGAGGCCAGCACGGCGCCGGTGCGGCCGGCCTGCGCCGACCTTCCCCCGGGGCACCCTCCGGTCCCCTGCGATGGGCTTCCCGCCGGGCACCCGCCCGTCGCCCTCCTGCCTGGCCTGCCTCCGGGCCACCCGCCGGTCTTCGTCACCCCCGAGGGGCCGGCCGCGGATCTCCCTCCCGGCCACCCCGAGGTCCACGGCACCCGGAAGCTCCCTCCGGGCCACCCGCCGCTCGATCGGTTCCCGGCGGAGCTGCCCATCTTCGATCAGGACGCTCCGCAGACCCTGTAGCGGCCGGGAGGCGCCTCGGCTTCGGCGGGGTCGCCGGCCACCTCCTCGCCCGATGGTGAAGTGCGATCCCCCCGGGCGGGCGGGGTAGCTCGTCGGCGGCAGCCGGGGGCGACCTCTCCGATATCGTCAACTCACGGAGACACCCCGGACCTCGCCCCCGGGGCGTACACTCCCGCGAGTGGCGCCCCGTCACCACGTCCTGCTCGTGCCCGGGTTCTTCGGGTTCGCGAACTTCGGCGACTTCGCCTACTTCGGACACGCGAAGGACATCCTCCGGGTGGTGGGGCCGGCCTTCGGCCTCGACGGGGAGGTGCGGGTGGTACGCACCGAGCCCACGGCCTCCCTGCCGCGGCGCGCCGCGCTCCTCGCCGAGGCCATGGCGGCGCTCCAGGAGGAGTCGCCGGGCCTCGTGAGCCTCGTCGGCCACTCGAGCGGCGGGCTCGACGCCCGGCTCGTGGTCTCGCCGGGAGTGAGCCTGCCGACCTCCGCCGACCCCGAGCCGCTCGCCGCGAGCGTCCGGGCCGTGCTGACGATCGCCACCCCCCACTACGGCACCCCGCTCGCCCAGTTCTTCGGAGGCATCCTTGGCCAGGAGATCCTGCGGGTCCTCTCGCTCGCCACCATCTACGTGCTGCGGACCGGCCACCTGCCCATCTCGGTGGCCGTGAAGCTCGCCCGCTTCCTCCGCCGGCCCGGCTCCGCCCCTTCCGGCGTCCTCCACCAGGTGGTCCTGCAGCTCCTCGGGGACTTCGAGGAGGACCGACGGCGCACGGTGGAGAGCTTCCTCGAGGAGGTGAAGAGCGACCAGGGGCTCGTGGCCCAGATCTCGCCCGCCGGCATGGACCTCTTCAACGCCTCCACCCAGGACCGCCCCGGGATCCGCTACGGCTTCGTGGCCACGCGGGCGCGCCCCCCCGGCCTCGGCTCCTTCTGGCGGGCCGGCGTCGACGCCTACGCCCAGGCCACCCACGCGCTCTTCGTCGCGCTCTACCGCTTCGCGTCCCGGATGCCGGAGACCTGGCGTCCGAGGCTCACCACTGCGCACGCGGGCGTCCTGCGGCGCGCCTACGGCCGGATACCCGACCCGAGCGCCAACGACGGCATCGTCCCCACGCTGTGCCAGGTCTGGGGAGAGCCGGTGGCCGCGGTGTGGGCCGACCACCACGACGTCATCGGCCACTTCCACCAGCCGAACCACGTGCCTCCCCACTTCGACTGGATGGCCTCGGGCGCCGGCTTCGACCGGGTCATGTTCGAGCGGGTCTGGAGGGAGATCGCGGCCTACCTCGGGCAAAGAGGCTAGGCGGGGCGGAGCCCTCGCGGCTTCTCGTCCACGATCCGGGCGAAGTCCTGGGGAATGCGGGTGAAGCGCACTCCCATCCGGCCGCGAACGCTCATGCGCGCTTCGCCGGCCTTCGTCCAGGCGACTTGCCCGGCGAAGGCCACCTCCGCTCCGTCCACGAGGAGCGAGCCCTGGATGGCGGTGCCGGCCGGGAGGACGCGCATCACCTCGGTGCAGAAGCCGCCCGCGCCGATATCCACCGTAAAGGCGGAGGGGTGACCCGCCATCGTCAGCCGGTAGCGGCGGCGACGGCGCTCGGTGACGCGGTTCAGTTGCACGAGCTTTCCCCCAGGGACGAGGTCCTGCGCGATTCCCCCACTCCGGCCGCCGCCGTACTACAAGATGGCGGCTAGGCCCCCGAGGGGCGACCCCCAGGCGGGGCGTATACCCCATTGGGGGCAAGACCCGCACCCTTTCCCGAGAGTGGAAGGAAAAGGAAATCGGGATCCGGGGCCGCGGGTTCTACACTGCGAACGTCGAGGGAGGCGCCGATGCTCGAGAACCCCCGAGAAGAAGAGCGAGGAGAGGAGCTCGAGCCCGAGTTCCGCCCGCCGTCACGCAGGAACTCCTGGATCGCCCTCGCGCTCGTGGCGCTCGCCGCCGCGGCCGGGGTGGGGCTCTTCCTCCTCTACCGGAAGACGCCCCCATCTCCGGCCGCCCCGGCCCGGGAGGCCGCCGCGCCGTCGCCCCTCGCTCGAGAGGCCGCGGCGCCGCCGCCGGTGCTCGACGCCGCCCGCATCCGCACGCTGCTCGAGGCCATCTCCCCGGACCCCATGTTCCGCGCCTGGCTCGCGGACGGGGACGTCATCCGGCGCTGGGCCGTCATCACCGACAACCTGGCGGAGGGGGTCTCGCCCCGCAAGCAGCTCGGCGCCTTCTCGCTGGGCCGGCCGTTCTCGGTTGCGAGGCACGGGCGGAGCGCGGTCATCGCACCGGAGGCCTACGCCCGCTTCGACCCCTTCGCGCAGGCGGTCGCGAGCGCCGACCCGAAGGCCTTCGCCGCCGCCTACCGGGAGCTCCACCCCGCGCTCGAGGCGGCCTACCGCGGGCTCGGCTACCCGAACGCCGCGTTCGACCGCGCCACCGCGAAGGCCCTCCGCCGCATCGAGGGCGTCCCGGCGCCGGCGGGCGAGGTCGAGGTCGAGGGGGACGGCCCCTATGCCTTCGCGGACCCGCGCCTCGAGCGGCTCGGGCCCGCGGAGAAGCAGCTCCTCCGCATGGGTCCGGCGAACCTCGGCCGCATCCAGGCGAAGGCGCGCGAGATCCGCGAGGCCCTCGGGCTCTAGGCGGGCGAGCGGTGGAGGGGGAACCCTCCCTCGACCGCCGCCTCGGCCACCGCTGCCGGAGCGGGAGCACCCAGCGCCCCGTCGGCGCGGAGCTCGCGCAGCAAGGCGTCGTAGACCCGCTTGCGGACGAGGAAGCCGCGGTGGGAGCACTCCACCTCGACGTTTCGCACGAGCTCTCCGGGGCGGGGCTGTAGCACCGCAGCCGGGTGGACGGTGAGGCGGTCCCACCTCGAGTAGATGGAGGTGAAGCGCACGTTCGGCGGCCAGGGGCCGTCCTGGAGGAGGCGCACGAAGGAGCTCCCCGGCAGCATCTGCAGGATGGAGCGGTCCAGGACCGCCATGGGCAGGGCGAGCCAGGTGGTCGGCGTGCCGTTGTGGGGCGTGCCCAGGGTGACGAGGGCGCGGGCGCGCTTGTCGCCGCCGAGCCGCTTCACGTAGTAGGTGCCAATGAGGCCGCCCTTCGAGTGCCCGACGATGGTGAGCTTCCCCATGCCCGGGTAGCGGGAGTACATCCGCTCCACCTTGGCGCGCACGAACTCGGCGAGCTCCTCGATGCCGCGGGTGTCGAAGACCCGCCCCGGGGCGGAGAGGTCGAGGGAGAAGACGCAGTAGCCGTCCCGCCGGAGCCGCCGCTCGAGCACCTCCAGGGTCCTCCGGGTGGCGAAGACGCCGTAGAGGAGCAGGACCGGACTCTGGCACCTCGCGAAGTCGGTGCGGCGCGTGATGCGGTTGCCCCTCCCGTCGAGCTCGAAGTGGCCGCGCAGGTGGCGGAGCTGCTGGCGCACGCGGCGGTAGCCCCGGACGATGCGATTCATGGCGCGCGGGCCCCCGCTTCCTGCATGTTACCTAGCGTAGCGGGGAAGGGGGGACGGGCCAGCACCGTCACCGTGGGACGCGCGGGCTGCCGGGCGGCGCGCCCTCGACCGTCCCCGGTCGGAGGGGGGCGGGGCGGCGAGGCCCCGGCCTCCTAATATTCAGCCGGGAGGTCGAGGAGGCCGCCTTCATGCCAGGACCAGTGCCGAGGCCGACGAGGATCGGGGCCGCGATCGCCTTCGGGGTCCTCGCCCTGTGCGCGGCCCCGGGCCGCGCCGAGGAGCCCTGCGCCGCCGACGCGAGGCGGGCTTGCGCGGGCATCCCGCCCGGGGACGGGCGGGTCTTCTACTGCCTGAAGACGAACGAGGGCTCTCTCTCCGAGGAGTGCCGGGCCGTCCTCCGGTGGGCGGAGGAGCGGGCGCGCGAGGTCGCCCTCGGCTGCCAGGCCGACACCTTCGCCTGGTGCCAGGGTGTGCCGCCTGGCCACGGGCGGCTCTTGGCGTGCCTCCTGTCCCACCGGGACTCACTCTCGTCCCAGTGCCAGGACGATCTCGCCCGCGCGAGCGCCTTCGCCGCCGGGTGCGGAGCCGACATCCAGCGCCTGTGCCCTGGCCTCCCCCAGGCCCAGGGCGCCGCCGCCCTCGTCTGCCTCGCGAGGAAGCGAAGCGAGCTCTCCCCGCAGTGCCAGGCGATCTTCGGACCCTGAGCTTGAGCTAGGCCTTGGGCTGCCCGGCCTCGCCCGCGTCGAGGAGCAGTCCCTCGAGCCGCTGCGCGAACTGGCCGCGGCTCAGGACCTCGTCCGCACCCGCCTCCCGGGCCCGGGCCATGAGGTCCTCGGCGAGGTGCCCGGCGTACCCGAGGACGCGGGTGGCGCCGGCCGCCTTGGCGAGGCCGATCTGCTCGACGACGCCCGGCTCGGCGAGGTCCACGATGAGGGTGCCCGGGCCGAGCTCCCGCACGGCCTCGTCGAGCGGGGTTCCGCGCGGAGCGAGCTTCACGCTCGCCCCGATGCGCTCGGCGGCGGCTAGGATCTTCGAGCGAAATACGAGGTCTCGGACGGCGACGATGGCGGTCATGCCCGACCACCCTTCCTATTGCCGGGCGGCTCCCGGATCCCGTCCCGGCCGAGGCGAGGGATCCCGGCCAGAAGTCCGGGTTGGCCCGGCAATGCCCCCTTCGCCTATCGAGAAACACAACAGGGTGGCGAGGAAATCAATGGTGGGGGTAATCGGTAGGTTCCGGTTGTGATTCCAGGTAGTTGAGCTCGGAACAGGGCCTGGGAGGCGTTGGGGATCTCGCCGATGCGTTTTCCTACGCCTCGTGTGTCCGCGTTGCCACTCGGGTCGTAACCATCCGTGACAAGGGAGGCTTCCGTTCCATCGAGGGTGCGCTCCCGGGTT